>PJEL010001629.1_pt1 | contig 22204 bp, 15 predicted proteins | sample 1853271 | NCBI WGS metagenome assembly PJEL01 (sample SAMN08108733, study PRJNA415343) | Invertebrate metagenome, whole genome shotgun sequencing project. | host: Globobulimina | place: Sweden: Gullmar Fjord | collected 2015-08
AGACGCCTTGACAGAGACGTATTTAGCGGCGACAATGGAGATATCGTTTTGACAGACATGCTTAATGAACTTGGGTTCATGTCGATGCACTGCACTGGCGAAGCAGATCTGGTCAAAAACAATTTTGCACGTTATATCTTGAACCGCTTAGGAGCGTGGCAAGAGTTTAACGCCCCGGACGTTGTTCGGGCATTGAAAAAATTACCTCATGAGAAGGAATTGAAGTGAGCGACGAACAAAACAAGGGCGATGGCGACAAAGTTCTTGATGATCCCGCAACCGACAGTTATCAGATTCCCGGTTGGCACGCAGGCTTGCCTGATGCTTACAAGGGACACGCGGCACTAAAAGGAATGGATGTTCCCGGCAAGCTGGTCGAGGCTTATCTATCATCAATGGATAAGGCAAGTCAGAATGAAGGGCGAACATATTTTCCTGGAGAGGGAGCCAGCTCGGAGGAATGGTCCAATTATCGCAAAGCGATAGGCGTACCAGAAACAAAAGACGGTTACGAGTTCCACATCCCTGATGACGTAGACAGGAATGAGGCCGAAGCCATCGCTAACTGGGTTAAAGAAGTTTCTTTTGAACAGGGCTTTTCAGGAAAGGCTGCTCAAAACGTCTTTGATCGTTGGATAAACGACACGAAGACAAGCAGAGCATCAATACATGAGAAGCAGGTTCAGGCAACCGCAGAGCGAGAGGCTGGTCTCAAAGAAAAGTACGGTGAAAAATGGGAGCCTATGAAGGCTGGTGCTGGAGAGTTCATTAAGAAGAACTTGGGTGAGAATGTTTACAACTCCATGACGGAGAAGCAACTTCTCGATAATCCCGAATATCTTGAGGCTTTCAGCAACCTGAGCGGCAGACTTGGTGAGGACACCTTACCAGATAGCGCCGGCACCCCCGCATCCAAAGGAGTCGAAGGACTCGACGCACTTTTCCCGACTATGAAGTAAAGGACTGGGGCCTGTTAATCGGAAGGAAAAATCATGGCTGAAATCACTTTTAATGATCAGCTTACAGTGCTGGAACAGGCCCAGCTTATAGGCCCCGATGGCGCAATCATGATGATCGCCGAGATTCTCAACGAAGAGAACGACATCATGAAAGACGCCATCGCCAAGATGGCCAACGGAATACGAGCGAATGTAGACCTCGTTCGTACCGACCTTCCTGCGATTTCCACTCGGAAAATCAATAAGGGCGCAACGACCAAGTATCCTCAGAGCAATCAGATCGAAGATCAGATCATGCTCCTTGAGGCTTGGCCCGAAATTGACGAACAGCTCGTCGATCCGTATCCCGACAAGAAAAAAGCCAGAGCATCACAGCTCATCGCATACATCGAAGCCTTTTCTCAGGCATTTGCAAACAACCTCATTTACGGTAACGCCGGAGATGTTGGTGAAATTGATGGCTGGGCAACCCGCTATTATGACCCAGCAACTCAGAGCAACGTAACTGATGCTGGCGGTTCTGGTTCAGACACCTGTTCTCTCTGGATGGCTGAATGGCATACCAATAAGCTCTCTCTGATCTATCCGAAAGACTCTCCCTCCGTGGGACTGTTCAACAAGGACTGGGGCAAGAAGAGAGTAACTGATACCTCCGGCGACCCGTTTGCGGCTTACGTCTCGCAGATGAAGATGGAGTTCGGTTGGACGAATCCCGACGCACGTGCGCTTCAGCGCCACGGCTCGATTGAGTCCACCGGAACCACCAACAACCTGTTGAGCACCGGTGGAATCAACCCACTGGTTTACATGCGAAACCGCCTGCCGAAACGCGGCAAGGGCAAAGTTGCTCTTTATGGCAACCGCGACATGCTGAGTCAGTTTGATATTTGGGCTTTGGACAAATCCAATGGGTTCTACTACCAAGAGAATATCTCTGGTGGACCTGTGGCCACTTTCCAGGGCATCCCCATTCGTCTCGTTGAGCAGCTGCTCTCGACCGAAGCGGCTATATAAGGAGCATAAAGATGAAGTTTGATTATGCGCTTATGCTCGGGGCTCAGACTACTGCGGTTACGTCTTCTGAAGCCACAGACAATTACATCGATTTCGATCTGACCAACCCTAACAAGGGTACATCGACTGTGAACGCCGAACTGGTTTTCACTATCACTACGACCGGAACTGGCGCAACCGCTTCAAACGCCTACACATTCGCCCTTCAGGACGATACTGACGCTGGTTTCGCCACTGCGCTACGAACACTGGCCTCTGAGTTTGTGATCGGCGAAGAAGCAGTTAAGGGCGATGAGATTCGCCTGAAGATCCCAAAAAATCACAAGCGGTTTATCCGTGGTTACATCACCGTAGCCGGAACCGTTGGTGCCATGACCTATGAGGCTCACATAGCTCACCAGGTTTAACCTCGACCGGGGCTCCTTCGGGGGCCCCTTTAAGGATTTATGATGAAAGAATATGTCTGTATTACCGAGTGTTACGCAGAAGACCGCCACCGTTATCGGGAAGGCGACATGCGGTTCGAGGAAAACGACTATTCAAGTGACACACTGGACACCAAGTTCGAACTTGTAGGCGTCGTTAAAGCCCCGAAGAAACCGAACGAAGACAACCTGGACGCCGGCATTGCTGCTTTCGCAAAAAAGCACAATATCACCAAAGCCCAGCAGACAAAGATCTTCAAAGAAGCTGAAGCAGTAGAACCACACGAGAAACTCAGAGCGTTGGCTGCCTCAATCGCAAAAGAATAGGAGAATTAAATGGTCTCTACAGAAGTTGAACTTTGCAATCAAGCCTTATCACACCTTGGCGAGTCTCGCATAACCGACCTTACCGAAGCCAATGAACGAGCCAGACTGTGTAATGCGCTCTATGATGGGACGCGAGATGAGTTATTGGCAATGTTCGAATGGCCGTTCGCAATCGAGCGTGTGGCCCTTGCTTCTGTAAGCGAGACAAATCTCACCCACTATGAATACCGATATGCTCTGCCAAACGATTTCCTTCTACTCTTGGATGCTCTCGACGATGAGAATTACAACGTAATTGCCCTCGCGGACTACAGGATAGAGGGGAATCGGCTGCTATGTGACTATTCACCTCTTTACATCCGGTATATTAAACGGATCACCATACCCGGGCTGATGCCCGAAGCATTCGTTCTCGCTCTATCTTTGGCGTTGGCCGCGAAATTGGCACCGAGACTTTCCCAAAACTTCAATCTTGCAATGCAGATGTCTACCGCCTCAGCTAATGCCCTACTCAGAGCGAAGTCTGAGCTGATGATGGCTGCGAAGCCAAGGCAGAGAGGCCGGGATATAACCGGCAGGAGAACCGGGCTATGGTCGAGTGTAGGCAAATCTGGCCGTAGCACGACTCCTTGGACGGAGAGCTACTGATGGCACAGCCACAGCCCATTACAAACTTCTCCGCAGGAGAGCTCTCTCCTCGGATGAGAGGACGCTTCGATACGGAAATCTACACGAAGGGCATTGAATATGGGAAAAACTACATCCCATTGCCCTTTGGTGGCATCACCCGGAGACCGGGAACCCATAGGTTACACGATATAACCTCAGAACTTGCCGGGGCAGAACCCCTGCTGGTCCCAGTCCCCTCTAATACTACCGACGACATAATGCTCGTTGTTTGGCAAACCGGTGGGAATATCAAAATAAAACCGATAATTTTCTCTACCGTCCCTACAGTGGGGACAACCCAATCGCTCTCAAATACTTATGTCGGGGCTGTTTCCAGAAAAACCAAGTGGGCCATAAGCGAAGACGGAACGAAGGTTTCGTTTGCAGACACGAACATTAGGCCCTTCACAGCTTCTTTCGATGGACCAACAACAGATGACTGGACAATCGCGTGGACAGCCTTTGATGCCCCAGAGTGGGACGCGGAGGAATACTATAATCCTGGAGACATAGTTAAAGATACAACCTATTTCATCGCCATCGACAACACAGAAGATGAGCCGAATCTCGACAAGGCAACTTCACTCACGGCATATTGGACAGCATATAACGGACCAAAAACACCTGGGTTCGCCGTGAAGGCTGATGCAGAATCAACAGACACCCTTGCATCACCGTGGTATCCGTCCTGCGTAGTCGTTCACGATGGCCGAGTAGTTTATGGTGGTTCGATTAAAGAACCTTCCGCAATCTGGGGTTCTAAAGTAAGGGATCCTCTATTCTTTGTAATCGGAATCAATGACAATGCACCATATAAACACACTCTTGCTTCTTCAGACTCAGGCCGTATCCATTGGATGCTCTCTGGCGAGAAGTTGGTCGTAGGGGCAGAGGGTGGTGAGTTTGTAATAACTGGTGGGGCCCTCGGAATCACACCGACGAGTGTAAGCGTAACGACCAAAACCTCGTTCGGATCTGACGAGAATCAGGCCCTACTTTTCAACGAACAGGTGATATTTGCACAAGCAGACTCACAACAGCTCCGTGCATATTCATACATCGATAAGCTCGCCAGCTTCTACGCAGCGCATATTAATGCACCTGCGGACCATATATACAAGAATCTACTCAAATCATGGACACTCATCCGGACACCCCGGACAGTAGTTCTCGGTGTGGACGGAAATGGAGATATCGTCCAGTTTGACTATAACCGGGAGCTCCAGCAGACAGCCTTTACAAAGTGGATGCCTGAGAACTCTGGGGATGAGTTCGTTTCAGTCGGAGCCCTATCATCACTGGGGAAACCAGAAGACCTTGTGGTTGTGGTGGCGAAGAGGGACTCTGACTATTTCATAGAGCTCTGTCATTGGGTAGATTATCCATATCACACCACAGCTCCAATGGGGTCGTCTTACACATACACCTACGGGATGTACTTGGATTCAGCAACAGAAGTTGCTATCACTTCAGACGTTGATGGATATTTAATTTCCGGACTCACTGATTATGAGGGAAGAGAGATATCCATCGTGATCGACGGAGCTCCTCATCCTCCTCAAACCGTAACCTCTGGGGTGGTCAGGGTAGACTTCACAGGGACCGAAGCCTACGTTGGCTATAACTATGAATCAGCATTCCAGACCATGAACCTTAACCCCGCTATTGTAACGAAAAGGCTCAACCAGTTTATCATCAGAGTTGTCGATTCGGTTGGCGCAAAGATAGGTCCAAGTTATGATGAGCTGGAAACGATAATATTCAGAGACGGCGTTACCTACTACGACACCGCACTCCCCTTATTCACGGGAGACAAGATTGTAGATAACGTTGGTGGTTTCGACCGGGATGCTCACATCTGGGTAGTCCAGAGTGACCCACTCCCGCAGACGATCTTGATGATCGCCCCTTGGACCGAGAGGTACGAATAATGCCAGCTATTCCGTTTATCGTAGCAGGTGCCGCCATTGCTGGAGCCGCAACCTCTGTAGTTGGGGCAGTTAATACAAGCAACGCGAGGAAGGACGCCGCCTCTGAAGCTCTCGAAATGGGGAAAGAAAACGCAGACATTATGCGCCGGCAGGCCACGCAGGTAGGCGAGGCCCAAAAGTTTGGAATGGCCGGGTTTGACAGGCAGGCAGGACAATTCCTTGGAGCTCAGGGCGCAAACTTTGCACAGCAGGGTGTCACCACAGGCGGCAGTTCGGCTTTAGCCAGGGCAGACAGCATTAGAAACCTTTCCGCAGACAGAAGGAACTTGCACCAGAACTATAAGGTAAAAATAGACGAGCTCCATAATAAAGCGCGTCTTTCCGAAAAACATGGGGCTTCTCAATCAGACATCTTAAACACCCAAGCAACCGCAGACATTTTGGGCGGAGTGGGACAAGGATTAGGGTTCTTGGCACAAGGCGCGAGCGCGTTCGCATGATAAACAAAGGAGCCACCTGTGAGTGACACACCAGTCTATAATCCGAGAATTGGACCACCTTCTACAACCGGGGAAGTACAAGATACGCAATCAGCAAACCTTGCAAATCAGAGAGCGAATGTAATAGGGAACCAGTGGAATGCCGCTGCGGGGGTTGCCCGAGGAGTAATGCAACTCGGGGCAGCAAGCGAAGGGATCTTCGCAAAAAAGAAAGCACTCACCCAAACGGCTCTTTATGAAGAACGGCTTCTTCAGCTCGATGGGGAAATCGGCAGCGTACCAGAGAGCGGACAAGGCGGAACTGGGCAGCTCGGAAATCTTAATAAGAACCGTGATTTACTTCACGATTGGCAGTCTGGTGAATCAGCAATGCCAAGCGAGCATATGCAGAACTGGACTCAAGCGCGACTCGACGTATTGAGCGAAGGGCTGGACCCAGAGTATGAAGCCGCGTTCCGACAAGCTGCCGGGGAAAAACTACTGAAGGCCGGAGAAAAGATTGACGCTATGGCTACCGGGATGGCTTACTCCGCCATTAGAGCTACAGACCAAGCCGTTGCCACGGGGTACTTGAAAGACCCAGATCTTAACGACATTGACGGGAGCATTGAATCGAACGTTCTCGATATGGCCAGCAGGATTAATCGCGGGATTAATATGGGAGTCTATGGGCCCGAAGAGGGAGCGCAGGCGCTCGAACAGTTCGCCACCCAGATCACCGGGGCTCATTACATGGCCGCCTCTGCCAACATCCAAGACGGAGATGGCTGGGTGGATCCACTCACTTCCGAGTTCTACGACGGTTTGGATGGCGCTCTCGACCTTGTGGACGACAAGATGGCTACTGGGGAGCTGTCAGAGTATGATGGCACCCAGATAAAAGCCGCGATTAATGAGCGTGATTACGAGAAGTATCAGGTTGGAGTGAAGGTTCAGCAGGAGATGACGAACTCTGCTGCCGTATATTTCCGGAAACAGATGAATCTTCCAGAACCGCCACCTGGGCTGAGAACATCCATCATAAACCACAAAGCATGGGTTCCTGAGAAAAGCGCAGACTGGAACAGGGTTGGCGATCAGGGGACGATGAACGCACTGCTCAGAGAGCTCGATGGCATAACCGGATCTGGCGACAGCGAAAACAGAGGAGCAACTATCCCGGGCTGGATGTGGACACAGTTTCATGATCCTACATGGGATGACGTTCGAGCGAAGCAATGGCTGGACAATTCTGGATGGGAGAGAGCCGGCGTATCCGTAGAGGATTATCGATGGCTTTATCAGAAGGCCCGTGATGTAGATTCTTTGGCCAATACAGCCTCAATCCAAAAAACAGTAGACCTCTATTACACCTCTGACCTCGAAGCAGCCGAAGGTGACGCAGTAAAAACGTTGCAGATTGAAGCTGAGAAAATGAGGACCATCGGGTACATTGAATCACAGCTAGAGCGCCCGGAGGCCACTTTTAAGGATGTTCCCACATTCTTGAGTAACTTTCTTCAAACGAAAGTTGAAGACACCATATACCGTGATTACGTCAAAGATGATGTAAGGAAGACCAACCCAGCAGAGATGCTCGGGTTCTTTGCACAGCGGGGGACACTCCAAGGCGCTTCTGCTTCACCCGCCCTCTATGAGAACGTAGTCAGGATGCACGAAATCCACAAAGAAATAATCGATGGCGCTTACCCGGCAGCCCGTGGCGAAACAAACATCCGTGGAACCGCTTATGGAACTCCAGGGACCGTTATGGAAGGGCAGGTTTTCTACAAGGTTTGGGACGATACAGCCAAGAATGGTGCTGGCGGAGAAATCTGGGTAATGGCAGGCGTCGAAAAGACTCCGCAGGGTGGTCTTGAAGAGCAACTATTACAGATGGACGAACAGCCAAATCTCCAGAACAAAGACAATTGGAGCCCCATCACTCGCCCCGGAATATTGGACGCAAATAGTACAGAGAAAGATCGGCTGGAACGACTCGTTACGACCACTGAAATTGACATTGAGAATGGATATGACTGGGATCAACTCAAGGCTCGTAACGGGGCTGCATGGGTAGAAGAGAACTACTCTGACCGAAAGGATATTGTTGGTGCTCCTAATTATGCTGGTATCTCAAATCATTACTACGATCTTTACAAACAGAGAAGGACTGGGATACAGCTTCCTTATGCTTCCGTATATGATTTGATGGAGGGAGATCTTCGCCGTGGAAGAATAAGCTCTGCCGATGTTGCCAGAACTTTCGAAATGATCGACGACGAAATCCACGATGAGGTACTTAAAGCCATTAAAAACGATCCAAACATTTCTATATTCAAATCAAATGGTGATGTAAGGAGAAACGCAGAAAGAGCTATTTCTCAGGCGCTTAATTGGTACGGTTTGCCTCCTGAGTACGGAGCGATCTATCTCGACGAGATAGTGAATCCGCCAAGAGAGTCTTCACCCTCAAGCGTATTCTTTCCATAGGAGCAAGTATGTCAGACAGACTAGGATCGCCAGAGCACCTTGCAGAATTAGCGAATCCCACTGCCGAATGGGAAGTGGCTCCTGTTTCAAACGTCCCCTCTCCTGGGGATCTTCCAACTATCCGTGCACCTCAACACAGCACTTTTCTCTCATATGAAGAGCAGGTAGAGCTGGACAAGCAGCAGTACATAGACCAAGAAGACGGAAGCACTCGCAGTGATATGTATTTTCAGGAAAGACTCCAGTTTGCCCTGAAAGATTCTGACGATCCGGTAAGAGATCAGTATAAAGCTCTTGGTGCTCTATGGCTCTCAGATCGCATGGGAGTCAACGAGAGAACTATTTTCCAGAACTTCGACAGATATGTGGAGGAGTTCACCGGGAGTAAGGTTCTGCCTCAGACATTTTGGGGCTTAATAAATGATGACTTCACCCGCGGCTTTAACGCTCTGACGTTGGGACATGCTGGCGGAGTAATGATGGTTGCTCCCGGCAATGAAACTCAGATGAGCAGAGTCATTGATATTATGAACTCAAACCCAGACGTATCAGATCAGGAGAGAACATGGCTGAACAGGGCTCTCGGAGACGTAGCGGAGTTTCTCCCGATGATGGGTGCGACCATGCTCGGTGGTCTTGTGGGCGCAAAGGCTGGAGGTCTCCTTGGGGGAAAAGGCGCTGCGGCAGGATTCATAATTGGGTCGGCGCTGGAGGCTTTCACCATAACCCAGGGGAATCTCTTTGTAGACATTGCATTCATGAACGATCCAGAAACAAACAAACCTCTCTATCAGGCCCTTTACGAGTCCGCAGATAATCAGATTCTCGACCCAGTAACCGGGCAGATGGTTCCGGATAAAAGCAAAGAAGAAGCATTCGACCACCTCAGAAGAATTGCGGGACTCTTCTCTACTGCTGGCGGAATGGTGTCGGCTCTTCTGGAAATCCCGCAACTTGATATCCTTGTTGGCGGGAAGCTGCTCGAAGACACGGTGTTCAAACATCTATCCGATATCGCAGAGAAGGCTCTCAGGGATAGCGTCCTCAAGAATATGGCTGCTCAGTATGTCGTCAGGTATGGGCTGAATGTTGCAGAAGAAGTTCTACAGGAAAACATCCAAGAGTCAGTAGAGTTCTGGACCACTGCGATTGCTCAGAAAGATATTGCCAAAGAGCTGGAAATGAAGGGTTTTGAGCCGGCCACTATTAAAGCGTGGACAGACCACCTTGCTGAAGTTACTTCGACGACATTTAACGCAATGCTGTTTATGTCGGGCCCCGGATCTTTCGTCTCTGCTTCCCAAAAAGCGACCTTAGACAAGCGAGAAGCACTCTCAGACCCAGACCTCGAATGGCAGGCTGGAGCAGAATCGGTTTTTATCGAAATAAACGATCTCGAATACGAGAAGCCTTCAGAGGCAGATATTACCGAAGCCAATAGGGCTATAGATACCAACAAAGAACAGGCCCCTATTCAGGCCCAAGAGCTCGAAGGCGGGGAAATAGTCGTGGCACCCAAAGATCAGGCCAGAGCCGCGGCCTATGAGCAACGGGGCATGAAGCAGGTTCCCGTAGAAGTCACTCCTTGGGCAGTGGATCCGGCCGGGAACGTTGACGCCGGCACTATGGCGACAACGAATAATTGGACCCAGAGAAACGGAGAGGTAGTTGTTGGCTCCCAGAAAACTCTCGATACGCTTGTCGAACAAGATCCTGCACATTTTAAAGCCACTGAAGCAGGCGTAGTCCATGTGAACACCGAGACGCAAGAAGTCACCCCAATGAAGACGGAGGTTGATGTTGCGGTACAAGAATCGAACCTCGAAGAAGCGGTTCTTTCGTTGGCGCAGAATATTGACGAAATGCCGGCGGAAATACAGGAAGCCGTACAGACCCTTGCTACCAGAGTCGCCGACGCCCAGAGGCGGGGCAATCTTTTTGATCTTCGGAAAAGTCTTAAAGATGATGAAATCTTCGGTGATGTTCACCTCCAGTGGTTTGCTGAAAATAATCCTGAAGGGTTAGCCGCGATGGAGAACGCGATCCAAGAGATTGAGAACATCTCTGACGACCTCGTTCCAAAGAGAGCCACAGAGACAGAGTTTTCACCCCGGGAAAATGTTCCGTCCTTAAAGAGCGTAGAGAACCAAAGAACAAGGTCATTAGAAGCCTCCCAAGAACTCGATTCTCTCGACCGTGTAGCGAAAACTCCAGAAGTAAAAGCAAAAGTACAGGCATTGCAGGATGAAATAGCCTCATTAATTCCCTATCAAGAAGACCAGAGAGAGGCATCAGCCCGTCGCGCCGCCGAACGGGCATGGAAGATTCCCGATTATGTCCTGGAGGACTACAGCGACCGTGAGTGGGCTCAGGAAGAGATTGCTCACCGAAAGGTTCTACGGGGAACCGTAGGGGTTTTTGAAGAAGCCGGTTCATTCATGAGCGACCAAAATGGTTTCGAAGAGTACATCCTCTCTGATTCCTACTGGGACATGTTCCACACAAATGAAGAAAAACGCGCATTCTTTGAAGCAATCCCGGAAGACGCAGAAGCAAGAAGCGATTTCCTCCGAGATATGGTTGACCGGTCCTACTATAAGACTGAAAGAAATATCTCCGAGTTCTTGGACGCTGTGCAGACCGACGAGGGGATATTGGCATGGATCACAAAGATTCCGCCGGCAGATATCCTGAAGTCTCATCTGAACAAGACGATGGGGTTTGCCGCCTCCAGAATGGGACGGGGACTCGATCCTACCCCAGAGATGATCGACTCAATCAGGAAGGAGCTCACACAGAACGTTGGATATTGGCAACCGATATTCTTCCAGCTCGCAGCAGAAAGGGATCCACAGGTCGCCGCCGACTGGCAGGCACAGAAGGATTATGAGTATGTCATGAACCTTGAGGGCACCAGGGCCCGGAACTCAATCGGTCAGGTAACAGAGGTTGCACAGGCCGAAGAGGCTGTTGAAGATAAAAGGATTTCCGAAGAACTCTATACCCAGCTTGTTAAACTCAGAGAGTGGCAGGACAAGAACGGCCATATTACTGAAGCAGTCGCCGAGCACATGGATAAACGGCAGTACGGAGCAATAAAGGCCGCGAAGACTCGGATCATGAACAAACTCGAACCTCTACTGGGAGACCTTGGGCTCAACGAAGCCAAGGCGAAGTTCGCAAGGATGTTTGTAGAGGACGGGAAAGTCAATCCGTGGGAAGCAGAAGGTGTCGCGTCAAAAGAAGAAGCTATCGAAGCAGTGATTGAGAGAGCCAAAGCTAACGGAGTAGGTCTCAAACTCCAGCTTGACGAAGGTGGAGACGTAATAAATCTCACAAACATTGAAGTGATAGATAAAGAAAATCAACAGTCTGGGCTCGGTACGGCCACAATGAGCGACATTACTGAGGTGGCCGATGAGTATGGGCTTGGGATGAGGCTCTTCCCCGTTGACGTTCTCGGGAGCGACATGACCAGATTGCGGAACTTCTATAAGCGATTTGGGTTCGTTGAGACTAAAGGCAAGAACTACAATCCGGAATACTCCTCTGAGGCAATGTATAGAAAGGCTGCGCCACAGGCAGATACGACCGACGCCGGCATTGAAAAGAAGATCAGCCGAGCGGACGCCAAGATCAAGTCACTCCGCGAAGCTCTTAAATCGGCACGACAGGAAGCCAGACTTCAGGAAGAAGCCGCGGTAGAAGCCGAAAGACAGCACAATACACAGAAACTTGAAGCTGAAGACCGGAAGCGACAGAAGCAGGAATGGAAGCAATCTCAAAAGTATTTCGAAGCTGTTGATAAAGCCAAGGCGTTGCAGGATAAAATCAGGGAGCTCAGAAAGGAACATCGAGCTGCCGTCAAAGCAAAGGCTGCCGCTCAGAGACTCAGAGAGCAGAAGATAAAGCTCGGCCACAGGATTAAGCGCCCAGCAGGGAAAGGTATCAACGTCCGGATCAGGGACAAGATTGAGATCCTACAGGAGTTCCTCAGCGATAACTTCACCACCCCAGGTAGAGCAAGGCAGTGGGAAGAAGACTTCATTAAAACCATGAATGAGTTCAAAGATGAGAGTCTTCAGGAGTTGATGACAAAGCACGGTCTCTCTCCCCGGCCACTTAACGAGTGGACGATTGCGGAAATGAAGACCCTCAACGACGAGATCGACGGTCTCCGGAAAGAGGGGAAACAGTATCAAGATGAACTCGACGATCAACTCAGGGAATACTACCGCAAGGTAAGACAGGAAACTATTGAAGCGTGGACCGGAGGAGAGCCACCAGCAATAATTCCCGGTGGATCCGTTCAGGATAAAACCGCAAACAAATCCGGATTGATAAAGTCTGTCGCATTCTGGACTTGGAGACCATCGAGGATTTTCCGGTGGATGGACCAGTGGACCGAAGGACAGTTCTATAAGTATTTCGTTACCGATGTGAACGAGAAGATGGATACGGTTATCCAAAAGACTCACGAAAGGAGAGTCAGAGGCGAGCAGAAAATGGCTTCCCTTGGAATCTCAATCAAAGACCTTGCCGTCACAGAGCGAATAGGCGATGCAGATTTCACTCACGACTCAATGATCCATGTATGGTTGGCGATGAAGAACGAAAACTCCGCACGGGCCATCCGGAAAGGGAACCAGATCAGTGATGACCAGATAATGCTAATTGACGACAAGCTGACAGCAGAAGAGAAACAATGGGGAGAATATATGCTTCTTGATTTCTCGGAAAACTATCAGCGATTAGCCAACGTCTACGAGCTCTACATGAACGAACACATGGGTAGAGAGCAGGCATACTTCCCAATGATCAGGGCGGAAAAGTCATGGGAGCGGCAGGACGAGGAGTTCTGGGACCAGTTCAAGCTCCGGAATGAATATCGAACCTCTTACTCTGATAGAGGCATGACGATAGAACGGGTTCAAAATCACTCGAAACGGCAGGCAAAGATTAATCTCGGAGCAACTCACATTTGGTCTGAGCAGGTCGAGAAGCACGAACATTGGATATCAATGGGGATGCACGTTCGGGGCATGAACGGTATCGTGAACCGATGGCAGTTCAAGGACGCCGTTCGTGGCAAGTTCGGATTGCAGGGAGAAAAGTTCCTCACAAAGTATATCGAAGACGTTGCGAATCCCACGATGTTCCGGGCCACAGACTCCCTCTCTCAGATTTCCAGGAGACTCCGGAAAAACGCTGCAATCGCCTATCTGGCGTATAACGTTCTCACAATGCTCAAACAGATTCCATCTATTGCTTTATTTCTGAGAGACGTTGGACCACTCCGATTGATTGCCGCAGCAGGCGAATATATGGCCCAACCGAAAAAGTGGGCGACGTACATAAACATGCGAGACCCTCAGATGTTCGCTCGCATCATCAATACAGAGCTGGAGAACATCAAACGGCAGGAGAAAGGGGTTGCGAGTAGGGCAATCAGCACAGTTGGGAACGTGGGCATGGGCGGGATTAAGTTCTTTGACTCAGCCGTTACCCACATAGGATGGCTCGCAGTCTACCAAAAGAACGTGAATACCCTCGGGGAAGCAGCGGCCGTAAGAAAGGCGCAGATGGCAGTCCTTGAAACTCAGCCTTCAGCCCGGGCAAAAGACCTCGCACAGCTCTACCGTTCCGGAGAAGGATATAACTGGTTCACGATGTTCACAAACCAGCTCAATAACATCTGGAACATGAGCACTGCTGATAACATCTACAACTTCAAGAATGGCGAGTACACCAAAATGGCTGGGACGGTCGTTGGAGTCGGGATTTCAGTAATGAGTATGATGCTCCTTGGCGGATGGAGACCTGGAGATGAAGATGAGCCGGCAACAAAAGAGTTCCTAAAACAAGCCGTGAACATGATTCCGATTATCGGGAAAGGAATCTCCGCAGGACTCACTGGATGGAACCAAGGCGCAGTCGAACCATTCCCCGTTGCTCAAGAGTTCGGAAACGCAATGGAAGAAGTCTTCGAGTTTGATGGTGAAGGACTCGGGAAATCAATATACGATATGGCATTGGCCGCCGGCGTAACAGCAGGACTCCCAGTAACAGGATTGGTGAGACGGCCAGCAGAGGCGATAAAGGAACGAGATGTGAGAGAATTGGCCGGAAGCGCATTCGCGGGAGATGAGTAATGAGCATAACAGACCCAACTACAGAGATCCGATACATCTGCAATGGCTCTGTTACGACATTTGCCATCCCATTCACTTTCATTTCCGAGAGCCACGTTCGAGTTCTTCACGTTGAGTTTCTCACTGGCAATGTCACCGTGTTGGCGCTCGCTACTGATTACACGATTGTTGGAACTGACGTTGAAACCATATCTACATACGCAGAGAACGATACGCTCACAGTCTATCGGGATACGGTGGAGACCCAAGAGACTACATTAGAAGAGAATAGCCGGATATCCTCTGACGTTCTGGAATCGGATTTAGATAAGAGCGCGATGATTGACCAAGAGGCGACTACCGGACAGGCCCGGACACTCCGGATTCCGATGGTTGATGATGGGATAGACGAGCTCCCTCCTGCATGGTCCAGGGCTGACACAATTCTGACATTTGACGAGAACGGAGACCCTGAAACAGTCTTAACTGCTGGAGATTTAACCGGAGCTACCGGAGCTACTGGACCCACAGGGCCACAGGGCGAGCAGGGAGTTCAAGGCATTCAGGGAGTTCAGGGTGAGCAGGGGATTCAGGGCGTCCCGGGCCCTTCTGTAGATCCTGATGGAATTATAGTAGACCAAATCACTCACTCAGACGGCAGTGAAGAAGTAACCCCTGATGGCCATATGTATATCAACGGTCCTCCGGGCAAGTTTGTTAAAACCGACCGGCCATTACTTCATCACGGTGGGGCATATGAAGACTGGGATGAGTTGGCTTCATACTATACTGTAAACCAGTTTGGTGTTCCAACAGGTGGAGCGACTGGCGAAGTTCTTACAAAACAGTCAGCTACAGACCGTGACGTAGATTGGGAAGCATCTACCTCTATGCCGATTGGAACTATTCTTATGTTCGACGGCGCTGGGTGGGTAGACAACTCTACGATGCCCGGTTGGTATCAGTGTAATGCGGCCAACGCTGGACAAGGATGCCCAAATTTAGTTGATCAGTTTATTAAAGGTGGTACGACTTCAACGGTACTGGATACCGGTGGCTCAGCGACTCATACGTTAACAGAGGCAGAGCTTCCGGCTCATGTTCACACGATCGACCATGATCACGGAGCGGCAACGACCGGAAGCCATTATCACTTTCAGGGTAATTGGTACGCAGAAACAGTTGCGGCTGCCCACTTCAAATATGGTAGCACTTATGTAAGTTCGACACAAACTCGCCTCTTCGGCAGGGCTTCCGCTTCTGATGACCGAGCGTATAAGGCACACACTGAAACAAAATCGGTATCGGTCGACCTTCCGAACTATACAGGTAATTCCGGAAATATAGGATCGGGAAACGCCCATAATAATGAGCCACAGTATTACAAACTAATCTACATAAGGCGGTGTTCATAATGCCAAGAGAATTACCAATAAATGCTCAACTATATTTCTTTGATCGGGAAAGTGGAGCATACACAGGACAAGGAAACTCAGGAGATTCTCTTAATTACGTTATACCGGAGGGCATGACACCTATTGAACCTCCAATTATAGAAGAAAGGAAATACGCTAGATTCGACGAAGACACACAAACTTGGTCTCTTGAATGGATCAACCTTTACGATGGATTCTCACAAGCCGAGAAAGACATATTCGATGCCGCACAAGCGAAACAAGAAGCAGTCGATGCGGCTCAAGATAAAGTCTCAAAGAGATTATCCACAGATTTTAATCGACTCTTGAAAGTTCTCGAACAGCACCTACCGTTGACGGCAGGACAGCAAGCCGGATTTCAGGAGTTCCACGACGACTTTGACGCATGGATATTGGCTCAGGAGGGCTAAATGAGTATTGAAGACCTTACTACATCAATCTCCTACGACTGCGATGGACTCACCGTAGACTTCTTAATCCCATTCGAATATGTCGATGAGACCGATGTTAAGGTTGAAAGAGAAGACTCTCAAGGGCTCACAGAGACTCTGAACCCGGCAACCGAATATGTAGTGTCTGGTAATGAAGTAACTACAGTTGCGACCTATGACACAGGAGATACGCTCACAATTTACAGAGAGACGGCAAAGACTCAAACAGCAGAGCTGATAGAGAATGGAGAAATATCTTCAGCCGTCCTCGAAGCCACATTTGACAAAGGAATCATGATAGACCAAGAGGGCTCTACTGAGGCTGCTTTAACACTAAGAGTCCCCCGGTCAGATGGCTCTATCCCAGAACTCCCCGGGGACACCCGAAGAGCAGAGAAGATATTATCTTTCGACGCTGATGGCGATCCAGTCACCACCCTCCCTATCACGCTCCAAGGAGAGAAGGGCGACACTGGGGCCACCGGGGCCCCCGGAGCTGATGGAGCTGATGGAGCTGATGGAGCTGATGGCGAAGGCGTTCCTATTGGCGGAACTGCTGAACAGGTTTTAAGCAAAATTGACGGAACAGATTTTAATACAGAATGGACCGACACTAAGGGTGGCGGGTATGACTGGGCTACTCGAACAGCAAACTATACTGCTGTTGAAAACTCTGGAGTATTAGCCGATTCGTCAGGTGGAGCTTTCACAGTTACCCTTCCGATAACTCCCGAGTCTGGCACGAAGGTAATGATCAGTGACGGGGCGAACCCTCCATACTGGAATACGAATAACATAACAGTGGCTCGAAATGGCGAGACAATTGAAGGCCAGAGCGTAGACTACACTCTTGACGTTGACCGAGGTTGGGCTGAGTTTGTTTATGACGGCACAACGTGGCAGGTGAGAAGTTCTTTCCTTCCAGAGCCGCCTCTTTTAACTGATGTAGGGATCACTATTGGGATGGTATTTCCTTACACAGTGGCAACCGCACCAATTGGGTATCTGACCTGTGATGGACAAGCAGTTTCACGAACCACTTACGGAGACCTCTTTACTGTAATCGGAACGGACTACGGTGTAGGCGACGGGTCAACGACCTTTAATGTTCCTGATTACCGAGGTGTCTTTTTAAGGGGCGCTGGTGAACATGCGACAATGGTTAAAGCTGACGGGACTCCTTTCGATGGTGGAACTGTCGGTGACGAAAACGAAGATAAGGGGCACGGGCATATACACCAAAATGGTCAAATTGGAGGTTCTATTCAAACAAATTGGATGAACTCTCAGCAGTTTGGGGTTAACGCTATTACTCCTGTTGGTAATGGTTATATCCCTTCTAGCGGAATGTCCGCAAATCTAGGAAACCGAGTAGCAAAAAGTTCAGAAGCGAGAAACGATGGTACAAACGGTGTACCTCGCACCGGAGATGAAACATCCCCCGCAAACATAGCCGTTACATGGATTATACGTTCTTTAAATACCAGTGTTACAACTGAAACCGTTACCTCTGCTGTCGTTGCTGATTTGACTGTTACGAATGGATTGACTGTTCCTATTATGCACATACAACATCAAACTCCGAGTGGGACTGCCGGAGGAACGTTTACAGCAGGCGCATGGCAGACAAGGCCACTAACAACAGCATTAACTAATACTGTGTCTGGTGCCAGCCTTGGTAGTAACCAGATAACATTACCAGCAGGAACATACAAAATAGATGCTTATTCGGTGGCACACAGAGTCGATTACCACAAAGCATTATTATATGACATTACAAACTCAGCTAATTTAATTATTGGGTCTTCTGAATATGCCGCAAGTACAAATGTTGGCCAATCAAGTAGTCGCGTGGTAGGAATATTTACGCTCACAGGTACAACAATATTAGAAATAAGACATAGGTGTAGTACAACAAACGCAACTTACGGACTTGGTGGTACCCCTAATTATGGGGTTAATGAAGTACACGCAGACGTATTTATAGAGAAGGTAGGATGATGGCAAGTTTATCAGACGAAATTACAGCTTATAGATCAGCCTTACCAATAGGCTCTGTGCTTCCTTGGACCATGCCCACGGCTCCCTCTGGATATAAGCTATGTAACGGGCAAGAACTTAATAGAAGTGTCTACAGTGATTTATTCAGTGTTATTGGAACCACTTACGGCGTTGGGAATGGGACTACTACTTTTAACGTTCCTAAGAGTGATTATGATACAGGATGGATTAACCGATCTGATTGGACAAATGTTAATCTGGGGACGACTGCCACTAAGAATGTCGATAGCAACGTACTCCATAATTTAAAAGCGAAATTATCAGAGTTAAATGTCAAACTCATGGTGTCAACTGATGGGACAGACGCGAATAGTTTTGAATTAAAAGATGCAAGTTGGAACTATAATACTACGGATTACCCAAATATTGGTTGGTCTCTATACCAAGTCGATGAGGATAGTTTCACCGTCCAATCAGGCCAACAGGGAATAGCATATCTAAATGCGACAGGTAATATTGTTATTATAGATACTGAAGATTGGTACTATAAAATAACTGTTGAAAGAAAAGACTTCCCCAAAGGCTCCATCATCAGAGCAGAGAATGTCTCAGTAACTTTAGAGAACGTTTCCTCAGATACCATTGCTGATTTAACCGTTACGAATAGTACTGAGTTATCAGGGCCGGTTACTGTTAATGATGATATATCAAGTCCTCAGGTATGTAAGGCGTGGGTCAACTTTGATGGTACGACAAACGTTGGTGGTTTCTGTACGATCCGAGATAGCTACAATGTGGCGAGTGTTACAGATAATGGAACTGGAAGTTATACGATCAACTTTACTAATGCGATGAGTAACGCAAATTATACTGTTACGGGATCTGTAAATGGTCCTCCAGATGGTTTTGTTGGCACAAATTCATTATCAACTGGGGCGGTTGCGTTAAGAGTTATCGGTCATGCTGGAAGTTTCATGGATTCAACTGCGGTATGTGTTCAAATATTCGGAACATAGGGAGAGGATTATATAATGGCTAATAGATTACGGGAGAGAGTATGAGTATTGAAGATACGACAGTGGTAATCTCATATGACTGTGACGATGGGACCACAACGTTCACTATCCCGTTTGTCTATATTGAAGAAACCGATATTGTTGTAGAACACCTCTCTGCCTCCGAAGCCCTCACAACCTTGGATTATCCAGCAGATTACGTAATTGTTGATGATGAATTAACCACAGTGGCGACCTATGCTACCGGGGAAACACTGATAATCTCCCGGGATACATCGAAGACTCAGACCGCAGAATTGATTGAGAACGGTGAAATCTCATCTGCCGTCTTGGAAGCTGCCCTTGATAAAGGGGCGATGATAGACCAAGAGGCCGCCGAAGATACCCTGCGGTATCTCAGGATTCCTCTCTCAGACGATGATATAGACCCACTCCCAACCTCCACCCTCAGAGCAGAGAAGATTCTCACCTTCGATGCAAGCGGAGACCCAAGCGTTGCGATATCTATAGACGACATCCCCGGGGAAAAGGGCGACACAGGGGACACAGGAGCAACCGGGCCAACCGGAGCCACTGGACCGCAGGGAGACCAAGGGGTACAGGGGATTCAAGGAGAGCAGGGGATACAGGGGATTCCTGGACCTCCAGACTTTCCTGTTGGATTTGTTTATACACAATATCCCGGAAAAGACTCCCCGATTACTTTGGCGCTCACTGGAACTTGGGTAGACATTTCTAGCGAACTTGCCGGAGACTTTCTCAGGGTTGATGGCGGAAATGCCTCAGCTTTTGAAAGCGGACAACAGGCGGAAGACTTCAAGAGTCATACTCATGTGCAAGATAGTCATGATCACACATCAGCGGCACATACCCATTATATACGCTCTCATGGAACCACCGGTTCTGTGAATGGTGGTCGCTATATTTCGAGTGCCCATGCTTATGGTTCGTATCAAAGTTCTACTGCATATTCTCAGAGTACCACACCCGGAAATGTTGGTGGCACAGTAGCAACAAATCAAAATACTGGTGGAACTGAAACAAGACCGGTAAATAGAACGATAAGACTATGGGAAAGAACAGCGTAGGTGGAGAAAGTTGTGCTGTCAATATATACTAGGCGTAATCGGAGGCCGGGATGGATCAAACAGAGAAAGATTGGTTGAAAGCGGAGTTTCGAAATATTAACACAACCATAAAAACTGAACTGAAACACGTTACAGACCGGCTAGACACCGTTGATGAAGATATCCATTCTCTTGAAAACAAAGTAAATGGGCACAGCACAAAGCTCACCGTCCTGAATGAGTTTAAGGAAGGGCATCAAAGATTTCATAATAGTCACATAAACGGAAGAAGATTCCAGTGGGAGATGATTCTCATTGCCGCTGCATTATTCCTTGATTTGGTAAAAGGATTATTTGTTAAAGAGATAGGAGGCTAAGATGAGTATAAGCACGACAGCGGCAGAACTGATTTATGACTGCAATGGAGCAACTACAGCGTTCCCTGTGACTTATGAGTATCTACAGGACGAGTTTCTACTAGTTCGCAGAAAGGACGCCGATACACTAGAACTCTTCACCTTGGTTCTTGGCGTAGATTACACTGTTGTTTCGGATGAAGTCGTTACAGTAGAAACTTACCCTACCGGGGATACCATATACATCGCACTGATTGTTCCGTTAACACAGCTTGTAGACCTGCTAGTGAATGGGATTATTGACTCAAATGTCCTTGAGGGGGCTTTAGACAAGCTCACCCTTATCGCCCAGCAGACTTCTCTTGACCGTGGTAATGTGATCGGAATATCTGCTCCAGAGGATCCTGTCCCCGATTTCGAGCTCCCTGGGGCCGCGGAGAGAGCAAGCCGATATCTAGCGTTTGATTCAAATGGAGATGTGGTAGTTGTTACAACAATCGATACCGGGACTATCACCTTTACTCCATATGGGGAAGCCTTAGTTGGGGTTGTTGACGCCGCCGCTGCGAGAACTCTCCTCGGGGTTTATTCAGAAGCAGAAACCGATTCAGCTATCGACACAGATGTCGCCGCGAGTGAAGCCGACCTCGGCGGCACAGGAAGGACTACCGAAACCATTAAAGGCAATGCAGATGATATCGTTAATCTCGCCGGTGCAGGGAGAACTACAGAGACTATTAAAGGGAATGCTGACGATATATCCACTAACGCAGCGTCAGTTGCCGCGATTGCCACTGTTGTCGATGTGGCTAATTCTGAGGTTGTAAGCGACACTGCAAGGTTTGAGGGCCTGTCTCATTTGATGCCCAAAAGCGTGGCGGTGGTTGGGAACTCTCTGGCGTTAGCAACTGTTGTTGTGAGAGTTACTGCTTTATCAGCAACGAGGGTAGTGTTGTACCTTGAAGGAACTGGGTTTAAGGTTTACGACTTTGATGGAACAGATTGGTCACAGGTAGGGAACACCCTCGCAAACGCCAGTATAACAGATGCGGGACTAGTTGCTCTGACTAGCTCTAGGATTGTCATCGTAGACGAAGTAGCAAACACTATGACTACTTACGATTTTGACGGGACTGACTTTTCAATAGTGGGTAACGCCCTTTCTGTCACTAATCAGAATACATATCTCGCTGCGTTAAGCTCAACAAGAATTGCTATGTACAATTTAACTGGAGATTTCTTGAGCGACTACACATTTGATGGTACAGATTGGACAATCGGAACTTCATTAAATATCGGGTCGGCATCGTCACCGACAATAACCGCTCTATCAGATGGTGAAATAGCGAGATCTCTAAGATATGGTATACGCCATGACGGGCAGGCAATAATTGACATAATGCCATTTTATGATTTAAGCGATGAAGATTTGGCTCACTCTTGCAAAATGACCTCTTCAGAATTAGTTG
>PJEL010001630.1_pt1 | contig 22201 bp, 15 predicted proteins | sample 1853271 | NCBI WGS metagenome assembly PJEL01 (sample SAMN08108733, study PRJNA415343) | Invertebrate metagenome, whole genome shotgun sequencing project. | host: Globobulimina | place: Sweden: Gullmar Fjord | collected 2015-08
TTTTCCTCAAGTGAATAGTCACCAGGAATAATAACATCCAGATCCTCGTGATTCCGTAAAAAATTCTTGACATCATTGATGTCAATTCCATGGTGTTTCGCCACGAGTTCAGGATCGGGACTGTCGCTGACGCGCCATTCCCTGGTTAGTCCATACATTTCCCTGTCAACAATGTGATAGTTTTCTGTCGATCCCGACGCAAGACCCGAAATAATCAACGGAGTCCGTGCCTCATCGACCAGAATACTGTCAACTTCGTCGACAATGGCAAAATGGTGATCACGCTGCACGTAGTCCTTCAGATCGAACTTCATATTATCGCGCAGATAGTCAAAACCATACTCATTATTGGTCCCATACGTAATATCACAGGCGTATGCATCTCTCCTCTCTTCATCTGTTAGGCCGTGTTTAACGACCCCCACAGTCATTCCCAGATACTGGAAAATCTCCCCCATCCATTTTGAGTCACGCTCAGCCAGATAGTCATTGACAGTTACAACATGCGCACCTTTCCCTGTTAAAGCGTTTAGAAACAGGGGCAAAGTCGAGGTCAACGTTTTCCCTTCACCGGTTTTCATTTCAGCGATTTCGCCTCGATGGAGCGCGATGCCACCAAGTATTTGGACATCGAAATGCCGCTCTCCCAGAGTCTCAACAGACGCCTTGCGGACCAACGAAAAAGCTTCTGGGAGAAGGTCGTCCAATTTAGCACCGTTTATCGCCCTCGATTTTAAATCATCGGCTTTCGCAATACATTCAGCTTGACTGAGATTCTCAAAATTCCTTTCAAGATCGTTTATTTTTGATAAAAATGGGGAATATTTTTTCAATTCCCGATCAGAGAACGAACCGACGAATTTCTTTTTCAAATAACTAAGCATTATAATTTGGGGAGCTTAAATTTTGTATAAAACCCCGGAAGCTGTTGTCATGCCTTCCGGAACCCGTATATTTTTTGAAATATTGATTTGTTTTCGAACCCGTAGAATCTAGAAGAAATCGGATATGTCGTCATCAGGTGAAAATACGGTTTGCTGTAACTTTGGAGACTACGCTCGCAGCTATAAAATAGGAGCGATCAGACTCGTCATATTGCTTTTAATCCATCTATAGGAAATAACAGAATTTGATAAATAAATCCAGTGTTGGCAACAAGAAAACAATGATTTTAAATATTTAAATTTATCAAAATGATATCTTCAATCTTGACACTGGTTTTTCCATCAATCATGGGCTAAAATTGTGATGTGAAACGACCTTTTTGGAGGCATGAAAAACTGTATGTGTATTTCAAAGATAATAAGTTGAAGGAGAGCTGAAATGACAGCGACAACTACCGACGTTTCATCATTTATCAACAAAATCATATTAAAAAATGAAAAATATTATTGTGGCTGAAGACCAGGGATTTTGTTGGGGCGTTAGAAGAGCGCTGGATATCGTTAATCAACATGAAGAAGTCAATATTTTCGGGGATTTGATCCATAACAAACAGGTGGTCCGGGAACTCGAAAAAAAGGGGAAAACGATCATCCACTCTATTACTGGCCAGGAGTCCAATCCAATTGTAATCACTGCCCATGGAACACTGGTGGAAAATTTTGAAAAACTGAACCAACTCAAAGTGGACATTGTTGATACGACATGTCCCCTTGTCAGCGCCATTTACCGCGCTGGAATTGGACTTGAAAAAGAGGGGTATAAAATACTTATCCTGGGAGATAAACAGCATATTGAAGTTAAGGGAATTGCCTCCAGGATGAAAGACCCGATTATCATTAATTCCGAATCTGAGCTTGATGAGACCACTTTGCCTGAAAAAATCGGTGTTATCTGCCAAAGCACCTTCTCCCAGAGGCGTTTTGATGAGCTGATCGCCCTTATTTATCAACGATGTACAGAAGTAAAAGTTAAAAATACCATCTGTTCCCCCACCAAAAAAAGACAGATCGCTGCGGAAAAGCTTGCCAAGCAGGTGGATATCATGATTGTTGTTGGTGGATTTCATTCTTCAAATACAAAGAAGTTGGTTGAGTTAACACGCAACTACGTCGATAGCCACCATATCGAAACAGCTGATCAACTCGACCCAGAATGGTTTAAGGGGAAAAACGAGGTAGGTATCACTTCGGGCGCATCAACAGCCGATTCTATTGTCGAAGAGATCTGCCAGCAAATCCGCCGCTTCAATTGATACATGTTGGCCCCATACCAGGGGTTTGACATGAAATTTGCGACACCCGGATGATATTGGATTGAAGAATTCTGTTTAGTTTTATTGTTTTTTATTTCAGATATTTGCGTTTACAGGTGACAGCTTAAATCCTGTTTTATATAATAGATAAAACCTGCTTCAAGAATAGTCTCCAAATACAAGTTAACGCCCAGAAACCTATCAAATACAAAATAGAGAGTTATTATGAACAAGATACTTGCAACTTCAGATCAACAACAACTGACATATAAAATTGCCGATATCAACCAGGCCGAATTCGGACGAAATGAGATCCGACTAGCCGAACAAGAAATGCCAGGTTTGATGGCGCTCGTAGAAAAATATCAAGAAGAGAAACCCCTGGCCGGCACCAAGATCATGGGTAGTCTGCACATGACTATTCAGACCGCTGTTTTAATTGAAACGCTGGTTGCGCTTGGCGCAGACGTTCGCTGGGTCAGTTGCAACATATTTTCAACACAGGATCATGCCGCAGCAGCAGTAGTTGTTGGATCCAGCGGGACAACGAGTGATCCGCAAGGGACACCTGTTTTTGCTTGGAAAGGCGAAACACTCGAAGAGTACTGGTGGTGCACGGAGCAAGCCATGATGTGGCCTGATGGCTCAGGACCGGACCTGATTGTGGATGATGGAGGTGACGCCACCCTGGCAGTTCATAAAGGTGCAGAATTCGAGGCAGCAGGCAAAGTCCCTGATTTCGATCCGGACAACGATCCGGAAGAGTGGGGGATTATTCTAAGTATGTTGAAAAAAGAGCAGGAGAAAAACCCGAATCGCTGGACCAAGGTTATTAAAAATATTATTGGCGTCAGTGAAGAGACGACAACCGGTGTTCATCGTCTTTATGCCATGCAGGAATCCGGGGAACTGATGTTTCCTGCATTTAACGTGAATGATTCCGTCACTAAGAGTAAATTTGATAATACTTATGGCTGTCGACATTCACTGCCGGATGGTCTCTGTCGTGCGACCGATGTGATGTTGGGAGGCAAAGTTGCTGTGATCTGTGGTTTCGGAGAGGTCGGTAAAGGGTCAGCCCAGGCACTTAAAGGACAGGGTTGCCGCGTTATTGTCACAGAAATCGATCCGATTTGCGCGCTGCAAGCTGCGATGGAAGGGTACCAGGTAACAAGGCTGGAAGATGTGCTTGAGACCGCCGATATTTTTATCACCACTACCGGAAACTTTGATGTCATCACGGCCGAGCATATGTCTAAAATGAAGGACAAAGCCATTGTCGGTAATATCGGCCATTTTGATAATGAAATTGATATGGCAGGTCTGAAAAAAGTCCCCGGTATCAAAAATATCAATATCAAACCCCAATATGACGAATGGGTGTTTCCAGATGGCCACAGTGTGATGGTCCTGGCGGAAGGTCGACTCCTGAACCTCGGCTGTGCGACAGGTCATCCCAGCTTTGTCATGTCAAACTCATTCACAAACCAGGTTCTCGCACAGATTGAGCTTTTTAAAAATAAGGGGAAATACGAAAATAAGGTCTATATTCTTCCGAAAAAATTGGACGAGGATGTTGCCAGGCTTCACTTGGAGCAACTAGGAGTTAAGCTAACCGTCCTCTCCGAAAAACAGGCTGAATATCTTGGTATACCAGTGGACGGCCCCTATAAACCAGAGCATTATCGGTACTAGGCAGACTTGATGAGTGTGATAACCCGCCGCACGATTAAAGCGGGTTATCTACTAGCTGGGAAACCAGTTTTATTTAGAAGAGACCGGAGATGTGGAAGTCAAATTTGCTGGGTGCTTCGGCCGGTTTCTTGTCCAGTTTTATTCCATATTCGAACCGCAATACCCCCATCGGCGTAATCAAGTTAACACCTACACCTGTACTCATTCTGTAGTACCAGTCATCCTTTTTCTGACCCGAAATTTCGTACATGTGATCTTCCGCCCACACATTCCCGGCATCAAAAAATATGAGACCCCGAATTCGTGTTCCTTCTCGGGTCAAAGGAAAGTAAAGTTGGAGATTGAGTATTCTCTTAGATATTCCGCCACGATGCTGTTCAAAGTACTCCCGGGTATCATCTTTGGAACTCGGGAGTGAAGCACAGACCGGATCGATTTGACAATCCGTATAATCGCCTTGATAGGGATATTTCGCCCTGATATAATTGCTTCCCAGCTGACCCAGTTCGCCTTCACTGCTGGGTCCTTCAATATCGTTATAGTCAAATCCTCTGACAGTGGTAATGCCACCGATTTCAAATCTGTTTGCCAATAGAATATCTTTCGAAGGATTGGTTTTCTGCAATTCGGCCCAGTTGAACTTCGCGCCGAAAAGGAGTGTCCCGGAATCATTCAGAGTCTTGAAATACTTAGTCCCAAAGTTCAAAGAGCGGTAATCGATACTGCCGCCGAAAAAACTCCCGTATTGTTCAATTGAAAAAGAGGCCTCATATCCCTTAGACGGGAACAGCGGATGATCCACCGTACTGTAAGTGAGGCCCAGCCTTACACTTCTATAGGCATTCTCGGTCACTCCATCCAGGGACTCCTCACCAATTTCACTAATATCTGCATAATTCTCGTTCTTCCATGTATAAGCCGTGCTCGCAGACAGGTCTTTCCAGATTGGGTAGCTGAGTCCAAAGCTAAACCCTGTTGTACGTGTGTCATAATAGACTTCATCTTCAAAAACGGAGAAAAGCCTGAAGGAGTTTACGAAGCGTGTATCAAACCAGTATGGGCTGATCAGGGAGAAATCGTAGCGGTTATCTCCCTCTCCCTGTTGCTCAGTGGACAGTGTCACCGTCCTGCCTGTTCCCAAAAAGTTTTTCTTTGAAATGGATAACAGTAGTGCAAATCCACTATAACCAGAATATGAAAGACTGGCATTGAAAGTACCTGTTTGAGCTTCATTCAAAATAACCCGGTAGTCAAAAGTATTTTCTTCTGCTCCCTGGGATTTTTTCAAACGAACTCCAGATCCCTGCTCGAAGAATCCCAGACGCGTAATTTTTTTCTGGCTCTCTTTCAACTTGACACCATCGAAAAGCTCATTATCAAATACTTCCATCTCACGTCTGACCACGTGATCCATCGTCTCATAATTTCCTTCAATTTCCACCCGACCTATATAAGCTTTTTCTCCACGAGTGATATTGAAGGTCAAATCGACTATTTTTGTGTCCTCATGGATTTTATTACTCACGCGGACGCTGGAAAAAGCATAACCCTGTTCCTGATAACGCTGGGATATATTAAAGCGATCTTTATTTTGCTGAAACGGATTAAATACGTTTCCCGTTTGCATAACCAGATCGGGTATCATTTTTTCTTTATCGAACAGCAATTCGTGACCATCATTTGAGATGATATCGATTTTGCCAGTGAAATATTGAGCCCCTTCAGTAATATTAATCCCAATCTTGACTCTGGAATAATCTCTGTTTTTGATTAAAACCGCCTTAGGTTTATCGATTTTAACCTTGATATATCCATTGGTAAGATAAAGCTGACTGATCACTTGCAGATCCTGGTTGACTTTTGACTCCTGGAATACACCTGATTCATTCATCCAGGAAAAGCAGTCAACTTCTGCTGAGATCATTGTCCGTTCAATATCCAATGGTGGATAAACCTCCGTGCCTGTAATTTCTATTTCTGTCAGAAAGACCTTTGGTGATTCCGTCACTCGGTAGGTCAGAGTCACAGAATCCCGATCAATTTTCTCAATCTTGTAATCCACCTGGGTCTGCATATACCCCTTTTTTCGGTACTCTTCGAGGATTAAATTCACATCTGCTTTGATACGCTTACGATCAACCATATTATTCTGAAACACCTTGAGTTTTTCATTCAGTGAATCGTCGTTGATCGTTTTATTGCCTGTAATTTCTATCAAGGCGATTCTCGGCTTTTCAACCAGCTTGAAGATCAGAATTAATTGACCCACCTCTTCGGTTTCGAAATCAACGGATACGTCCTCAAAATAACCCAGCTTGTATAGTTTCTTGATATCCTCAGATACGGTAATAGGCGAAAGCTTCGTTCCCCGTTGCGATTGGATGGTCGAATGAATCAATCCTTTTTCTATGATCGTCAACCCCTCGATCCTGATTTCAATAATCATCCCCTTGACCGAGAGGGAATCTGATTGACCAAAGAGGGACACTGGCGCACAAAGCATAGTACAAAACAGCACTATCCAAAGTGAACCCTCTTTTATCTGTCTTACCCTGTGCGCTAGATTATTCTTCATAAAACCACATCCTTGTATTAAGGCTCATCCCTAAAAATATTTAGAACTCTGAGAGTTTTCCATCAAAAAGTCTCAGTTTGCAATCCATACTGGTTGCCAGACCAGCATTGTGAGTCACCACAATTAACGTTGTTTCCTGCGAGCGACAGATTTCCTGGAGTAGCGACCCTACTGACTCACCGGTTTTGTTGTCCAGGTTTCCAGTTGGTTCATCCGCAAATATCATGCTAGGAGAGTTAATTAAAGCCCTAGCGATCGCCACTCGTTGTTGTTCCCCTCCTGAGAGCTGACTGGGTTTGTGGGTTAATCGTTCCTTAAGACCGACCTGATCAAGAAGCATTTCGGCTTTTTTGAGATACTGCTGCCGGGAAGAACCGGCAATCATAGCAGGAATTGAAACATTCTCCAATGCTGTAAAATCAGGAAGCAGGTGATGGGCCTGAAATATAAACCCGATATGACGATTCCGCCAATCGGACAATGTGTCAGAATCAAACTGATTTATATTCTCACCTAGAAAAGTAACCTTTCCCGAGGTCGGTTGATCCAGGCCTCCCATCAGATTCAACAAAGTACTTTTACCGCTGCCAGAGCTCCCAACGATGGAGACACTGGTTTTTTTGGGAAATTCATAATCAATTCCGTTTAGTATTTCAAGCCCATAACCATTTCCATCGATGAAATGTTTACTGAGCTTTTCAATGGCAATAATTGTTTCCATCACTATTCGTTTCTCATCCCTTCAACAGGGTCCAAGTTAGAAGCCTTCATGGACGGAATAATCGTGACGAAAAAACAGATCAGAAGCGAAACTGTCGTAATGACCAATATCTGCATGACCTCAATTTGCATCGGAATCCGATTTCCCACATAGACACCTGGTGGAATATCAATAATATCAAAACTGCTGATCACCCAGCACACAATAAGTCCCAGTACAACCCCCGCCACTGTCCCTGTCAAACCAATCAGGGCGCCTTGGTAGATAAATATCTTACGAATGGAACTATTTTTTGCTCCCATCGCTTTTAAAATGGCGATATCCTTTCTTTTTTCCACCACCAGCATAATCAGGGAACTGACAATCAGAAAAGAGCCCAAAAGTATTATCAGCGTCAGGATGATTCCCAGGGCAAACCGCTCCAACTCAAAGGTTGCAAACATGTTTTTATTGTTATCCTCCCAGGTGGTGAAAAAATATGGCCAACCGATCTTCTCTTTGAGTTTTTCTTTATAGGCCCCAGCCTTTTCCTCATCTTCAACACTAATGGTTAACCCGCTGATTCGACCCTGCATACGGTATATTTTCTGTGCGATACCGATATCGATATAGGAAACGATTTCATCATAACCAGGCAAACCGGATTCGAAAAACCCAACCACTTTGAATCTTTTGGAAACACCAATCTCTCCAAAGGGCGCAGTCCGGGTCTCCAATGTCATGAGTGTCACAAAATCGCCAATCTCTACTTCCAAATTACGAGCGAGCTGTGAACCGACAATCATCCCGGTAATTGTTGTCTGCCGTAATTGACCGTCTGTATTTTTGACCATCTCTTTATGGGGCTTCAGTTGAGCCAATATCTCCTGCGCTTTTTGTCGTTCGCTGTCCGCAATTTCCCTACCGGGATTGGAATTATCTCGTTTAGATTCAAAGGACTCGGTTCTAATGAAGAAATCGATGGGCACCACCTCAGCTTCTCGTCGAGCATCAATCCCTTTGATCAGAGTTCCAGCCGGTTTCTGAGGCCCCTTGATCAACCCCTGGTGGGTCGTAAAAGGGGCATAGGCCTTTATTTCCACTGTTTTTTTTATCCGCTCGATCAGATTGTTGTCAGCTCCCCACTGGAAACCGCCACTTGCCATCGAATAAACAGTTAGATCGCTCTCGGCACCCCTGAGCGCTTCACGCATCTCCTTTTCCATGCCATTCATCATGGAAAGCGCCGTAATCAACACCAATACACCCACTGCCACACCACCTACCGCAATTTTGGTAATGATAGAGATAGACCGATCTTTTCGTGGACTGCGCAGATATCGTCCTGCCAGAAATATCTCAAACCCCAAACTTGACTCCTGAATTAATAACTGAAGAAATATACTTTGTAATACACCCTGAGTCGCTTAGGCCGGCTTCGCTGCTTGGCTTGGATAGACCCGCCTTTTGCCACCATTCAGCGCTATCATTTAATAAAGTTTTGCCGAGCTGCTCTTCGTAGAAACCGATTCGTTGCGATAACTTGATAAATTACTATCATAAACCCTGTGCGTCAAGACGTCATACCAGCTGAAGGATCCTAAAACCTGCACCACAGCGGATGAAGTCGGTCATGGGCCTTTTAGCGATGATTTTATGACATAAAATTCCAGCAGAATCTGACTTAATTGAAGATATTTAACCAGGCCCGCCTTGTTCAAGCATGAACAATCTTTTATCAGACATAAATCGTAGATAAAGACAGAATTTTCCCAGGAATTGTTATTGACTTTCGGATTAACTTTTTACAGAATTGTGATTAATTCTTGCACTTCAAAGAGAAAACACCCTGCATGACATACACGATTGATCCTGACCATAGATTCAGTCCCAAATGATGCGAAAAGCCACAATTCATTTTGATATCGACTAAGAAGAAATCCTTCCCTTTTAGTCCATATGTTTCCTGAAAAAAGTCAGTAACCATAGTGATGTCATCTTTAACTGATCCCAGTTTGTATGGGAATATTTCTACTTCGAAAAAAACAAACTATGATTGAAGTTGATCATTTATCAAAAAACTATGGCTCTCTGGTTGCCGTAGATAATATATCCTTCCAGGTTAACAAGGGTGAAATCCTTGGATTTCTGGGCCCAAATGGGGCAGGTAAATCTACAACCATGAAAATGCTTTCCTGCTTCATTACACCGACATCAGGTACTGCCCGCATTGATGGTAAAGATATTCAGTCCGACTCCCTCGGTGTCAGAAAAATCGTAGGGTATTTGCCGGAAAGCGCTCCCAGTTACAAAAGCATGACAGTCCACGAATTCCTCGATTTTATCGCTGAAACCCGTGGATTCAGGGGACAAGAGAAGAGTGACAAAGTGGATCGAATTATCGACTTGACATCTTTGGAAAGTGCCCGTTTTCAGACAATCGACACCCTCTCAAAAGGTTTTCGACAACGAGTAGGGTTTGCTCAGGCATTGATACATGACCCCCCAGTGTTGATTCTCGATGAGCCAACCGATGGGCTGGATCCAAATCAAAAGCAAGAGGTCCGGTCACTGATTTGTAAAATGGCAGAGGAAAAAGCGATCATACTCTCAACCCATATTCTGGAAGAGATGGAAGCCGTCTGTACTCGGGCGGTTATCATCAACCAGGGAAAGATTGTTGTCGATGGATCCCCGCAGGAGCTCCTGACTCATTCAAAAATGTACAATACAATCACTTTGACCCTGCCTCATCGACTTGAAGACGCAACAGTTGAAGCTCTACAAAAGCTTGAAGTTATCAACGACGTCAAGATTTTCGAGCCGGCTCAAACCTCCGGGTTGTTTTCTGTTCAGGTCTTTCCCAATAAAAAGCAGGACATTCTCGAACAAGTCAAAAGTTGCCTCGACGCAGACAACATTGAAATTTCTGAAATATACCGGGAAAAGGGGTTTATGGATGAAGTTTTCAGAAATCTCACACTAGGAGGATAAAAGAGATATGAATCAAATCGTCACATTGATTAAACGGGAACTGAAAAGCTACTTCTTCTCACCTGTTGCTTACGTTTTTATTATTATTTTTCTACTTTCGACTGTGGGAGCAACCTTTTTTCTGGGTAATTTTTTCAATTCGAATCAGGCCAGTCTCGAAATCTTTTTTCTATTCCATCCCTGGCTTTACCTCATTTTGATTCCAGCTGTAGGTATGGGGCTCTGGGCCGAAGAGAGAAATACGGGCACCATCGAGCTTCTATTTACGCTACCTATTAGCATGATGCAGGCGGTAGTCAGTAAATTTCTAGCAGGATGGATATTTATCGGAATTGCACTGCTGCTGACCTTCCCGATGGTACTGACCATCAATTACCTTGGATCACCCGATCAGGGTGTCATTTTCGCCAGCTATCTCGGAAGTTTTTTAATGGCAGGTGCCTACTTGGCTATAACATGTGTCACCTCATCACTGACGCGCAACCAGGTCATTAGCTTCATCCTGAGTGTCATTATCTGTTTTTGGATGGTTTTAACCGGCTGGGGGGTATTTACTGATATTCTGAACAAATTCTTTCCTACCTGGCTGACTGAAATTATATCGTCCTTCAGTTTCTCGACACATTTCAATTCGATCAGTCGAGGAATTATTGACAGCCGGAATATTGTGTTTTTCCTCTCCATTATCGGTGGTGGTCTCATTATTAATGCACTGATTCTGGAAACAAAGAAAGCCTCCTGAGGGTAACAATAGGACAGCACACACATTGAAGACATTTTGATTTGACTAAACAGCCCGTCGGGCGCAACGACGGATTAATTCCGTCGGTTTCCAATTATAAAATTCAATTCATTTCGTACAAGGCGAACGTGAAAAAAAGACAGAAAGTATTGGGGTCAACAGCCATCAGCATTATTTTGGTGTTAATCATTATTGTTGCTATCAATGTGATTTCATCAGGACTGTATTCCAGATTAGATATTACTGAGGAAAATCTCTACACACTTTCAGAGGGAACGGAAAGCATCGTTAAGAAGATTGCAACACCGCTTACACTGAAATACTACCTATCGAAAAACCTGGAATCGTTACCCATCACTTACAAAAACTACGGCAAAAAAATCAGCGAACTGTTAAACGAGTACCAAAACCTCAATCCGGAAATGATCCAACTGGAGACTTACGATCCAAAACCGGATTCAGATGAAGAGGTTTGGGCAAAAAAATATGGGTTGTCTGGTGTAGACATGAGCAATGGCGATAAGTTCTATATGGGACTAGTTATCACCCAGGAGGACCGAGAGCTGAATATCCCAATGATGGATCCCAGAAGAGAACAGTTTCTCGAATACGATATCACACAGTTGTTGTTGCAATTCTCTCAGAAAAAAGATAAAAAAATCGGTGTTTTAAGCAGCATTCCTGTGATGGGGATTACGGCCAACCGAATGCAACAAATGCAAGGACAACGTAACCAGCCTAAATGGTTTTTTATCCAGGAACTCGAAAAAACATTCAAAACTGAGACAATTGCGGCAGGGACCCAAGAAATCCCAGCTGATATCTCAATTCTGATTGTCATTCATCCTAAAAAATTAAGTGAATCCACTCTTTACGCCATCGATCAGTTTGTTCTAAAAGGCGGAGAACTGATCGTCATGGTTGACCCCAATGCAAGAGTCGATCAGGCTGCAGCGATGATGGCGCAAATGGGGCAAATGCCTCAAGCCTCCAGCGATCTCGGAAAACTATTCAAACACTGGGGCATCGACTATGAGTCAAACAAAATCCTTGGGGATAAAGAGCACCCCACTCGAGTAAATGCTGGTGGATCGGTAGGTGTTGTCTCATTTTCCCTTTGGCACAGTTTAAACAGAGACTCATTTGAACAGGATCTGATTGCCACCAAAGAACTGGACGATATGCTGCTGATCGAACCGGGCGGATTTATCATGCAGAAGTCCAGCCCTTTGAAATTGCAGGTACTGATAAAAAGCTCCACTCAAACCGGCCCTATTGACAGTTTTATGATTCGTTATGCCGATCCTTTAAAGATTAACAACCAGGTTAAGCCTACCGGAAAATCATATAATCTGGCAGGAATTCTTACCGGGAATCTGACTTCAGCTTTTTCTAAGCGACCTGATCCACCGAAGAAAGAGGGCAAAGCTCAACCTGATAAAATCGCCGCACACCAACCACATCTTTCAAAAGGGATCAAAGAGAGCAAAATTCTTCTAATCACCGACGTTGACTTTATTTCTGATAACTTCAGCGTTGAACAGTTCAACTTGTTGGGACAGATATACAGTCAGCCAAAAAATGACAATCTGAATTTTTTAGTGAATATGGTGGAATTCCTGGGCGGTGCTGGGGAGATGATGGGAATCCGTTCCCGTGGCCGTTTCAGAAGGCCTTTCACCCACTTTTTAATGCTGGAAAAAAATGCCCAGATCAAATATCAGGCAGCTGAAAACAAAATTACCACCAAATTAAAGGAGGTTCAGGAGAAACTGAGCCAATTAAACGTTCAAAAAGGGACCAACAAAATCGTCTTGACCAAGGATCAGATTGAAAAAATAAAACAGTTTAGAGAAGAAGAGAAAAAAACCAAGACGGAATTACGGAAAATCAGAAAACTGCTGCGTCAGGATATTGAGTCTGAAAAAACCAATCTGACACTGATTAATCTGACTATTGTTCCTATTTTATTGATTATAACCGGACTGTTTTTGTACTATCGAAGGTTCCGAAAAAAATCGAATTAGCCCATATAACCTTAATTCCGAACAACAAACCGAATTATGTCAAAAAGAAATCTAATCATAGCAGCAGCCTTGCTCATCGCTATTGCCATCTTCGTCAATTTATATTCCAAGAAGAGCAGACAAAAGGCTGACTCTCCCATCGGTAAGCAAATTGCGAGCATAGAGCTTGTAGAAACCATTGACGAGATCGTGATTCAAAAACAGCAGTCTGCGCTTCATCTGCAAAAAAAAGCGAACCGATGGTTGATTAAGGAGAAGAATGAGTTTCCCGCAAACACTCAAAAACTGGTGGAACTCCTTGACAGTATTACAACTTACCGTCTCGCTTCGTTGATAACCAAAGATAAAAACCGCCTTGCTCATTTCGGACTTTTGTTCAATTCAGAGGGGAAAAACGATGGGGAAAAGGCAGGGACACAGTTACTGCTCAAAAGCGGCGGTAACGTCGTTTTCAAAATGATTGCCGGAAAAAACAGGAACTCGGTATCTTCAAATCCCAATCTCCCGTCACGCCCAGACGGCACCTATGTCAGAATCGGTGAAACAGCGGCAGTATATTTGGTTAAAGAGAATATCAACTTCCAAACTGAAATAGTCGAATGGATTCAAAAGATACTGATTACAACCAATAAAGCTCAGATTAAGTCTATCCGTCTCGAAGGTCCCGGTACCCAGGTGCTCTTTGATAAGGAGAATAGTGACAAGAAGCTGATCGTCACTGGCCTGTCGGTTAGTGAGTTAACAGATGAAGGGGCAGTCAAAGATATGCTCGATGAGCTGGAAGCGTTGTCAATATCCAACGCCATTCAGCGGAACAGTGATTTAGAAAACAAACTGGGACTGAAATCAACAATCTCTGTAGCGCTTTTCGATGGTTCAAAATTGACCTTCCAAATTCTGGTCAAGACGCAGAAAAAGCCTTTGGAGAAAGACAAAGACAACGTGGAAGAAATACACTACCTCGATCTACTATCTGCTTCGGCAGCAGGCAATAACTCTGACTGGAATGCATTGAATGAACTAGGGAAATTGTGGCTGTTTGAGCTGGAAGAGTGGCAGGCGAAAAACTGGCTTAAAACAAAGAAGGATTTTACGAAAGCCCGCAAATAAAGACCGAAAGTTGAACTGACCACTAGGTCAGTTCAACTTCAACCTTTGTCTGGCGGCAATATCAGATAGTCGCCGAATCATCACCTCCGCATCATCTTTATAAAAGTGCAGCGCAATTGTAGCACAATTATAGGCATATTTGACGACTTCAGGGTCCAGTCTGGGCGAAAGCATGGCCATTTCTACTACCATCTGTGTGATTTTGATCAGGATTTTCGCTTCCAGAGGTGAGGTTACTGTATCTGCAAAATTTACTCCGATAAAGCTTTTCCCGTAGTTATATACAGTGGTTATCATCTTCGGCAGTTCCGCTGCCTTGTTTAGTTTTGCAATCTGCATTTTCATGACTGCATTTTCGATATTAACATTGGCAATCAGTGACCGACAATGTCTATTACTCGGCAGCACATCACAAATCTTTTTAGCAATTGGCATGAAAGCAGGGATCTGCCCAAACACATTTAGATAAATTCGAATGAGAAATTTATTCAGTTTTGCAGTCCCAGGTCCGATTCGGTTATCAGATTCTTCATTAGAGGCTTGAAAAGTTTTGGCAATATGAAAAGGGCTCATGGTCTCATATGGATATCCAAATCCATCCAATTTTTTTGCGATATTGGAAATCGATTTTTTCAGTCGTTTTTGTTCAAGCAGCATATTCAGCACATGAATATCCCGCCTAATTGACTGACTTTCAGAGGCCTTGACAGATTTGAGATTATCCTGAAGCTTCGGTTTTATTGCTTCCAGATATAAAAAATAGATATCACACAGTACATCAACCGAATAAGTTGTCATATATTCATTCATAACAACACTACCTGTAGTCTCCAAGGCCGAATAAAGTGAGCTGATCCGTTCACTATGGGAGCGATGTGTGGATGCGCTGTCCTTACTGGTCAAGATTGCGCTGAGAATCACCAGATTGGGATCATTCGGGTAAGCTTTTTTTTGTTTTTCTATCTCAATCCGCATTCCCACACCCGGTTTGCTCTTTTTCACGGTCTTGCTTTTATCACCCAATGCCTTCCTTTTTGCCTCTAACATCTCCTTTTTGGTTTGCGGGCGGTTGGAATCCTCCCCTTGGGGGTCCTTGCCATCACCTTTACCCTCAGTATTATCAACGAGACTCTTTAAGTCACCGACAGATTTTCTGAGTTTAATGAGCTCCTCTTTACCCAATCCTTTACCTTTTACACCGTCAAACATTCCCTTGACTTTCTTCAAAAACCCTCGATTCTGAGCGGTGCTAGTCCCACCAGTTGAGGGATTCAGGCCCAGAAATGACCGTTTATAGGGAAGGATTTGATTGATCGGTTTCATATCCTGAACAACAATCCCTGTCTGTCCCCTGGCTTTTTGTGCTCTTTGGGCAGCAGTGCCTTTTTTGATCCTGGAGTGATCTTTTTTTACTTCGTGTTTGTTTGTCGTTTTAACCTTTATATCGTCCGGGTCATTTTGAAATCTTCTCTGTGCCGTCGATTGTGCACCTCGATTACCCTGTTGAGTGGCACGCTTTCTTGTCGGTTCAGACATTTTATGCTTTTTTTTATTTCGATCTGGGATTGATCAGTAGATTTTTTACATGATCATTTGAGTCTCTTAAAAATCAGCCAAATTTGCAACCACTTTTTTGCTGTCGTTCACACCGCAACACCCACTTTTGCAGGGCACCTTCAGTTTGAGGGTTGATCCAATATGGCCGCTTCAAGATTAAAAATCCAGATATCTTCAAACAATATTTCAGAAGTTGCATTCTGAAGCCCATTCCATTGCGATAACCAGACAATCCTGATAATTTAAACGCTGTTTTACAAAATCCTGAGAAGTAAATGAGGCTCAGATGATATTTTTTATTCTCGACTCTCTCTTCTAAGCAAAAGAGTAGACAAATAATGCGATTCAGAAAAATGCGCTTTCCCGGGCTGAATTCTAGACTCCTGGCTGTCATATTAATAAGCCTACTACTCACCGCTCCAGTCTCTTTTGGTGGTGAAATCAAGGAAACAACCCCCGTAGAACTCGAAGATCGAGATTTCATCCACCATCTCCTTAAAGATAAATACTATGTTTTCGCTCAGGAAGAGGCCGTTGAATACCTGAAAAAATATCCAGAAGGGATTTTCAGGGCTGAGATCATTTTCGTCCAGGCAAAAATTGATGTTATTCAGAAATCGTATACCATAGCATTAAAAAAATATGACAGTGTCCTGGAACAGTTTCCGGACTCAGAGTTATTTGAAGACTCTCTGTATCTGTCCGGGATTCTTCACCTGAAATTGGAACAGAACGAAAAAGGTCAGAACAAGTTACAGCGCTTGATAAAAAAATATCCACAGTCGCGATTTTTGTTTCGATCCTATTTCCATTTGGGAGAACTCGCATTTAAACAAAAAAACTGGGAGACCGCTGAAATCTATCTGAAAAGCACCGTTAGTAATGGAGATCTGAAACCGAGTCAACAGCTCGAAGCAAAAAACAACCTTGCCTGGACCTACTATTTTCAGAAAAAGATTGATCTCGCCAATGAACTGTTTAATCCTCTGTTGGAATCGGATCTGGCGACAAGTCACAAAGCAAAAATTGGCTTTCAGTATGCGAGTGATGCGCAAAAGAAAGGAGATTATCGCACGGCTATCAAATGGTATGAGCAGATAATGACCCGATGGCCCCATCCGGAATTTATCGATAAATCCAGATTCTGGATTGCTGAATCTCTGTTTTTATTAAATCAAATCCCACAGAGTAAACTCACTTCCAAAGATAAACAGAAAGCCATCCACCTTTTTAGCCAGAACCTGAAACTAAAAAAGCCAGTAGAGCCTGAAAACACCCATTATCACAGAGGATGGTTCCTCTTGGATCTTGGAAAAGCACAGCAGGCCGAGCGAGATTTCAAATGGCTACAGAATAATAATAGCAACTACGGGAAGGATATTGATTTGACATTAATTCGGGCCCATTATTTTGAATCTGGCAAGAGATGGACAAAAGCCAATCAGATCTATACACAGTCTCTCAAATTACAAGAAAATCCAGGCAACAGAAATCGATTGCTAAATCGAATTATTAAAAACAACTATCGTCAAAAAAAATGTAAAAAGCTCATAACAAACTATCAAGCACTGGATTTCTCAGAGGAGATGACGAATGCCGATGAACTACACTATTATGCTGGAACCTGTCTCTATAATACCAAGAAATGGACAGCTGCCGGCCAGGCCTTCTCAAAAATAGACCCGATGACACGCTTTGCGCCTTTGTCGTTTGAATTCTATATGGCTGTGTTTCGTAAGACAGGTCAAAAGGAAAATGGCGTCGAATATTTAAAGCAAGTCCAAGAACTATCCCATTTTAAAGACAAAAAACGAATCCTTTTATACAAAACAGACTTTTATCTGGATCTAAAACTATGGCTCAAAGCCTTGACTACCATGAAAGCCGTAGGCAAAATTTCACCGGAAACAAAAAATGATCCCTGGTTTCTTTTGAATGTTGCAAAAACCATTGACCAGATTACCAGTGCGATGAAGAGCAAAAAGTGGCGTCAGCAGAGACCCGAGTTGCGGCCTGCTGCTTACTACCAGAAACAGTCACTATTCTACTATCAAAAATCCTATAAATTGATGCCGAAGAAGGAAAAGGCAACACGGCTTTCGATTCTTGATGTTCTAATAGAGCGTTATGAACAACAGAAAAAACTCAAAACACTGATCCCCCTTTATCGAACCGCGACTAGCCTCAGTGGGGATGACCATCAAAAAAGCCGATACACGTATAGATTGGCGAATATACTCATCGAAACAGGCCAGAAAAAAGAATCAATTATTCCCCTGTTGATAGGCCTGCACGGGAAAGCCAACAGGGAGGTTAATTACCAGGCCTCAGCCTTGCTGGCTGAACTGTATATAGATAAAAAAAACTATGAGGAGGCTATTGAAACACTGATCGATCTTGGCCAACAGCCGATTGATGCCACACCGTGGTATATCAGAGTTCATTTCAGACTCGGTGAACTGTATCAATCCCAGGAAAAATGGCTCACTTCGATCCGACATTACTCAAAGGTGGTGAATTCAAAACAAAAGGGAGCCCGGAAAAAAGAAGCCCGCAGCCGCCTGCTTAAAATAAAAAAGTTTGTTAAACAGCAACAAGGGAAACAAAAAGTAAAATAAATTCGTCACTATTCAACAGATTTTGCTTTGATCCAACTATGATGCTACTTTCGTTCTTGCTGGGTCGACGCATAATTCAGCACTATGTTTGACTTCCCAAGTGTTTCTCATTGGTCAAGTGTTTCCCCTTAGTCGAGTGTTTCCCATTAGTGAAAAGGAAACACGTCGCCAGAAAAGGAAACACGTCGGTACAAAAGAAACATGTAGTCCCTTAAGCACCACCAGGGGCTAGACTTCAGTTAGGTCGTGGTCAACAAGTCTTGAATGGTCACTTAAATTCATTTTATCGTTCTAACTCTATTGTTCACAACTGACTCAAATCGAAATTACTAATCCGAAATACATATCGGGAAAACTTGAGAGGTCGGCATAGCCCGAAACAACAAATGAGTGATAATCAAGAAGAGATCCTGGATAAAATCAGAGAACGTGTTTTAGAGAGAGAACGTGAACTGCGGTTAAAAGAGGACAAAGAGGCCACAATTCAAGCAACCCTGCAAGCACTTGAGGAGATCACGGAAGTGCCGCGTGAGGAAATGGAGCGTATTGCGGACGAGATTCGTACCGCCCATGAAACACCCGAAGATACAATCACTGATACCCCCACTCTTATCGACAGGGAGTCCGAGAATCTGCCGGCAACAGTCCGTGAAGCATTATCAAAACTACCTGTGGTTCTCAAAGATGAATTCTGGGAGGAGTATCAGATTCAGACCCGCAGCGTAGCTATCTCTTACCTGCTTTGGCTGATTCCGCCCCCTTTATCCTGCCACCATTTGTACTCCCGTCATCTAATCAAGCAGATTCTTTTCACGGTTACCTGCGGTGGTCTATTTCTCTGGTGGTTTGTAGATTTCTTCAGAATTCCAGAGATCGTAGAAGCGGAGAATCGGAATTCGGCACGCAAGATATTGAGAAAATTGCTGCGACACTCACTAAACCGGAAAAAAAGGTGATCCGGACTTTCAAAACATCACTAAGTACCATTTTCAGTTCGTTTTAAAACAGACAAAAAGCGGTCCCCATATTGGTCTAGTTTTGCTGCACCAACCCCAGAAATACTCCGTAATTCTTCTAACGACTGAGGTTGTTTACCAGCCATCTCTATCAGAGTTTTGTCATGAAAAATCAGATATGGGGCTCTGTTCTGCTCATTGGCTATTTCGCGCCGCAGTTCTCTCAAACGAGGCCATATCTTCTGGATAGCAGGGTTATCTGAAACCTTAACCGATTTCTTCCGTTTAGTTTTTTTCTGGGTCACAGGATCTCTACGAAAAAAAACCTCTTTTTCTCCCTTCAGCACCGGTCTACTTTTTGCGGTCAATCGAAAACCACCGTATCCAGAAATATCAATACTTAACAAATCAGCTGCAATTAACTGTCGAAACACTGATTTCCACTCAGCCACCGACAATTCGCTGCCAATCCCAAAAGTGGAAATCAGGTGATGACCATTTTGTTTGATACGGGTGTTGCCTTCGCCTCTAAGAACATTAATCAAGTATGTCGTCCCAAATATTTGTCTCGTACGATACACACAAGAGAGAGCTTTTTGGGAAACAATGGTGCCATCCCAGGTATCGACAACATCCAGGCAGGTATCACAATTTCCACATGGTTGGGGTAACTCTTCTCCGAAGTAACCCAGCATCACCTGACGTCGGCACTGGACTGTTTCACAGTATCCCAGCAGTGATTCCAGTTTTCTTCTTTCCACTTGTTTGTGTTGCTCACTGGCCTCAGAGCTTTCCATGATCTTCCGTAGTAAAACCACATCCGCCAGGCTGTAAGCCATCCAGGCGTCCGCCCGCAATCCATCACGACCAGCACGACCAGTTTCCTGGTAGTATCCCTCCATACTTTTGGGAAGATCCAGATGGGCTACAAAACGCACATCCGGTTTATCAATCCCCATACCGAAAGCGACTGTCGCAACAATGATAACGCCATCTTCTTTTAGAAATCTTTGTTGGTTCACCTGCCTGACCCTTGCATCAAGCCCTGCATGATAAGGCAATGCGGTCATTCCATTTTCCACCAGCCATTCAGCCGTTTCCTCAACTTTTTTGCGGCTCAGACAGTAGACAATCCCAGCTTCATCTTCATGTTCCCAGCGAATAAAATCCAACAGCTGAGTTTTAGGCGTTTTTTTCAGAACAATACGATAGCGGATGTTTGGCCGATCAAAGCTAAATGTAAACTGCCTGGCCGAAGTAAGTCCCAATTTCCTGCGAATCTCTTCCCGAGTAGTTTCATCTGCCGTTGCCGTCAAAGCAATCCGGGGCACCCTGGGGAATCGCTCATGCAGGATCGACAGTTGTATATATTCCGGCCGGAAATCGTGTCCCCATTGAGAAACGCAGTGGGCTTCATCAATGGCAAACAGAGCCAGAGAGGCCTGTTGCATCAATTCCTGGAAGCGGGGGGTCAAGAGACGTTCTGGAGCGACATAAAGAATATCCAAATCACCCTGGATCATTCCTCTTTCGACTTCATGCGCCTGTTGCATGCTCAAAGTCGAATTCAAAAAAGCGGATCGGACACCCAGTTGATGCAGTGCATCAACCTGATCCTGCATAAGCGCAATCAAAGGAGATATCACGATGCCGAGACCGGGACGGATCAGTGCGGGAATCTGGTAGCACAACGATTTTCCACCACCAGTTGGCATTAACACCAGGGCATCACATCCGCTGTTAATGTGGTTAATAATGTCTTCCTGACCTTCCAGAAATTGATCATACCCAAAAATCTTTTTTAATACTGCCAAAGGTGAAGGAGTATCAATAGTCACTTCAAACATCTTGCTCAAACTGGGAAAAACGGATTGCGGATTTAGCGGAATTTCGTCCCCACTTCAAGCCTGCAAAACCATGGGTGTCTCTTTTTTTTGATGAATAAACGTGATGCAATCGTCATGGTCTTATATTTCATATTGTTTAAACAGTCATATCAGAATCTACACTCTTTGACATGTGATCATGTAAAAAAAACCGGTTGAAACAGTTTCAACCACAAATTCCTGATAGAAAAACATAAATTGAAAATATACTGCTCCACAGGCTTGCTTAAATATTCACTCATGATAAAATAAGTCGCATAAGAGAAAGCATTTTACTGTTTTTACTATGATATTGGTCTATATATCCGAATGTGATTCAGCACCTGCTTACCTGTGTAATATGATACAAGCAAGTAGATTATTACACTCTTAGCCTATATTGAGTCGTTTCCATGTCTAAGATCCATTATCCATCAGTACACAGCCTCCCAGATCACGCTGACCTGGAAGAATTGCAACAAAGACTCGGGTACCAGTTCCAGAACATCAACCACCTGATTCAGGCTTTGACCCATAAGTCATATGCCCATGAACACAAGCAAGATAACAATGAACGCCTTGAATTTCTTGGGGATGCTATCTTGCAGTTTGTTATCAGCGACTACTTGATGATCAACTATCCGGACTTACCAGAGGGGATGTTGTCTAAATTCAGGGCGGTTTTAGTATCGGAAAACGGACTGAGCACTCTGGCCAAGAAGATTGAACTGGGGCGATTTGTCTTGATCGGGAAAGGAGAAGAAATTACCGGCGGCAGAGAAAAAAACTCCATCTTGTCAGATACAGTAGAAGCATTATTTTGTGCTATTTTTTTGGACAGCCGTGAAAAGGAAGGCATCGAACGGGTTACCGACACTATTAAATCACTTTTTGCTGAAGAAATTATCATTGCGGAGAAAACGTTCTCTACGGTCGATTACAAAACCGATTTTCAGGAATTCGTCCAAAAACAAAAATTGGGTGCACTAAATTACAAAGTAATTGAAGAATCCGGGCCCGACCATAACAAGGAATTTGTCACAGCTCTGATGATTGCCAACGAAATATTTGGAATTGGAAAAGGGAAAAGCAAAAAAATTTCAGAACAGAATGCGGCCATTAACGCCTTTGAAAAAATAAAAGATCAGTATGACAATTAGGTTAC
>PJEL010001631.1_pt1 | contig 22201 bp, 17 predicted proteins | sample 1853271 | NCBI WGS metagenome assembly PJEL01 (sample SAMN08108733, study PRJNA415343) | Invertebrate metagenome, whole genome shotgun sequencing project. | host: Globobulimina | place: Sweden: Gullmar Fjord | collected 2015-08
CAGCTGACCGGATGTTTCTGGGCAGCGGCAGACACCAATTAGACACCAATGTTGTGGCAACGTTGTAGCAATGTGTGGCAATGACGTCAGACAACTACCTTAGCACAACGTTAGAAATCAATGTTGTGGTAACGTGGTAGCAACGTTCTACACACCGCCACCTGGCGAGTTTGATAGAAGCTGTAGTTGCGCGTGCGCACCTCGCACTTCCTCCGTCTGCCTCGTGTTTTTTCAGCCTTTTGTCATCGGGTAAATCATTGTCAAATCTCGCAAATGTCTCGAACATATGTTGACATCCATTTGTTGTTCGTAAGTATAAATACACCGTGGTAAATCCTGACATGCTTCACGTTGTTCATTTGGAGAAGCTCCTCCCTGCAGAAATACGCGGCAGATTTCTTCGAGCTTGCGACTCGTTGACATGAGCGATGCTTCTGCTCGCCGAATTGGCCCTGTTCGTTCGGATTCGATGCGAGCCATTTCGACATTGGCTTTGGCAATCTGACTATCCATGCGGGCCAATATCTGCCCCTGGCGCACCCGATCACCTTCTTTGACGTTGATTGTCGAGAGAATGCCATCCATCGGAATGCCCAGCATGACCGATTGTTTGCACTGCGCCACCGACTGGAGCAATCGGGGTGACGATTGTCCAACAGAGGGAATTGAGTCAACCGATTTCTCATCCAATGAATCCTGTGAGGCGAGCACGGCTGGAACATTGGTCGCGACAGGAATCCAAACAACGGCCACAGCAATCCCAAAAACTGATGCAAATAGCGAGACGCTTCGTGATCGGCTTGTCTTGTTCATTTGGATGCAAACGTCAGGTTTTGTAAGGGTCCACATAATGTCTTCAAACTCCAAAATCGCAATTTGGTAGATTCAACAAGTGACTGTCAGCATTGTCTCTATTACCAAAAATCGACTATTCGCCCTCGACAATTCAACTTCAGGAGGCAGGCATGAAAGAAAACCCCACCTAATTGCATCTTGCCGTGGTCGCAGCCTCTTCCAATGGACTTGTCCCTCGCCAATTCTGCTTGTATACTCGTTCCGACCACTTTTCTGTCCTTATGCAATTTTTTTGCACGATTCGGCTCTGCCCTACGTCTTACGTGATACCTATGCGTTCTTTATCTGTCCATCCCAATCTGTACTTCATCGCGCTAGTCGCTTGTATGCTCAACATGGCAGCAACGGTCGGAGGGGCGGTGCGATGTGAGGATCCGACGGGTGAATCCTCAATCGAGTTCGCATGTGATCACAATCATTGCGAAGACACGGAATTCGACGGACGTACGTCTAATAACCAGCATGTCCATGATGATGACTTTGCGAGTGACGGCGGCTGCAATTGCTCAACGTCGTCTTGTCCCTGCGAAGATACACCGCTCGAAATCGTTGTAGCACCATTGCTTGGTCGTGATGACGCAACTCACGTTGACCAATCTGCTACGGCCCCATCGCCATTTGATGCTGAACAGATTCAGCCTGCTGGAGCTCGATTTGCAAACCTCAGTTCTCCGAGGTTCCACTCTTTGCAAATGAAGACGAGTTGGTCGTTCTTGCACCTTAGTACGATCATTTTAATCGTCTAAATCGAATCCCCTCACTTATAATCAAAGAGATAGACCGGGCAACTGCTCCGCCGACTGCGTCGGCCGTTAGGTGTTGTAACCGTGCGGTACCTCACATGCACGACGAACAACATCAATCTCTTGAAGATGCGACTCCAAACAATCACTTTCAATGAAGTTCAAACAAAGGACCTTCTATGCAACTACGACAAGCCACTTGCACACTCATCGTGCTGGTTCTTGCCGCCAGCGGGTGCACTTCGCCGGGCCCACTTGATGACTCTGACTCTGCCTGGCCTGAACCACGTTCCTTGGGGCAAGGAATGGACGCCGTCCGTCCTCCTCGAACCGCTGAAGCGTACAGCGATCAAACATTCACGTTCGCAGAACCGAGTGCGGAGCTCACGCTTCGGCGTGCCCTGGCAGCATCATTGCTCCAGAGTCCCCACCTTGCGGCTACAGGTTTCGAGGTACGAGCCCACGAAGCAGAAATGCTTCAAGCCAGCCTGTTTCCGAATCCTGAAATCGACGTCGAATTTGAGAATTTCGGCGGCACGGGCGAATTGGACACATCCGATTCACTTGAAACAACGCTCGCATTGAGCCAATTGATTGAGCTCGGCGGTAAGCGCGTCAAACGGCAGCAAATCGCCAGATACCAAGCTCAAAACGCTGGATGGGAGTATGAAATTCAGCGCATTGACGTACTCAGTAAGACGGCTGTAGATTACGTCAATCTTCTGGCGGCAGAGCGTCGAATGCAAACTGCGATCAAATCATCCGAACTCGCGCAACGAGTCTTTGATGCAGTAGGCGAACGAGTCGATGCTGGTAAAATCTCGCCGGTTGAGCGGGCAAAGGCTCAAGTGGAACTCGCACAAGCAGGCCTCGGACGAGATCAAGCGGTACGAGCAGTTCAATCTGCTCGAATTCGCTTAGCCTCCAACTGGGGAAGCACATCTCCACAATTTGAAACCGTTGCGGGGAATCTGGATCAAACAAACACTGTACCCAGCCTCGAATCAATGTTGAAACGAATCGATGAGAATCCAGATGTCGCCCGATGGGCGTCGGCGGCGGCGCTTCGACAGGCGGAGATTGAGTTGGCCTTGGCGCAACGTGTACCTGACCTGACGATATCGGGAGGTCTGCGTTACTTCAATGAGATTGATGAGACCGCATTCGTCGCTGGGTTTTCTATGCCTCTCCCCATTTTCGATCAGAATCAAGGGAACATTCAGGCAGCTCGTTTGCGCGGGCTACAAAGTGATCAACTTGAAAGGGCCGCTCGCGTACACGTCCAAACTGCGGTGACGGAAGCCTATCAAACTCTTGATGCAGCCTTGGTAAGTGTCAACACCATTCGTAGCCAAATCCTCCCCAGCGCTGAGCATGCGTTTGAAGCAGCAGAAGAAGCATTTCGCCATGGCAAGATTGGGGCACTCGGTTTGCTCGATGCTGAACGCACGCTCTTTGATGCGCGACGACAATTGACAAATGCATTGACCACATATCACCTCGCTGTCATCGCAAGCGAGCGCCTTATCGGTGCACCACTGCATGACGTTGGTTCACCGAAAGGGAGCAACCAATGACACATTCACTTCGACTCATTCTTCTCATTACCGCGACGATCTGCATCCTCTGCAGCTGTGACGATAAAGAATCGCCCGTCGATGATCATGCTGGCCATGATCACGGCACGTCGACCTCTGCGATTGAACCAGACACGCATGACGATGATGACGCTCATGATGACACTGATGACCACGATACTGTGGCGGAAGAAGATGCCCGCGCTGACGATGATCATGCCGATGAAGACGATGGTGAAGGCATTATCACACTTGACGATCATGAGCTTGCAGAGTTTGGCATTCATTTGGAAACGGTGCAATCCGGGTCATTAAGTCACACCGTATCATTGGCCGGCGAAGTCGTCCTCAATCCTGACCGAGTTGCCCATGTAGTATCGCGGGCAGGCGGAATTGGATCAGAAGTATTGCACACCACTGGAGATTATGTTCAAGCGGGCGAAACACTGGCGATCCTTGAAAGTCCGGAGTTGGCGGAATCAAAAGCAGAGTTTCTCTCTCGAGCAGCTCAAGCAGCGTTGGCAACCACTGACCTTGCTCGTGCTGAAACGATTCACGCCAACACTATTCGCCTCTTGGATATCATCGCCGGGAATCCTGATGTGGATACTCTTCGAAAAGAGATTGGGGGCTTGGACATTGGCGCCAATCGAGGTAGTCTGATTTCGATGTATGCCGAACTCCGCTCTGCAGAAGCGATCTATTCACGCGAAGGAACGTTGTACGATCGCAAAGTGTCAAGCGAATCCGAATTCCTCAATGCAGAGAGTGAATTGCAAAAAGCATTGGCCACTTTCCAAGCAGTTCGCGATGATTTAGCGTTTGCCAACCGGCGAGAACTCGATGCTGCACGGCGATCTCATCTTGTTGCTGGTGTTTCCCATCAAGCAGCGGAACGAAGGTTGCATGCTTTAGGATTGAACAAAGACGAAGTCTCATCGGTTGAAAATGAAAAAGACATGCAACTCGCCCGCTATGAAGTTCGTGCTCCAATCACAGGGCGGATCATCGAACGCCATCTCGTGCGGGGGGAGAGCCTAGAAGCGGGTGAGCAGATCTTTGTCATCTCGGATCTCAGTTCAGTGTGGGGCCAGCTTACCATTTACCAACGGGATCTTGGCGTTGTTCAAGAAGGTCAAACTGCCCTCGTGTTGGGTACGCATGGCCTTGGCAGAACCATTGCAACCATCGAATATGTGAATCCCATTCTTGATGAACAGACGCGCACCACGACCGCTCGGGTTGTGCTTGACAACGTGGATGGCCATTGGCGACCGGGCATGTTCATTCGGGCCGAGTTGCAAACAAACACCCGCGATGCACACATCGTTGTACCCCGCTCCGCTATTCAAGTGATTGACAATGAGACGATTGTATTTGTCGAAACCACCAAAGGACTGGAGCGACGGCATGTAAACGCCGGCCAGAACGACACAAATTTCATTGAAATCCTGTCCGGCTTGCAGCTCGGTGAACGGTTGGTTGTGTCAGGCGGACTCGCGCTCAAAGCAGAACTTAACAAAGCAGCACTTGAACATGCTGGTCATGCTCACTGAGCAAGGAGAGTGTGCAAATGATCGACCTCATTATCGATTTTAGCGTGCGCAATCGGCTGCTGGTTCTAGTTCTTTGCACGCTGGCCATGGCGGCAGGATGGTTTTCTTATGAGCGCTTGCCCGTTGACGCTTTTCCTGACGTATCACCCAATTTGGTCCAGGTTTTCACCATTACTGAAGGCTTGGCCCCTGAAGAAGTAGAGAAATTTGTTACGTTTCCAATCGAAGTTTCAATGAATGGTCTGCCCGGCATCGAGAACATTCGATCTGTTTCCAATTTCGGTTTGTCCGTCGTCAATGTCTATTTCGAGGAAGGCCTCGATATCTATTTTTGCCGCCAACTTGTTGGCGAGCGATTACAGGAGGCCCGGGATCAAATCCCCGAAGGCTTTGGCGAACCGGAGATGGGTCCGATCGCCACAGGCATGGGACTGGTTCTGTTCTACTACCTCGAAGACACGACCGGCACAAAATCGCTAGAAGAACTGCGCACCATCCAGGATTGGATCGTCAAATTCAACCTGCAAACAGTACCTGGCGTTACAGAAGTGTTGGGTATCGGTGGACATGAAAAACAATACCAAGTCGTTGTTGATCCTGATGCGCTTCTGCGATATGACGTCACGCTGACTGATCTGATCGAACGTGTAGAAGCCAACAATCTGAATGTCGGCGCACAATACATCAAACAACATGGCGAAGAATTTGTTGTCCGAGGAGTGGGACTCGCAACTTCGATACACGATCTTGAGTCGATTGTCATAAAAACGGAAGACGCCCGGCCAATCTATTTGCGAGAACTGGCCTCGATTGAAATAGGCGGAGCTATTCGACGTGGATTGCAAACACGCAATGGTGAAGGTGAAGTTGTCGCAGGTATGGTGATCAAACTGTTCGGCACGAATTCGTCGACAGTCATTAATGCTGTTGAAAAACGTGTCGACAAAATCAATGGCATGTTGCCCGATGGTGTCCGGATCGTGCCGTATTACCAACAAAAAGAACTGGTTGATGCAGCCGTTGGTACAGTCAGTACGGCGCTTCTTCAAGGGATCGGGCTAGTGGTGCTTGTACTGCTCGCCTTCATGGGAGGTATTCGTCCGAGCTTAATCGTTGCACTTGCTGTACCATTTTCTGTACTCATTGCAACACTTGGTATGGGTTGGCTGAATCTATCGGCGAACCTCATGTCATTGGGTGGCCTTGCGATCGCGATTGGAATGATCGTTGACGGCACGATCGTTATGGTTGAAAATATTGACCGCTTGCTAAACGAATCGGACGGCAAAATCCCGCAGCACAAAGTCATTGCACAAGCCTGTCGTGAAGTCGGTCGGCCGGTGGCCTTTGCTATTGCGATCATCGTCATTGTCTTCCTCCCGTTGTTTACGTTGCAGGGAGTGGAAGGTAAGACCTTCCGCCCGCTTGCTTCGACCGTTTCCATGGCGATGGCGGGATCGTTGGTATTTGCATTGACCGCAGCACCTGTACTCGCGGTTCTCTTGATGAGGCGACGTAAAAAGGCAAGCGCCATTGGTGATGAACCGATGGTTGTTCGCCTCCTGCTCTTGCCCTACAAGCCTGTGGTATCATTTTTTGTCAAGCAGCGATGGGCTGCGATTGCGATTATGGTGGTGATGCTGCTGATTGGAGGCATCGTCTTTCCTCAATTGGGCTCAGAGTTCACTCCTGAATTGAACGAAGGCACGATTGTGGTGCGTTTGACAATGGCTCCATCCATTTCGATTGAGGAGTCGAGAGACAATGCGCTTCGAATTGAGCGTAGATTGTTGACTGTCCCCGAGGTAACAGGTGTCACCAGCCGCGTCGGCCGAGGTGAAGTTGGTGCCCACGCAGATCCGGTGAATAGTGCGGAAATGTTTGTTTTGCTCAACCACCCGACAGAGTGGCGACAGCCGCGCGATCAGGAATGGGTGGAAGACCAACTCCGTGAAGCGATAGGCTCACCGCCGGGCATCTTGGTCAATTTCACGCAGCCGATTGAAATGTCTATCGACGAATTGCTGGAAGGCGTTCGGGCTGAATTAGCAATCAAATTGTTCGGCGAGGATTTGGCCACGCTTAAATCCGAAGCAGAAATTGTCGCTTCCGTCGTACGGAATGTTCGAGGGGCAACCGATGTCCAAGTTGATCAAGTGACCGGAGCCCCACAGCTCATCATCAAGGTGGATCGTGAGGCGATTGCACGGTACGGCGTGAATGTTCGTGATGTGCAGAAAACGCTTGAGTCTGCGATAGGCGGACATGATGCGGGTGAAATATTTGAAGGTATCCGTCGGTTTGATATTCTGGTTCGCTACCCAGCGGATGCGCGATCGACTCCCGAACAGATTGGGGAGTTGTTAATCCCCGGGCCGCTTGGCGAACGGATTCCGTTGGCAGATTTGGCGACCATCACCAGTGTCGTTGGCCCGCGCCAAATCACTCGCGAAAAGAGTCAACGATTTATCACGATTCAATGCAATGTGCACGATCGTGATATCGGGTCTTTTGTTGCGGAAGCCCAAGATGCCATTGAACGAGATGCCGACTTACCGCCCGGCTATTCGGTAACGTGGGGCGGCCAATATAAATTGCAACAACAAGCCAATGCTCGACTCAAAGTGGTCGTGCCCGTGACTTTGTTGCTGATTTTCATCATGCTCTATGCGAGTTTTTCATCACTGAAAAATTCGCTCCTGATTTTGTTGAATATTCCGCTTGCACTCGTTGGCGGTGTAGTGGCCTTGTGGATCAGTGGGCAAAATTTGTCGGTGCCTGCTTCCGTCGGCTTCATTGCGTTGTTTGGGATCGCGCTGGAGAACGGTATGGTGTTGGTTACTTACATGAATCAATTGGTACGCGAAGGTGTGAGCGTGAGCGAAGCTTCCGTGCGGGGCGCTTGCCTGCGTGTTCGTCCCGTTCTTATGACTGCGGCGACGACCGCCCTTGGACTTATCCCGCTCTTGCTTGCTCGTGGAACAGGGAGCGAAGTCCAGCGCCCACTTGCCACGGTGGTGATTGGTGGATTGGTTACTTCGACGGTGCTGACCCTGCTCGTTCTACCCGCGCTGTACAAGTGGTTCGCTACTCAGGCTGACGAAGATCAATCGAAGAGCACCTAAATTGGGTGACGAGTCAATCCCAGCTCGACACAGATTGGTCGGGCTGGGAACTCTCATCTTGGATCGCTGAATACGCCTATTGTTAATGAACGAACGATCATCGCCCCTTTAATGACACATCGCCTAATTCCAACCTACAATTACACATGATACGACCCTTTACACTAGAGGATTTGAATGAAACGCTCACCCTTTGGGAAGCAGCATCTGCGGTTGCGCATCCGTTTTTTAGCGATGCATTCGCCAATCACGCTAAAGAACTGATGACGACTGTGTACATGCCGAATGCAACCGGCCACACGTGGGTATGGTGCGATGAAGACCACGTTTTGAAGGGCTTCATCTCAATGATTGACAATGAAATCGGTGGGCTCTTTGTCGACCCTAGGGCACAGCGTATGGGAATTGGGAAAGCGCTCGTGGATCATGTCAGATCCATGCACAAGACGCTCGAGGTTGAGGTATTCAAGAACAATGTCATTGGCAGTGCATTCTACCACAGGTATGGATTCACTCTGATGCATGAGCAGTTTCATGAGGAATCTGGCCAACTACTTTTGCGTTTGAATTGCTGCGGTTAGAAGACTTCACCACCGCTCGCTCAATGAGCGCCGTTATGCAGAGGCGAACTGCAACGAGTGAATGCTCTATTCATCTAGTTAACGAACTTTATCAGGCAGCGTCGTTAACGGACTCGTCAGTTGCGTCTTGAATCAATCGCCAAATCGCACGAATCAAGTCATTCCGCTGAATGGGTTTGGTAGCAAACTCATCGCAGCCAGCCTTGAGGCACTTCTCTCGATCGCCTGTCATCGCGTGTGCAGTGAGGGCGATGATGGGATTGGTGTATCCCGCTTGCCGCAGCGCTGCAGTTGCTTCGTAACCACTCATAGTCGGCATTTGCATATCCATCAGAATGCAATCAAATGGTGTACCCTCTTCCTTCTCCCTCAATGCAGTGTGGTATGCAATTTCTCCGTTCTCTGCCAATGTGACTTTTGCTCCCGACTTTTTGAGCAGGAATGAGATAAGCCTTTGGTTGTCAGGACCATCTTCGGCCAGCATGATACGACAGCCTTGGATATCCGGCATTGGCTCTGCGAGCTCGTCAGGTTCAGCTCTTGCGATCGTCATTGCCGACCGAGGGTCTTCGATCAATCGCTCACCAACAATCGCGCCGGGGTCGATCGTCACGCGAAAGCACGAACCTTCATACTTCGACGTGTGAGGGATGGTGAGCGATCCTCCAAGCATTTCAGCAAAACGCTTGCTGATTGCAAGGCCAAGCCCTGTACCGCCGAACCGTCGCGTGGTTGAGTTGTCCGCTTGCGTGAACGGTTGAAACAGCCTGTTCACTTGTTCGTTTGACATGCCTATGCCCGTGTCCATGACATCAAACTGCAAGAATTTTTTCTCGTCTTCCTTTGTGTAACGAGCAACGATACGAATGCCTCCCTCCTCAGTGAACTTGATCGCGTTACCAACGAGATTGATAAGAATTTGGCGTAGTCGAGTCGGATCCGTCTCTATGAATTCTGGAATGCCCCCTACACACTCAACATCGAAGGCCAGCCCCTTGGCATTGACACGAGCTCTCAAGAGCGATTCGATCTCCGTGAGGATTTGCATCGGCTGACATCGGACATTTTCAACTGTCATCTTGCCCGCTTCGATCTTGGATAGATCAAGAATATCATTAATGATAGTGAGCAGGTAGATTGCATTTGCGCGGATAGTGTCGACAGCATCTCGAGCTTGCTTTGGATCTTGTCGCACTTCCTCATCGTTGGAAAGGATGTCCGTGAATCCAAGAATCGCAGTCATCGGCGTTCGAATCTCATGGCTCATATTGGCCAAAAAATCACTCTTGGCTTTGGCCGCATGTTCTGCCGCCTCCTTGGCTTCACGCAATACCGCTTCTTCTTTGCGCCGTTGCGTAACATCGCGTCCCACCAACATATAGAGTAATGCATCAGGGTGGCGCACTTCACTCAGTGTAATTTCGAGCGGAAAGAGGCTGCCATCAATCCGTTTGGCAGCAACTTCAATTGGTTGATTGAACACCGCTGGATGCATGTCCTCTATGAGCCAAGCAAATGTATGCTCATGATCCGAATTGCCATCTTTCGGCGGATACAATTTTGAGATATGCTCTCCGGTCATTCCCGACTGGCTGTAGCCAAACAGCTTCTCGGCTGCAGGATTGAAGTCGTTGATCTTGCCTTCAGCGTCGATGGTGATGATGAGATCAGGAGCAGATTCTAAGATCGCACGTGTCTGCGCTTCCTTCTTATGCGACTTTTCGTTCGCCAACTCGAGTGAATCACTCTGCTCCTTTAGCTCATGACCGCGCATTTCAAGGTCGAAAAACAGCATATTGAGCTTTGCAGCCATCCAATTGAAGCATTGCGCCAGTTCGCCAAATTCGTCTTTTGCATTCGTGTCAATCGAAACGGAGAATTCACCTTCGGCCACCTGACGAGCAACCGCAGCCATCTCAAGAATTGGTTGAGTCATTCGCCGAGTTGCCATCACTGCCATAATGACCACAAAGACACTGGTGATTACAACCAACCCAATGAGCATTCCCCAAATGCGAGTCGATGCTGCAAACGCGACGGATGTTGGAATCTCTGCCACAACACCCCAATTGACCCCGGGCAAGGCCAATTTCCTGTAGACTCCTTGCACCTCCTCACCAGAAGGGGAGTTATACACAAGCGCTAGACTACCGCTCTCGCTGCGCTCACGATAATAAGCATCAGCCCATACTTGGGTCAGGCCTGTTTCAATAGGATGATTGAGGTACGTCTTGGTGGGAAGTAACTTCTCTTCATCGTCGCTTAACTGATGCAGCGGACTTCGCAGTGTAAAACGCCGGTTCGATTCCGAATAGTCGATCACATAGGCGTTCAGATGCTCTCTTACATCTTCTTGCGAAAGTATGGCATACTGAATCTGTTCGGGAGTAAGCTGAATTGCAAAGACACCGATTTTTTCGCCGCTCTCATCGAGCATCACCTCAGCGATAAACCCCGCTGCAGCATCATCAGACGGGCCATATTCTTCGATGTCAGAAAACACCGGCTTCCCTGTTTGCAAGGCTTGGCGAAATGCGTGCGCAAACCGAGTATCGGAGTAGGTTCCTACAAACAAGTTCGTCCCAAGATCATCTTCTTGCACTGCAGAGAAAAGAACATTACCTTCGACGTCAATCAAGAAAACATCGTAATAATCATAGAGGCTTCGAAATGATTGGAGATCATGCGCCCTAGCTTCCACAAGGAGGTGCCATTCGTAACTGGTCACAAACGATTCGGTTTCGAGGTCCGACGACTCGTGTGCCGACTGCAATTCCTGCAGAAATTGGACATTCCGGTCATTCGTGGCTTGCATTTCCAGATCTACAAATCGATAGTGGAACCAATTCTGGAGAAACGCCGCTTTCCGGCCAACTGCCGCAATGAGAGCTTCATCTGCGTTTTGGCGTAGGCTCTCTCGCACCATGTGGTAACTTACTCTGCCCATGACACCAATTGGCAGGAGAGCAACCATCAAGAACCAAAGCATGATCTTGTGCTTTAGTTTTCTACAAAAAATTCCCGCAGGAGCTGCGGGGCTTGGCTTGGCTAGGTTATGCTTTGATTCTTCATTCGTCATCTCGTATCTTCGCTCGCCTCCACCAGCGTTTCGTCAATTGTCAATCCCAATGTGGTGATCTCAGTTGCGAACTTGTGGTCCGCGAACGATGCTATATCAATCGACTCAGCGAGAATGCCACCCTCGACAGCAAGGTCCATGATCTGCTTGAGTCCCTCCGGATCGAGATTCAGGTTTTGATAGTTGATGACCATCAGGTCAGGTCTCAGGCTCCGGACGATCGCTTCTTGGTTGTGTTCGGGGATGTGCTTGCGAATCATGGCCGCGATCTCAAGCATCGCATCGCCGCCTTCGCGCCTTGCCTTTTCGATGTCTTTCCCTGCTTTGTGAATGAAGTAAATCACTTCTCGAAGCGCTTTTTCTTTTCCACTGATGCACTTGTCCGTTGCAATGGCGATGCACTCGACATGACCGTTTGGCCACGGCATGACATCTTTGGAGTACCATGCAATGTGACCAAAGTCTTGCGTCTCTACTACGTCCGCCCAAGGCAACGATTGTTCGAACGCTGCAGGAATACTTCGACTGTTGCTCTTCTTGATAAACGCCGGTGATTTTGGCGGTGCGACTTCGATTGCAATGACGTCTTTGTCCTTGCCACGCCCTAGCCCAAGGGTGAGGCCATGATCTTTGAGGAACTTGTAAAGAACGACAGTATGTGTTGCTTGAAGATGCGGAACTCCGCATCGAATTGGCTCGCCAGATTCTTCACCAGAGCGAAGGAATCCCTCAGCTACGGAGGCGGATGGCTTTCGATCGAAGCGTTCATCAGGAAGGTCTACATGCACTTTGAAGAGATCGTTGATCGCAAGTGCGTTCCCATCTCTGTGCATCAGACTGACCCAACGAAAATTTGGGCGCTCACGAAACATGTCCATAGCTTGCGGGCAAATGATGTACGCCAAATCCGCTTTGCCTGACATGAAATAGGCACGTAACAGTGGCCAACTCTTCATTCGTTGAATCGCATAGTCTGCATGAACCATCTCATCGCGATATTTTTCGTACGCCACGATTCCGGCATAGTGATCTGCGAGTGGGATGTAGATTGCGTTTATCGTTTGCTTCTGCCCTTCCTCAGCGACATCACCTTCCTCAGCAACACTCATCCCGGGGATACGGGTGGTTGCCAATACCAATAGCAAGGCGGTTATGGCATTTCGAATGACGCTGCAGCGTTTGCAGTCCATAAAACCTCCCTAGTCGTATTGCTTCTGGATCGTTGCGGTTCATAGTTTGCACCATGCACCTCATCAACGATCCACACGGACTCTGCATTTGCCCAATAATCGCAACGCTTTGCCGCCTGCACATAAAGGACTAGCAGAATTGAGCCTCACCGATTTCATCGGGCAAAAAGACCATGTACTATGCGCCAAACTCGACGCCCAGCCCACTTTCCGTGCTATTTCACTGAGCTGTAGAACACCATCTCGCGCGGCCCACAACCGCCGATGGCGAACCGATCGCGTTACTCCTTTGTCTTCAACCATTTATGACCGAATTGAGTTGCCATCAAGGCAATAATCTGAGGACAATCTGTCTGACACATCACCCCCTAAACTACCCAACTCGGAGGGGCGAATTCAAACTGAAATGAACAACTCCCTCAGAGCGCCGCACCAACTGGCGTCCTCATCGCCGAAGGTATATGCCAATGTGCCTGCCTTGCAGAGCTTTTCTCCAGACACCCCAACCCTCTTCCAGTAATGCTTGCTACAACCCTCTCACACACTGCAGTACAGAGTCCCTCTGAATCTGAAAGTCCGCGACGCAATGCGTGGCGAAGCTGATGCCCCGCTGATACGATTCATGAACTATTCCGCGGCGGTTCAAGTGTCTTGACTTTCCCGACCAACGTTCACTCCAAGAATTCTACTGCGCATGAAGTGGCTAATTGTCCTCACATCTTCGCTTGCCTTAATGTTCATCCTCATTGTTTTGGTAAGTTTGAATCGCCGAGGGTCAACGGATTCTTTGGAACCGTCGTCGAATGATAAGGTCGTCCATATTGCAGTTGCATCGAATTTCGCTGATACGTTGCGCACTATTGCCACACTCTTCGAAGAGCAAACTGAATACCAAACGATGATCAGTACGGGCTCAACCGGAAAGTTGTACGCTCAGATTGTGCAAGGCGGGCCGTATGATGTGTACTTGGCTGCAGATGCTGAGCGCCCGCAATTGCTAGATCAAGAGGAGCACGCCGTCCCAAGCAGTGTGTTCACTTATGCGATTGGGCAACTTGTACTATGGAGTCCGCAGGAAGACATGGTTGATCCCGCTGGAGATGTGCTGGATGAGACCAGTGCCTTTCGATTTCTGTCGATTGCGAATCCAAATCTTGCTCCGTATGGCCGAGCGGCGAAGGAGTTTCTGCAACATCGGCCAGGACGATGGGAATCATTGCAGAGTCGAATGGTTCGGGGAGAAAACATCGGTCAAGCATTTCAATATGTCGTTAGCAATAACGCTGAAGTCGGCCTCATTGCTTTTTCGCAACTCAAGCAACACCGCCGACGATTTGATCCTCAATCCACCAAGGGGTCAATGTGGATTGTCCCTCAAAAGTTCTATACGCCTATTACTCAGCAGGCCGCGTTAATTCATAACTCGGCTGCTGCCCGTGCGTTTCTAAAGTTTCTACAATCTCCAGAAGCGAGGAGCATTATCCTCGCAGCCGGCTACAAATTACCTTCATGATCGACTCCAACGACATTATCGCCTTATGGGTAACGCTCAAGCTGGCGGCTTGTACGACAGTGTTGCTGCTCATTGCAGGAATTCCCATTGCATGGTGGCTTGCGCAAACTCGTTCGCGATTCAAATTTATCATTGAATCAATCATCGCGCTTCCGTTGGTGCTCCCCCCCACTGTCCTCGGTTTCTATTTATTGATTTCGTTTGGATCTCAAGGTGTGATTGGCCAGGCGCTCAACGCAATGGGATTACGTCCGTTAGCATTTACGTTCACCGGGCTTGTGATTGGCTCGATGGTGTACTCGTTACCATTTGTTGTTCAGCCATTACACAATGCGTTTGTGAACATGGGCAAACAACCTCTCGAAGCGGCTGCGACATTGCGCGCTTCGCCCATCGATCGCTTCTTTGCTGTCGCCCTCCCATTGGCTCGACCCGGATTACTTACCGCAGCCATCCTCGGGTTTGCTCATACCATGGGCGAGTTTGGCGTGGTGCTCATGCTCGGCGGCAATATCCCCGGCAAGACGCGCGTCCTTTCAATCGCGATTTATGACCATGTGGATAGCATGGAGTATGCGCAAGCTCATTGGTTGGCCGGCGGACTCCTTGTGTTCTCGTTTCTCATGTTGATTGGTGTCTATGCTCTCAATCGCAAGTTCATGGTGGTGCAACCATGACAATCAATGCGCGATTTCAATTCCAAAGATGTGCATTTGCTCTTGACGGTGGCATATCTGTACCTTCGCATGGGGTGACCGCAATCTTCGGTCCTTCCGGGTGTGGTAAGACCAGCCTCTTGCGACTCATTGCAGGACTTGACCACGATTCGAGCGGTTCAATTTCGATCGACAACCAAGTATGGCAAGATAAGAGCACTCTTGTCCCCACACACGAGCGTGCCGTGGGGTTTGTGTTTCAAGAAGCAACACTCTTCCGACACTTGTCTGTCCGGAGGAATCTCGAATTTGGATACAAACGTGTTGCTACCACCGATCGCAGCGTGACCTTCGATCAAGCGGTTGACATGCTCGGTTTGCACGCGTTGTTGAACCGCAAAATCACAGGGTTGTCGGGCGGAGAACGGCAGCGCATTGCCATTGCACAAACACTGCTCACCAGCCCACGATTACTGCTCATGGATGAACCGTTAACTGGCCTCGATGCAGACAGCAAAGCGGAGATTATTCCCACGCTTGAGCGATTGCATGAATCGTTGAAAATTCCTGTCTTGTACGTCAGTCACTCTCTCGACGAAGTTGCGCGGTTGGCGGACCATATCGTTCTCATGGATCATGGCCGTGTAGTCGACGCTGGGCCGTTTATCAAAATGGTGAACACACTGGATAGTCCGTTATCGCGAATGGCGGACGCAGAATCTATCATTGAAGCCACTGTGGATAGTCATGATGGTGAATACAAACTAACACAGTTGGCTTTTTCGGGTGGCATATTGTCCACGGCCGGCAATGCACTCCCTGTCGGCCATCCGGTGCGCGTTCGCATCATGGCTCGCGATGTAAGCCTTGCACTTCATAAACCGACAGGCACGAGTATTCTCAATATTCTTCCTGCGACCATTGTTTCAATTCGTGAAGATCAACCCGGACGCATCATGGTTCAACTTAATCTCAATGCGAATAACAACAGCAACGTAGATACCCACATATTGTCTCGCATTACGCACAAATCAGCGTCTGTATTGGATATCGCCCCGGGGAAGAACTTGTTCGCCCAGGTCAAGAGTGTTGCCCTCATCGGACCGTACCATCAACCCAAACTGTAATTCAATACCTGAGACACCGAGTCACTCAATGACTCAATCCCAAAACATTGTAAACAGAAATTCATGCAAGAAATAGCCCACTCCGAATCCGACAAGTGCAAACGGAATCGGGAGAATGAGCGATAGTCCGGTCCACACGTACGCCCCGAGCGCCCACCCACCAAACCCAAATATGACCGCTAGGACAATTCCAATAACGATTCTAACAATGGTTGAGATCGTACCGATGAGAGATTTGTTATTATCCACTTGTGCTTCCATCCTTTTTTGCAAAACGGTATTGGTTACCCGATGATTTACGGGCGAAGGTGAACACAGTGCACTTAGTAAAACGTTCTGCTTGCAATGTGCTCTGCTACGCACTCTTTTTTGGGATAGGCGAGTGTCGATTACAATGCTGAGCAGCCCTTAACGAAAATGGCCGAGCCTGCTTGCACAGACCCGGCCGCCGTTTCACTCGGTTTCCTTTCTCCCGAGTGGAACGGTACGTTCACGGATGAACGTGAGAAATCAATAAATGTCTCTCCTACAGGCCTCTTCGGTTCGAAAGGCCAATCTAATAACTGACAGCTTGCTGTACTCTTCATCATTGCAGAAATGTAAACGATCTCAGCCCACTCTTTCGGCAAGAGTGTGGCTCGATGACCTGCAACAATATATCTTTCCCTCGCAGAACCATCGGTACAGAGGCGTCAAAATCAACTCGCCCATCACTGTCCGCTTTTTGCATTGCAGCCAGTCTCGCGCCCTTCATATCGACAACTAAACCTGGACAGTTTGGAATTGCAGTTTCGCCCACCTTGAACCCATAGACCAAGGCGACCTTCTTACTAGGCGTGGCGTTCGCTATGCGAACAATGTTGCTACGCCCTGCTATTCCCGGAAATGGTTGTGAAACAAGTAATTCATTTGTAGGTACGAAATACACGAATGTCGCACTACTCAGTCCTCCGGCGCCGTTGGGAACGAATAGATCGATGTACTCTCCAGTCTCACCGTCATACCGGCGTACATTGTTTTGGTTTCCGCTACAAATGTAGAAATGGCCGTCCGGCCCCCAGCCCATCCCAGATGGCGAACTCAATCCTGACGACCGAGGTGTAACAAAATCATCGATGTATTCACCGCTCGCCCCGTCAAAACGCATGACATTATGAGACCCTTCGCACGCAGCATACAAAAACCCTTCACGGAAAATGAGATGACGAGGCCTACTCATACCGTTGGAACCCTTGGGGACAAAATCACCAAGGGATTCACCAGTCGAGCCGTCATAATAGGTAATGCTGTTTGAGTAGTAACCAGGAACGTAGAGATGACCATCCGGCCCAACGGTCATTCCGGCATCTGGACCATCCAATCCCCCGCTTGCTTCGGTAACAAAAATACGGTCGAACGCACCAGTGATGCCGTCGTATTTGTAGATCGAATCATTATCAAAACTACCTACAAACAAGTTACCGGCCGCATCAAACACGACGGATGATGGGCCTGCAAGCCCACCCGTTTCGTCCTCATTAGGCGTTGTGGGATCATCCCACACAAAGCGATCAACAAATGCTCGCGTGACCGGATCGTAACGCAAGACCATATTTGATTCTTCAGAGGCAACATACAACAGGCTGTCAGGCCCCAGGACAACCCCAAGTGTGCCATCCAAATCTGATCCTGCTCCGGTGTATTCACCAATCAATTCGCCCGACCATTCATCAAAGGCGACAAGGTTATCAGAAAAGAACGCACTTACTAATAGGTCGCCCGGCAATGGATCGCCTGCCCATGTACTCGCACCGACTACGCATGCTAACCCAAGCCCAAACATTCGCCCCATCCTTGCAATCGCAAGACTCTCCAATTTCGCTAACTTCTGCATCTTCAATACCCTCAACAGTGACCTGTTGCACAAACCCTGCAACAGCCTAATTTCGTAGTTATCAGCACGCACGCCAAGCCGACCTTCGGCGAGCCTATGTTACTACATTTTGTAGTAATAACCACAACAAGGTACAGAATTTGTCCACAATTTCGGTCAATCCTTCCTGCCACGATGACACCCCGGAGCGTCTATCCTGAGTTCGATGGCAGCATCGAAACATCATATCTCATGCTCATTCGCTCAAAATCCTTGATGATTCACTTTTATTGGGGTTTTGAGGTCCGGCACGGGGATTGCGACTGCATGCACGGGCAGAAAGCGGTGTTGTGTTTTTGCCCACCTGCTCATTTATTGAATCTGTGTACTGAGTTCTGATCATGCAATCCCGACAGTCCGACGACCAATTTGATCAATCGCCTGACCAGCGGCGAAACACGGGCAAGCCGGGTCGGCTGAACCTCTTGCTGTCGTACGCCGGCTGGCAAGATCAGAATTGGGCGAATCAACTGCCGTGCTTGCTTGAGCCTTTAGGAATCTCCTCCATCCGGGTGAATTCCGGGGCAGAGGCAGCTCAAGTGATTTCACAGCATCCGATTCATATTGCAGTCGTAGATCTGCGGTTGCCTTTGGAAGAAGCGACCTCGCCTCGCGGTGCAGAAGATGACCTGATGCCGCAAGAAGATGCGACAGAGGGTGGAATGCGGATTCTGCAATTGTTACGGCGACTCGATTCACCTCCGCCGACCGTGGTCGTGCGACCGCCTGCAGATCGACAACATCAACGCATGCACCAGCGCACACTGAACCAAGCATTGCGTGAAGGCGCATTTGCGGTTATGGACGTACCCGTACCTATGGAACAACTACTGGAAACGATGCGACGCATCTTGAAAAGATATTACCAAAACATGTGGCCGAACTGATCCACTGCCCACTTTGCTTTTTTTGTATGCTATTTCATGATCGAACTGTAAGTAGGATCACGATCATTTGAAATCAGAACAAATGTGTTACCACAACCTCAGATACCAATCTGACTATTCACTCTCAGGAGATTTGCATTATGGCTACCAAAGTTCGCCCCCTCGGTGAAAAAGTACTCGTCAAACGTGATGAAGCAAAAAACATCACCGACTCTGGAATCGTGTTGCCCGAAAGCGCCAAAGACACTCCCAAGACTGGCACCATCCAGGCTGTCGGCGAAGGTCGTCTGAATGAGTCCAATGGCGACCGCACCCCCTTGACTGTCAAGAACGGCGATCGCATTCTCTTTTCCTCATATGCAGGCACTGAAGTCAAGCTCGATGGCCTGGAGTACTTGCTGATGAGCGAAAGCGAAATCCTCGCTGTCATCGAAGATTAATCGATGTAGAAGTTTTCAGATCGAGAACGAAAGGTGATCCCGACATCATGACCCAGAGTCAACTGCGTCAAGCAATGAGTAAACTGAACGGCGAACGTAACGTGAAAATGGTCTTTCAGGGATATGACGAGCCCCTTCATGTAGCCAATGCGTTCCTCGTTCCCGAGGAGGAAGATACCTTGGTTAAACTCACGGACGGCCGCAAGGAATACGCAGTCGATGCAGAACGCGTCATCTGGATTGAGATCGGCTGAATCACGAAGTACCCGATTGAACGAACATCACCCAATACAACAACAAATTGAACGAACGATTGAAACAAAGGAATTACTAAAATGGCTGCAAAACAAATTGCATTTGATGTCGAAGCTCGCGAGCGTATTCGCAAGGGTATTGCGAAACTCGCTGCCGCTGTCAAGACCACGCTCGGCCCTTCAGGCCGCGTCGTCGTCCTCGAGAAATCATTCGGCGCCCCCACCGTCACCAAAGACGGCGTGACTGTCGCGAAAGAAATCGAGCTTGCGGATGCCTATGAAAATATGGGCGCACAAATGGTCAAAGAAGTTGCCAGCAAATCCTCCAAGGACGCAGGCGATGGCACGACCACGGCCACTATCTATGCAGAGTCAATCTTCACTGAAGGTCTGAAGAATATTACTGCCGGCGCTAACGCCAACATGGTCAAGCGCGGCATCGATATCGCTGTCAGCGCGATCATCAATGAACTCGGCAACATGTCCACCGCCACCAAGACGAGTAAGCAAATCGCTCAGGTCGGCACCTGCTCTGCCAACCAGGACGAGACGATCGGCAAGATCATTGCAGACGCGATGGAAAAGGTCGGCAAGGACGGCGTGATCACCGTTGAAGAAGGCAAGAGCCTCGAAACCGAAGTTGAATTGCTCGAAGGTATGCAGTTTGATAAGGGTTACCTCAGCCCCCACTTCGTTACTGATGTTGCCAATATGGAAGCCATACTCGAAGATTGTTATGTGCTCATCCACGAGAAGAAGGTTTCTTCAGCGAAGGACCTTGTCCCGATCTTGGGCAAAATCGCAGAATCCGGCAAATCCGTTCTCATTATCGCAGAAGATATTGATGGCGAAGCGTTGGCGACTTTGGTGGTCAACAAATTGCGTGGCTCACTCAAAGCCGTCGCTGTCAAAGCACCCGGCTTTGGTGATCGACGCAAGGCCATGCTCGAAGATATTGCAATCCTCACGGGTGGCCGCGCCATCATGGATGAATTGGGCATCGACCTTGAGAAGCTCGAATTGTCTGACCTCGGTCGCGCCAAGAAAATTACGATCGACAAGGACAACACGACGATCGTCGAAGGTGCCGGCAAGACCAAAGACATCAAGGGTCGTATCGAGCAGCTGAAGCACCAGATCGAAGCCACCTCAAGCGATTATGATCGCGAAAAGATTCAAGAGCGATTGGCAAAATTGTCCGGCGGCGTGGCGCAGATCAACGTAGGCGCAGCGACCGAAGTCGAAATGAAAGAAAAGAAGGCTCGCGTCGAAGATGCACTCCACGCATGTCGTGCAGCCGTCGAAGAAGGCATCCTGCCCGGCGGCGGTGTCTCCGTCATCCGTGCTCGTCGCGCTCTTGATGCAGCTCGCAAGAAAGCCAAGGGCGATGAGAAGGTCGGCGTTGATATCATCGGCCGCGCCTTGGTTGCACCCATCAAGCAAATCGCAGAAAACTGTGGTCTTGATGGCTCGATCGTCGCCTCCAAAGTCGAAGAAAACAATGATAACAACTTCGGCTACAACGCACTCACCAATGAGTACGGCGACCTCATCAAGATGGGCGTCCTCGTACCCACCAAAGTCGAACGCGTCGCACTGCAGAATGCTGCGTCAATCGCAAGCCTGCTCTTGACCACCGACTGCATCATCGCTGACCTCCCTGAGAAGAAGGCAACTGCTGGCGCCGGTGCAGGCGGCGGCATGGACGATCTTGATTACTAAATCGCATAACATTGCAAACCCTATTGTTTGCATGCTGGCGATTCCATAGAATGTTTATCACTAATAAGCCCCGTGTCGCAACTGCGATGCGGGGCTTTTGTATTCTATACGAAAATGCATGTAGCTGATTGAATCATCACACTTTTTCCATGAGCCGCTATCATTGTCTCCTATGAAAAATAATCGCAAGGTACCTCAATGGTCGAAATGGAGAACTCTCCCTGATCCGCGTGATTGCGGTATTTTGCATGCGCCGTTTGGACCTGGGGTGTATGAACTCCGGCGGCGGGACAAGAGCGGGAAAAATAGTCGATTGGTACTCGTCGGAATTGGCAAGCGGTGCGCCTTGCGGATGAGTAGTTTGTTGCCCAAGCCGTATGGAGCGGGCACACGCAACAACGAAGCAAAACGTGAGTACGTCTTGAGATACATCCGGGTCATCGAATATCGAACACTTCCTTGCTCGACCCGTGAGGAGGCGGCAACCATTGAGCGTGAGATGCTCAACACCAAAGATTATCTATTCCAAACATGACTCCGCCTTTCCTCTCAACTCCCCACACTACTTTACAGGCTTGAACATGCCGATCGTCGCGTCGTGTCCCGCTAAATAATCTTGTCGAAAGCGCACGATGGGCGTTTTGGTAAACGCCCATTCGAGCCAATCTAATGTGGCAAACCTGTTCGCCGGGCCGGTGTCTTTGGCTAAGAGTGCAGGCGCACATTTGTCGGACAAGAAATTAAAGACAACGCCGAACTCTGCAGCTTCAAATGCGTGCGCAACCAAAGTACGGGCAGCATCATCTTGCAATGTATTCAGCGACCCAGAAAAGAAGATCACATCCGGGCGACCAGTATTAAAAATGGCAGGCTCTTGGACGAAATCGACGGCGTGAAACACCGCATTGGTCAAGTTGCGGGCGTTTGCTTTGTCGACGAGCGCGTCTAATCCCTCGATGCCGATGTACCGCGCGGGTTGTACGC
>PJEL010001632.1_pt1 | contig 22193 bp, 24 predicted proteins | sample 1853271 | NCBI WGS metagenome assembly PJEL01 (sample SAMN08108733, study PRJNA415343) | Invertebrate metagenome, whole genome shotgun sequencing project. | host: Globobulimina | place: Sweden: Gullmar Fjord | collected 2015-08
GAAGAACTTCCTTTTTGAGTAGGATAATGTATTTTATTTGTAATATCTCCCATTAACTTAAAATCTATATTTTCAAGATTATAAACAGTAAAAGTTATATCACTTTTTTGACTATGCCCTATTATATATTTTCTAAAATTATTATCAGTTGTGTGTTTATAAAGTTCAATAGTGAAATTCTTTCTAAAACCGTGTATTGTTTTTTTTACTCCACCTAATAAATTATATATAAAAGGGTTAATGTTCTTTTGAACTCTATCTTTACTATTTGTATCAAAAAATAAAAAATCTCTATCACTTTTTACAAAGTCATTAAAAATATCCCTTATCTCTTTATGTATAACTACTGTTCTTATACCATTAGTTGTTTTATCTTTTAAAATTTGAAGTTTATGTGTTTTTTCATCATAATCTTCTTTTTTTATAGAAATTACTGCTGATAATCTAATTCCCGTATAAAGCATAACTTTAAAAAAGTTTCTTTTCTCTAAATCTTGAACATTTAATAATTTAATTATTTCTTCTTGTTCAAAATTTTTATAAGGATTAGGATATTCAACAAGTTTAGTCATTCCAAATATAGGGTTTTTAACTATCTTTTGTTTTAACGCAAGATAGTTTAAAAATTTTGTAAATACAGAAAAATGTTTATTTATTGTTCTTGGAGCTAAAAGTCTTACCTCTGTATCTTCTTCTTTTTCTTCATTTTCTAATATAATTTGTTCAACAATTGTATCTATATCTTTTGTATTTGTATCTTGATTATATCTTCTCATCGCATTAAAAGGTAAAGCAATTAAGAAATCTCTATAATTATCCCAATCTTCAAATTTAAGAATTTCATATAATTTTGTTTCTTTTTTAAATTTAAGATATAGGTATCGAAAAGAAGTTTGATAATCATAAATTGTTTGTTCTTCTATATTTGATTGTGTCTTTCTACACTCATTATAAAAGTTTTGTTCCTCTTCTTCAATAGAAGTAAAATCATTTTCATAAATTATTTCAGTTGTTAAACTTGGAATTTTATCATCAACTTTTGAAACTTTATTGTTTATACTTCTTTGTGAAGATTTTATTATTTTTTTTGCTTCCTCTTCATCGTCTCCATCTTCAATAATATAAGCAATTTTTAAATCACTTTGTATTTTTGTATCAATAAACATATTATTTAAACCTTTTAATATTTTTTCTTTAAGTATGTTAGCTTTTTTAAGATTAGAAGTCTTTAAAGTTCTTTTAAATATCTTGCCTTTAATTCTTTTTACAAAATAATAGGTATTACCAATCATTTGTAAATATTTAGTATCTTGATTTAAGTATTCTTCTTGTTGGTTAGTTTGTTGTAAAAAAGTTGTAAAAAGTGGATTGAATGTGTTGTAAAAGTCTTCTAAATGCTTTTGTTGTGGGGTTTCTGTTTGAATGGCTCCGGCACCTGGGATCGAACCAGGGACCAAATGATTAACAGTCATATTCTGTATGATTTATTAAGATTAATCATCTTTAGTAAATATCTCTCTATTTACTACAAACAAGGCTTCTACAATCATTTATAGATTCATTTTAATTTATCAATACTTATCTACTTTTAACAAATTTGTATTAAAAATGTATTAAAAACTTATACTTTTATGATACAATATTTTAATATAAAAAACTTATTCAAAAAAATGATTTCTTACTATATTAGATATTTAAGAAAACTTTTTTTGAACATAGAAAATAAGGTTTGTAATAAATGGCAATAAAAAAAGCTAGTACAAAATATCCAGGAATTTATATCAATGAATACAAAAACGGAAATATTTCATATTATATTAACTATAGAGGAGATGATGGAAAACCAACATTAAAAAAAGTTGGACTTAAAACAAAACAATCAAATTTCACGATTAAAGATGCCTATGATAAATTAATAGAAGCTAAACATCTTATTAGAACAAATGAAGAACTTCCTAAAGTACTTCAAACTAAAAGAAAAGTATCCTTCGGAGATATTTTTAAAGAGTATGAAAAATGGGCTAAACTAAATAAAAAAAGCCATAGTGAAGATAGTGGAGTATATAGAAATCATCTTATCCAATTTGAACATAAAGATGTTAAGTCTTTGAAGCCTAGTGACTTTGAAGACTTAAAACAAGAAAAACTAAAAGAGTTTAAACCTCGTACTGTTCAAAATATATTGGCAACAGCTCGACATATAATTAATTATGCAATAAAGCATGAATTAGTAAAAAACTATAATAACCCTATTTCTGAGGGAAAAGTAAGAATGCCTACAGTTGATAATATGATGCTTGGATTTTTAACACAAGAACAAGCAAAACTAATATTGGATACATTTGAAAGCTATGAGAATCCCAGACTTTATCAACTAACAACTCTTATGCTTTTTACTGGAGCAAGATTTATAGAGATTTCATCACTTGAATGGGGAGATATAAATTTTCATACAAATCTAATCTATTTTAAAAAAACAAAAAATGGAAATGATAGATATATCACTATGACAGAAAGAGTTTTATCTGTTATAAATGCTTTAAAAAAAGAACAAAATAATTCTACATTATTAATACCAACAAGTGTAGGTACACAATATATTCAAATGCCTAAGCAGTGGCAACAAGCGGTTGATAATATTATAGCAAATAATGTTAATCTAGGCAGAAATAAAATCACTACACATAGTTTACGGCACACTCATGCAAGCTGGTTAGCACAAAACGGTGTAGATATTTTATACATAAAAGAACAACTTGGACATCGTAAAATAGAAACTACAATGAGGTACGCACATTTAATTGATAATAAAAGACATGAAGCTACTATGATGGTTGGATTTTAAAATGAACGTATCAGCTTTGACAAATCAAAAGAATATTATTGCATATTATATAGATGAATTAAATCACTTGATAATGAAGTATAAATAAAGAATTTTTGATAATAACTTATTAAATTTAATGAAAACAAAGGAGTGTTTTCTACTGTTGAATCTGCTTTTAAAGTTACGTATCTTGCCACACAGTAACAACAGAATAAATAGAATGTTAACAGTTTCAGAAATTGATAAGAGATATTTCCTCAACTTAGTATATTTTTTAGTGACATTATGTCAAAATATACTAAGTGATTTGGAAATAAGATGATTTAAACTCTTCTAAATACTCTTCATTTAAACTTTTGTGCTTTGTTGTAAACATTATTTATAAACTTATCAGATTTTTTACTATTTTTATCTATATCTCTAAAAAAAACAAAGATATGTTTAGAATCAATTTCTAGCAATGTGGAATCTTTTTCTATAAGTGCTTGTTGAAAGGGTGTTGGTTTAAGATAAGGTATAATTCCCTCTTCAACCTCTACTTCAGTAGCTGATAAGAAGTATTTTCTTTTTTCTGCATCTTTTAAATCAGAATCATTAATAGCATTCTGTAAAATAGTTAATAGCTTAGTTTCTATATTTTCCCATCTGACTCTATCTTTATAGTTATTAATTCTTTCTTTAAGTACATAAGAAGCTGGAAGTTGATTTAAATCCTCTTGATACCAAAATAATAGTTCATCTGTATCTTTTGGATTTGACAATTCTAAAATAGCTTCAAATTCATTTTTTTCAATAATATATGGCAAAGGAACCCAACCATATCTATCTCCAGCCATTATCAAAAAGTTTGGATGCAGATGGGTCTTACAAGAACGAACTTCACTAAGGCATAGTTTTAAGGTCTTTTGATCAAGTTGAGCTTGATTACTCACTCCCCATCTTAAATCTATAGGTTGAAAAGTGTAGCCTTTTTTAAGCAATAGTTTTTAATATGTGGGAATACTTTAGTTTGTAAAACTACTCTTTCTTTTCTGAAGTCGCTGAATGTTGAGCTATAAATAGTCGGAATGTTTTGGTTTGGGTCATTTTAAATCCTCAAAGTTGATTTCTTTGTTGCCCTTATAGAGAGAATATTTTAATAATTCTTTTTTTAAATTATTAAAGATTAATTTATTTTTATATATACCTTTAAAGTCAAATGTATCTATTAATAAATATGTAATTGATTGAATTATTTGATATTTATATACATCAAGTAAATACATCATATTATCCTCTGTATCAATTAATATCTTTCCATTTTCTAAGTCTATTACTCCTGAAATATTATTGATATTATATTCTTGTATTCTTTCTATTTTTCCATTAGTTTCTAAAATTACAATACTTCCATCATGTGAAAAATAGATAATTTTTCCATTATTTAATTCTTTTGAGACATAAGAGCTATAATATTCATCTGATTTAGGTATTTTACTCTCTTCTACTTTTTTACCTTTAGAATCCCAAATTATAATAGCTCCATCTATAGAGTCAGATATTATATTAGTATTTGTTAATTCTAATCTAGATGAAATTATATTTTGATGTCCTTCCCAAGTAGTTATAAGTTCATTGTTTTTTTCAACATAAATATTCCCATCAGTTCCATAAGCCAATATCCTTCCATCATCTAATTTATAATCATTACAAATAAATTCACTATCATAATATCTTGCAGTCAATTTATTATCTTTTTTTGCGATAATTTTTTTATTTAATATACTTTCATTGTTTAAATAAGATTCAGATATTAATATATTATTGTTACAGTCCCAAATTCTAAGTGTATTATCAAAAGAATATGATAGTATTCTCCCATCCCTCAATTCCAAAGCTTCCTTTATTGAATCTTCATGCCCTTTTAGTACATATTGTTCTTTACCATCTTCACTCCAAATCCTAAGTGTACTATCTGATGAATAAGATAATATTCTCCCATCCCTCAATTCCAAGGCTCCATTTATTGAATCTTCATGCCCTTTTAGTACATATTGTTCTTTACCATCTTCACTCCAAATTCTAAGTGTACTATCTGATGAATAAGATAATATTCTCCCATCCCTCAATTCCAGAGCTCCATTTATTGAATCTTCATGTCCTTTAAGTATAGATAATGTATTTAGATTATAATTCCATATTATTAAATACTTATAATCACCACAAAATGGTATTCGGGGATCTACTCGTTGGTCAAAATCCTCTTCTCGATAACAGTAAGTTAATATTTTGTGATTATTGAGCTCTAGTATTGTGCTTAAACTGCCATCTTTAAATCCTAAAGGTATACCTAATATATTGCCATCGGTATTTAAAATTTTTGACGTTCTATCACTAAAATACAAAATTATTTTTCCATTTTTTAACTCATGTATTCCTTTTATTAATGAATATATTGATAATAAAAACACTTGTTTACAAATTCCATTCCTGTTCCAAATTCTAATAGTATTATCTGAAGAATGAGATAATATTCTTCCATTCTTTAACTCAAAAGCTCCATTTATTGAATCTTCATGTCCTTTTAACACACATAGTTCTTTACCATCTTGAGTCCAAATTATAAGCGTGTTATCTGAAGAATAAGATACTATTCTTCCCTCCCTTAATTCAAAAGCTTCATTTCTTGAACCTTCGTGTCCCTTTAGTTTATGTAGCTCTTTGCCACAAATATCATATACTATAAGTGTTCCATCCGATGCACTATATAACTTCCTTTCACTTGGTAAAGTTTTTAAATATTGAAAAAAAAATGAACTCTCTTTCTCTTGACTTACATAGGTACATAAAGTATCTAATACTAGAGTATTTTGATTAAAGGTTTTAGTAAAACTGTTATCTGAATATACTAAAAGTCTTTCATTCTTTTGTTTAACAACACCATCAATCCTATTAAATACTTTAACCAATCCACTTCTTTGTAGTTTTTTCTGCCTATATTCATTTTTCAACCAAATAAAGTTAATTTTTTTAGTATTAATCATCCTGTAAGCCTGCCAACTTAAAGGTGAATCATCCCCATCCTCATAAGCCAACTGAAGTAATGATTGTCTAGGTTTCCAAGTCTCTTTATTTACTTTTAATATCAAATGTTCTTTTTCTCTATAGAAACTTCCAAATATCTGTATATTTGTATTATCTTCTATTATCTCAACAGCATTTTCAAGTTCATATCTAAAGTTTTCATTTTTAACATTATCATAAATCTCAAAAGCAAACTCTAAATCACATAAACAATTTTCTAGCTTTTTTAATTGATTAGAGTTTCTAAAATGATACGGCAATTCATTTAAAGATCTTAGAGAATAAATATTTTTTCCAATTTCTTTATAACTATTCAAACCATAAAAATAATTAGCCAACTTTTGATGTAATTCAACCTTATTTTCATTATAATAAAACTTATCAACCGCACCATCAAATTGTCTATGAAAAAACTTCATTAAATTTTGATCATCTATATCTTTTACAATCAAAAATGGCTCTAAATGATGATGTATCCTAGACCAGATAAAAACTGGTAATCTTTCAAGTTTTCCATGAAACTTGTTTTCTACTATTTTTAATATATCTTTATCATTTGAGAGTATATCTATAATCTCTTTTTCACTTAGTCCATCTTTTGATGCTTTAATAAGTCCAAGTATCATCTCTATAATTTTTTGTTTATGATGATGCAAATTATATAAAGATTTAATCCATTGTATAACCAATTCTTGAGTATCATCTTTTAAGTTTAAATTTTCAGTATCACTATCCCAATAACGAATTATTTCAATTGATATTTTCATATAAAGAGCTGAACCATTTTTATTAAATTTTTCTAGTACATACTTTTTTTGTTTTGGATTTAGTGTTCTTTCTATACTTTTTAATAACGCATCCAAAAGCTCTTCACTATCTTCTTGATTTTCATTATTGAACTTTTTTACTGTTAATATATTTTCATCTATTGTATATGATTGAAGTTGATTAAAATAACTACTATCTTCTTGGTAGTCATCATCGTTTAGTACAGACATTACGATAGATACATCATCCTGAATCTCCAAAGGAAGCCATTGTAAGTCATCTTTTGTAGTTAACTGGTCTATTGCATCTATAACTATAGATACTCTTTTATCTATACTTTTTAGTAAATCATTTATTTGTTGTTTAAATTTATAATCTTCTATCTCATAATTACCATCAAATTCTATGAGTTCTTCTGAGGCTAGTTCATCTATTATTGATATGAGTAACGACCTACTATTTACAGAACTCGCACTTGCTCCTACAAATCTATATACTACATCTTGATTGGTTATATTTTTTATAGCTTTTGTGACAATAGCAGATTTACCAATTCCAGATATTCCTGTAAGTAAAAATATTTTATTGTTTGGAAATTTGATATAGTTATCTATTTGTGTAAGTTCTTTTTCTCTTCCTACAAATATTTTTGTTTTATTATTTAGAAATTTTAGATGTTCATTTTTTTCTTTTGTAAGATTATCAATAGAGATAAATTTGTCTATTTGTGCATTTATTGAGTTTACTAAAAAGGCTTTAGTTTTTTCAACAAACTTATCTTCAAATATATTGTCATTATCTAAATGAGTTTCAATCTTAGTTCTAAAACTTTTTACCTCAGATGATATATTACTATCTTTAGAGTCTTTAATATAAGCAAATCCATATTTAGAATCAGAATTAAATATACCTATTTGTGCCTCTTGTTCAGTTGCAGAGGTAAAATATTTTTCTTTTATACTTTGTTTTATATCTAAATCTTTGATAGCATCTTGTAAAAGTTTTAATAGATTATTTTCAATATCAGTTACATACCATAGGTCATTATTTCTTTTTTTATCCTTAAAATATCTACTTTGTAATATATAACAATTTTCAGTTTTACCATCTATATCTATAACTCTATTTTTATCAAGTTTATACCATGAAGTTAATAACTTACAGTCATTTTCATTAGATTCATAAAGTTTTTTTATTTCTTCAAATAGACTTTCATTTATCTCATAAGGTAAAGGTACCCAACCATATCTATCACCTGAAAGGATTAAGAAATTTGGATGGGGATAATTAGAACACTCTTTAACTTCATCAAGGCAAATATTCATAGTTTGTTGATCAAGTTGAGATTCAAAGTTTATCCCCCATCTTAAATCTATAGGTTGGAATTGATAGCCTTTTTCTTGGCAGTACTTATCTATTTCTGGGAATACTTCATCTTGTAGTAGATTTCTTTCTACTTTGAAGTTATCAAATGTTGAGCTTATGAATAAACGGAATGTCTTAACTGTATTCATCTCTAAACTCCTGTACAATATTTATAATCTCTTTTGATTTTATCATAAGTTCATTAATATATATTTTATAATAATCTATAAAATACTCAAATTGAAAAGATGGTAAGTCAAATGAAAAATTTGTAAAATCATACATATAATTCTTAATGACATAGAAACTATCATAATTTATAGTTAATACAGTCAAAAATAGTAGTAAAAATATCAACTGCATCATAATTACAAATATTATCCCATAACCATACCCTAAAGAAAAGTCACTTTGATATGGTTTAGCTTGAGAGTATGAAGTTATAGTATGGTAAACATATGTAAATCCTATCAAAAACAGTAAACTATTTATCATAGTGTGAGATAAATATATCGAAGCTAAATATGAACTACCATCAGGAATAACTAAATAATATATAACAACGATTATCGCCGTTAATGGACTAAAAAAATATGGTGCTAAACTAACCAAGTGATCTCTAATAAACTCTATAAACTATTTTGACTACCATTATGAACTACATAACCATTTGCACCATCTCCTCGATTATCAGGTGATACCACAAGTTTTTGAGGTGATGAAAATGTAATAAGAGCAAATATAATATGATCTAGCTCATGAAAAAATGTATCCCAAAACTGAAAGTATTTTTTATTTATTAAAATACTTACTCCTATATAACTACCTATACCGTAGAGGAGGTATTTAAAACTATCTAAATTTTGAAAAAATATATTAGTGATGAGTTCAAAAATCAATAATGAACATATAATAGTTATAGTAATCCATAAAATAGATAATGCCAATTTTATAAAATTTAACATCGATTATCCTTTTTGTTTTTATAAATTTATTATTACATTTTTAAATTGGATTTATTAGGTAGATAATTTTATTTACATCTCAAACTCAATAAAATCTTCAATTATCTCTATCGCTTTTTTTGCTTTTAATACTACAGAGCTTTGAGTATTAATAGTAAATCTTTCGACAATATCCACAAACCATTCTAGTTGTCTAGATGTTCTTTCTAACTCTACTAGATTGATTTTCTCACTATTTTCATCTAAATAGCTTTCTAACATATTTGTAAAATTATCTCTATTTAATAATAGTAAAAATTCAAGTTCTGAAATATTTGCATAGAATTGACTATCTAGGCTATCATTTTCTTTTTCTTCTTTAATTGAACTTTCTGATTTTTTATAAATATCTGAAATATTTTGATTGAAATCTTCATCACTTTCAAATACAATTTGACCAATTGATACTATATATGCTAAATTTACTCCTGGATAATAATTGTAAGTTTCTTTTGCGTTATATATTTTTTCGTAATGATGAACTAAAATCAATAAATTTTCTTTAAGTTTTTCTATATCTAAACTTGAACTACTTAAGTTATTTCGTCGAATATTTGATATAGCTGCTGTTTTTAAGTCTATAAACTCTTCAATATTTTCATTAGAACCAAGTGAATCTAAAAGACGAAATGCTTCAACATATTTGCCCATTTTTGCACTTCCCAATGCATGAGCATGCATCTTTTGTATCTCTATATTATTTTTTAATCCTGCATCTAATTTATCAATTGCATCATTAATCATTGTTTCATAAAAACCTTTTGAATATAGTATTGGAATTATTTTTAATAAAAATGATTGTGATAAAGAAGAATTCTCATGAAAATATTCTTTTATATTTTCTAAGTCCATACCTCTTATTTGATGAAGTTCATCTTTTTGTTCATCAGAAAACTCATCTTTAATATCTAAAGATGAAAGATCAAAACTTTCAAACAAATCAATATTATGTTGAGTTCTATTTACATATCCTGCTATTTTTTCTTGAATAATTTTCATGTGATCATCATCATTAAGGTTAGTCCAGACACTCTTATCAAAGTTAAAAGTTTTACTAACAGCAGTTTTAAAATCACTATCCCTAATATCTGCATAAGTTGTTTTACCTAACCAACCTTTATGTCCATCAAAAAAACCATTAGAATAATCTTTTCCATTTGGATTATCTTTTTTATCCCTATTAAATGGAATTTGTCCTTCTACAATTAAATCAAATAAACCTGAATAATCATTACCCCATGAAATTTCTTTTTTTTCAAGTTCCTCTTTTAATGCAATCAAAAAATCTGTATTCTTCATAATCTTTCCATCCTTTTATTTTCGTTTACAAAGTATAGTGTAAAAGTACTTATTATTTTTTCCCATAAAATCTACGATATCAGCCGTTCCTCCAAACTTAGTATTAGTAAAATCCTGATTAAATAGTGCAAGCATATAATCACATATAGAAACAAGATACTTTCCGACTGCTCTATACTGATGGTCACGGTTATAACCATACTCCTTTATATTTTCTCTAGTATTACCATCAAACATATCAATAGTCTCAACTTTACTAGCACCTTTTATTAAGTTTCTAAACTCTATTAACTCTTCATCATTAAAATCCATCTCATACAAGTCTTGATCAAATGGAAGTACAATTTGATATCGTAATCCAATTTTAATGCCAACTTGAGCAAATATTGTATCAGCTCCTGAAGCTATCGGTGTGATCAATACAAGTTCCTTATCTTGATTTTCATTTTGAAGCTTTGTTATGTAGTCTTCAATTTGTTGCTTATATGATGGTATCTCAGATTCTAGTAGATCCCTGTGACCTGTGATACCAATTTTTAGTGTTTTTTGTTTATTCATCTATATCTATCCTTTCATTGCAGCTAGAATAACTCTAGCTACTTATCATATGTGATTTGAGTCACAAGATCCATTCGAATCCAACCAAGACTTTTCACACCATTTTTTGTATAAATAAATCTTCCCCAACTCTCCTTATCATCAATTGGAAGTTCTGATACCTGTCTAAGAGAGACACCTTGTTCTAAAGTATCAATGATCTTTGCATCTGTTTGCATCATAGCATCATCTCTAACATTTACACCATCTTCTGCACTAACCACAAACAAAGTACTATTTGCACTTAAAGTTGTTGTTACAGCAAGCAAAAAGCTTGCCATAAATAATATAATATTTTTCATTATTGTTTCCCACCATTTATCATTGCTTTTAACTTATTTGTCCATCTGTATAGGTCTAACCTTATGTTTGTCACAACATCTTTACATTTTGGTTTAAGATAGTTACCCTCTATATAACTTAACTCCTCCTCTATCTCAAAGTTATATCTTCTAGAAACTAACTGCTGTGCTAAGTCCGTGTTCCCTTGTATTTGACTAGAACTTGCTTTCTCAAACCAATTTCTTACTTTTTTAACATTACCTGTTAATGGATTATCGAACTTTTCCATCTGTTCAGTTTTACACTGCTCAAGTGTTTTGAAGTCTGGAAATACCCACTCTTGCTTGTTTGCTGCATTTACTGTACTTGCTAAAGTCATCACTGTCACTGTAACTAAGATTGCTTTTTTTATCTCTTCCATCTTTTTTCTCCTTTTAGATTATTAAACAGCTACTTTGAAGTAGCTGTCACATTACTGATTGGTACAAAGTCCTTCTTCATTACCCAAAAAACTTTCATTTGTTTACTGGCTTCAAGATAGTAAAATTCATAATAGCCACTACTTTCTATCCATGTATTATCTATGCTCCTAGTTGAAGGATATATAACCGCACCCTTTGGTAGTTTATAATCTAAGATAGCCGTATAATGACTAGTAGCATCTGATCTTAAATTAACATTATCTCTAGAAAGTTTAAATCTACTCACTTGTTTTACATTATTAGCATTAGTCTTTAAAGACTTTATTCTAATTCCTTTGGCTTTTGCAAGCGATGGATACTTACTAATAAACTGCTCTTTAATTAACTTTTCCTCTACTGTCAATACCTTGTTGTCTTTTCTTATAACTCTATTGATTGTAACTTCATTGTCTACAACTGTTAAAGCCAAAAAAATAGTCTCTTTATCTTTTGACTCAATAAATCTTTGGCTCAACATGTTTGAATTAAGTTTTTTATATTCATCTTTAATTGCAGACTTTACTGTATTTACATCTAGGTCAAATTTTTTAAAAGTTTTAATCTCTTTTTCTGCTTTTTGCAGATATTCAATCTTTTCGCCACCTCTTGAATTATCAGCCTTCACTAACTCATCTTTAAGAGATAAGCACAAAGGTGCTAAACTCTTATTAGATAATGGACTATTAATATTATCTCTAATATTGTTAGATATTTCAGATTTACTTAAGTGCATATATTTTTTACAAGAACTATCGTATATACTTGGTGTAACATTTGCATATGCAAAACTTACACCCATAGCTAAAGGTATACATCCTTTTAATATCTTTTTCATCTTAAGATCTTTTAGATGTTAAAAATTTATACTGAGCTTCAAATAAAGCAATATTCTTATCTAAAATTTTTGCCTCAATTTGCTTGTCATTTGCAATGGTTCTAATAGTAACCATCTCGTTATAGATATTAGTAATCATAGTTTGTGTATTTCGATAACCGCTTAATTTAAAACTTGCTGTTGTATAGCATCTATCTAAAGCACCTTTTCTATTCTGAAGAACTTTAACATTACTACTTGGGTCTAATTCATATTTATCCTCCATGATTCTGCAATCACCTCTGGATTGAACATATAAATTTATGTAATCCTTATAATTTTCAAGTTGACTTGCAAATTCCTTTTGTCTCTTTTTGGACATTTTTACATAACCTGCAATGTCTTTAAGTTCCTTTATGTTCAAGTCCAATTGTCTTTTTATCTCCATTGCCAAATCTGCACTTGAACTAGCTTGACCAGAAGCATTACTGTTAATAACTCCACCACCTGTAATACTACTAGGGTCTGCATACGCAACACTAGCTAAACCTATTAAACCTGCAATCCACATTGTCATTATTGATCTTTTCATTATTTTGTCTCCTTTTCATATTTTGCTATTAGCACTTCATTTCTTTTAATTGCATCACTATATACAGAAGCATCTTTAGCTTTAAGCTCTTCATTTTCTGCTTTTAATTTCTCAATACTTGCTAACATTACATACTTCGCCATGTTCGCATTAACATTCTGTACATGATCTTTAATCACAGCACCTTTTTTATACTCAACCTCAATAACATAACAATCATCTTTAATCTTATCTAATATTGAAGGTTTCTCAATCTCTGCTTGTGTAGCTTTAATTATGTTAAAAACTTCAATATCACTCTTATCCATATCAGATGCATAAACTGCGATACAACCAAGTATCACGAAACCTGATACTATCTTTCTTAATTTTTTCAAAACTTTCTCCTTTTAGAGTATTTTGTTTTATTTATAGACTTACGTATAAGCCCAACGCTATTTTTATTTTCCACCTCCTTATTCTAATTCTAAGTAACATTTTGTCTTAACCTAGTTAGGCAAATTGGACAAACTATTACTCTTACTATTTAAGGCTACATCTCAAATAACATTCCTAATTGTAAGGGATATAATTTGGATTATCTAGATCTTTATATTGAGTTGAAATACTGCCACCCACCTCTATATTAAACACCGTTATAAAAATAATATTGAGGTTACTAATGATAAATATGTACCTTCTATTTTTATAATCGATTGAGAACTTATTGCTAAACTCCCTTTGTATTGTTAAAGAACAGCCACTTACAACTTTTTGTACATGTCTGTTTAATGCCTTTTTTTGTAAACCTAATCGCTTTTTCAGTCTCCTTATAAAATGTTTTGTCAAAATAACTTTAATAAATATCACCTCCCTTACTTTAATTTAAATATGACATTAAGCCAGGAATATTTGAAAATGCAGGGTTCTTACTTTTAAACGCATCACCATCAATATTTCCATTTGCTTTAATATCAAATTTCAAATCATTACACTGTGAGGCATTTGTATTACAAGCTAGGAATGTTACCTGCGCTAAATCTTCAAATAAATTTCCACTAATTGCAATTGAAACATCTTGTGTATTTGCTACTTTTTTTGCTTCTTTACAAATATCTCCAACACAAGGTCTAGTGATATAGTATGTCCCAAAGTTCTTGCTATCTGCTTCTTCAAAGTTTCTACCATTTAGATATAGAAGTTTTCCACTACTCTTGTTTGTATAGACAATCTTCCCACCATTAAACATAGTATCTATAGGTATACCAATTGTAATTGCAGGAGATGTTTGAGCCATAAAAACCATAAGGTACTGCATTAATATTTCAAACATTACCATTATTTGTGGTGCAGCTAATCTTTTCATCTTACACCATCTCTTTTTGAATAGTTACATTCAAGCCAAGGTTTATTGTATAGGCTACTCCTCCAATTAGTGTTGTTCCAACAGCGTCATATACACTTACTTTAAATACTTCCATTAAACCTGCACCACTTGTAGAATTAAGTGCAAATATTGCAAAACTGTAAAGTGTGGCAATTACTCCAAAAGTAATAGGTGAATTTATGCAATATTCACTAATATAAAATCTATTGTCTTTTACATAGTCATATAATCTATCTTCTACACCTGACCTCACAATATAATACATACTGAACTGAATAACTATAGACATAATAATCATCATATAAATCATTTGAATAAATAGATCTGCTTTGACTAATTTATTAACAGCAATTGTAAGTTTTGATGGTTCTACAATTTTTTTTTCAACTTTTTTCACTTCATCGTTTTTCACACTAGGTTCTTTATATTGTCTATAGCAATCTACATGTTTCTCTATTGGGTTATCATCCATACATTTGATTAGAGTTTTATGATTACTATTTATCTGCTCATCACTTAATGTTTTAATCTCACTTGTTTGTGAAGATTCAATAGCTAAGGCAACATATTTATTGATATTTGGATTTAACATCACTAATAATGATAATAACAATCCAAAAGCGATAATAGTATTTACACTTATTATTTGGATACCTCTAAATATATTTAATCTGTTTTCACTTTTTTCTTTTTGCATTTTCGTTCCTTTGTATTTAATTTATACTCTTTGTAAAAGATTTAGTTTTTTACTAAATAACTCTAGTTTTATTCTTATACCTCCTCTCTTAGTTGATGTAACATCTTACCTTGTACCAGTTAGGCAAATTAGGCAAACTATCACTCTTACTATTTAAGGTTATATATCTCAAATAATATTCCTAAGTATAAGTGATAGCATTTGGATTATTTGGATGATGTATATATAAACTACTCATTTAGTTAATTTAAATCATAGAATGGGTGTAATACAAATACACTAGTTCATGCCTAGAATTAAAAGAAATTGTGAGCTAAAATAAGAACGAAATATTAAAAAAACTGTACCTTAATGGTATTGTTTACAAGATACATACTTCGCCAAAGAAATCTTTATAAAGTATGTCTGGATAAAAGAAGAGTTTTTAAAGTAGCTATTATCACTGGATAAAAAAAGTTGTATTATTTAGAAAGTTGATGAAAAATCAAATGATATTATAGAAATATTTTACATGACTTAGGATTATCTGTTAAAATGATGACAACAAACTCCTAGCATAATTTTCCTACAAAAGCACAAGCTCATCAAGATATATATTTGAATATATAGAATTTTATAATAGACAAAGATTACATAGAGCAAATTATAATTTATCTCCTATTGCGTTTGAAAATAAAATGATATATGAAGAAACGGCTGATTAGTATGATATTGGGTTGAGAAATCAAAATAATTTTTTAGTTTTTTTAATATCTTCTTTACATTTATTCATATCTGCAAGTTTGAATTGAAGATGTCTGATAAAAAACTGTAGAGATATCATGATTGAAATAATATATTTTTACTTTTACTGGAATAATCACAATAAACTTATTGCAAAATGCAATATAATTAACTTCAATCAAATTTTTTTGATATTCTATTAATCTAACAAAGGAATAAGGGAATAATATAATGACAATAAAAAATATAAAGCTCTATTTTGAAACTGAGGTTTTAAAATGAATGCATTAGCCTTGGAGAATCAAAAGAATACTATTGAATATTATATAGATGAGTTAAATAAAATTTATAAATCACTTGATGATGAAGTATATAAGTTTACTTATGAAGAAGAACAGTATATAAATGAAGAATTTTTGGATACTAACTTATTAGATTTAATGAAAAAAATAATATTTCTCATTGATGATTATTCCAAAAGATTTGCATTTAATTATGGATATCAAGGGATAAATAGTTACTCAGATATGGATGATTTATATTTTGAAAGATATCAAAAGCAAGAAAAAATTACTAAAATAATTTATAATAATCAGCTTGAAATATTTTGGAATCAAATACCAACTTTTTTAAAAGAAATATATATTCTCACACATGTATCACAAAAAGGTATAGATAAAAAAGAAATATATACAAGATTTATACGAAGCATATATATTTTGACAAATTCTGATAAAAAATTATCTGTTCATTATTTTATAAGAAATTTAGATTTTAGTAAGTTATTCACAGAAACGGAACGATTTATCCTTGATAAATACAACAATGATGATATAAATCAACAAGATTTTCGAACATTTATGTTTGATTCTACACGGACCAATAAAAAATCTTTTATTGAGCATCTTCAAACTCATATATTTTTACTGTATTATAATAAATACATTGGTATAAAGAATAATAAGAAAAGACCACTTATATTTGGAAAATTATTAGAGGAAGATAAAGATAATAAGAAATATTTTGACCGAATAGATGATGCTCTTTCTTTTCTTTAAAATTTATATTATCTCTTAATAGTCCTACAAAATATTTACAAATAGTCAAGGGGAGCTTTTGAAAAAACTCCCCCCTGCATAATTTTCAAAAAACTACTAAAATTCTCTCATGATTAATAAAAATACATAATATATTATGATGGTGTAAGTTAATTACAACAATATTCATGAATAAGGAGAATTTAATGAATGAAGAAAAATTTAAATTTTATTTAGAAAAGATAGAAAAGAAATTTCCAAATAAACAGAAACTCAATCTAGGTGAAATGCTTCAATGTATAAATAGAAGCAGAGCTACTTTTTCAAGGATTATTGAAGCAAATGAGCTTGATAAAATTCCAAAAATTGATTCAAAGGTAGAGCATAAAAGAAGTAGCTCGAAATATTTTACATATCAATTTGATGTTTTTGATATTATTGTGCATTTAACAAAATAAAAGAAAACAATGAAAAAAGCTTTTGAAATATTTCATAAAATAAATGAAAATAAAACAGAAAAAGATTTTAAATTAGTAATCAAAAAAGTATTACGCAGCTATCAATGGCAAATTAATATGGGAATATTAGATCTAAATGCATTTGAAAATTCACTAATAAATCCAACGACACAAAAGTCAAAAAAAATAAAGATAAATGAGGAGGAAATTAAGAATAGCATCAAAAAACAAAATAGTCCAAAGTTGAACAAACTCTTTCTTTATCAATCAAAAATAGATACATGGATAAGAGAAGGACTATCAATGAGGAAAATGAGACGTCTACTCTGGGAACTTCATCGTTTTAGATGTTCGCATGAAACAATCCGCAAGTATGTAAAAATGGTCTGTGAAGAAGAAAAAATTAATAAAATTTAAAGGAAAAATTATGAAAAATCAAAACCAAAGATTGGTTAATAAATTAATCACATGTGGACGTTACCACGAAGATGATAATCTAATATCATCTGTACTTATGAAGGACAACAACTTGTATATTGATGTTGCAATTGTCGGAAATGTCAGTTTCAGCGACGAAGAGATAACTAACTTAAAAAATGTGACTAAAATTGTTACAATAAAGATCAGAGAAATCCCTCTCAGAGACTATACCAATCGAAAATTTATGAAAATTTCTTCGAACAATTATGATGCAGGCAATGCAGAGCTTCAAGATAGACATGAACTTGCTGATGAAAATTTGCATATTGATTATATGATCAAAGAAACAAAATTTCCTTGCACTGTACTTAATTACATGTAGTTAGAAACAATGGAGATTAATATAAAACTATTTGAGCATTTTTTTGCTCAAATATTTATAAAAAAAGAAGCTAATAATTACCTTTGTCCAGAATCATTAGAGTCCACTGGGAAAAAAATAAACTCATATCAAATTGTAAAAAAACACAGGTCAGTAAAAACATTAGTAAAGGTGTATATACAAGATGATGATGATAAAAAATATGTATTATTTAAAGGCCTAGACATTAAAACATTTTCACGGATTTTACTTGAATTTACAAATAATAAACTCAATGGAAAACATAAATACGAATTTGAAAATAACTTAATATTTACAATTTCCAGTAATGAAAACATTCCATTTTTAGTAATTAATGATGCAGTAAATATAGATAAATTAACTGCAAAAATCCTCATAGATAAGATCGATTATTTATATAGAAAGTGTGAATTTTACGAATTAGAAATTGAGGATTATTAGATGAAAGGTTCAATAAATTATCAAGTCTCTCAGATTATGAAACAGCTCACTGGACATGGTATTTCAAAATATGAAACTAGAATAAAAAGCAGTATGAAAGGTGAAAACAATCATCAAGTTTCTAATCTAATTCACTCTAGTAATTACGACAAAGCTGTTAAAACCACTGCTATATCACTTGCTCAATTCGCAAAAAATAATGGAATAAAGGATATGGAAAAAATCAACAATGAAACTATAGAAAAGTACGTAAATGAGAAAATTCAAAAAGGGAACTTAAACAAAAGCATATCAGTACCTTTGTCTCATCTATTGAAAATTCAACATGCATTAAATAAAACATTTTACAATCGTACAGGAAGAGAAAATGCTCAACTTTTCAGCAAAGAAAAAATTAAAGAACTAAGAGTAAAAGCAAATAAAACTGCTAAAAAATCAGACAAAAATAAAATTAAAAGTTACTCAAACCCAAACATTTTTTTATCTAAAATTGCAAAAAGAAGTGTCCTTCAAATTGACCTAATGATGCAAACAGGTATTAGAGTAAATGATACCATTAACATTAAAAAAAATCAGTTATTAGCTAATAATGAAATCCGTTTTAGAAGTAAAGGTGGCAAAGTTTTTATCAAAAAAATTGATCCTAATTTATACTATAAAATCAAAAAAGCAGTTGTATCAAATACATATAATATTGCTTACAAAACCTTCTACCGTGATATGAAAAAGGTCGCATCTGAAAATAATATAGTATGGAGCGGTACTCATGGTCTTCGCCATTCGTGGGCAAAAAAAGACTTTTCTAATAATTTAAAAAATGGACTTTCTAATAAAAAAAGCTTACTAAAAACATCTCAAGAAATGGCTCATAATAGAGGTGAAATCACAAAACTCTACATCCAATCACGCTAAACTTTCTAAATTACTCCCCTACTGCAAATATAATATTTCAATATTTTACCCAATTTATCAATGCATTTTAGAGCTATGATTTTATAAATTTACAATTCTTTTTAATTAGATTTTTTGTCAAGTGGAGTTGTCAATAGTTAATGTAAGTGGAGTTTGAGGATACTAGACTTTAAAAGGATTTACGGAGTATTTGAGCCGTTAATATAGACAAATGAAATTTGTCATATTAACGGCTCAGCCAGCATTATTTTGAAAGTTTTGAGTTTTATTTGTGTTGACACTTCTTTTAAATTATGTTAGAATTTTTCATTATATATAATTATTTTATTTTTGTTAGTCTTTACCTAACATATCCTTTTGTTCAAGCTTCTGCTTTTGAACGCAATGGTTTTTACTATGTATCTGTGTAAAACAACCAGTAGAATTTCATCTACAAATTTTAATATTCTTTTTTATTTTGCTATAAAATTAGTAATCCAAATTAAGAGGCATAGCCGTAAATAGAACGATTATTTGTTATAAATAATTTAGTAATCTTTTTTGGAGATTGAGTTCGTCAATAGAACGTTTTATTGTGATTTTACAAATTAAAATATTAAATCGAGATATAGTGGTGAGTTCACTTAAAAAAATTTAGTTATTTGAGATTTAATATCGTTTTATCTAACTTAGTGCAAGTACAATTGTTATTGTATATTACAGTGATATAGTAAGTATAAATACTTATGAACATTATTTTAATTTAGAGTATTTTATTTTAATAAAGTAGCATCAGTTTTCTGATTAAAAATACTTCACACTTTTACGTTTGCTTTTTACTTAAAATTTGTGATACTTATCAATCATTAATAGGATTGATTTAAAAAGAGAAGAAATTTAATTTTTTGAAATTAAAACTTTATATATTTATGTACAATTTAAAATATTTAGTAAATTTTTGCTAGGTACAGGCAGTATAAGGGTGTGATTATCTTGAATAAGGATTTCTTAGACGAAATGAGATTTGCTAGCGTCTATAAATAAAAAAGTCATACCGTAAGAAGGTACTACGTTAAACCTTTAAATAGACAACAGATACTTGTCTTTAAATAGTGTATTTTGATTTTTTTAACACCATTCGATATAATATATTATACAAAGGATTTTGCATGGATTTAGAGATAGTAAAACTTTTAATTTTTGCAGCAATGGTTCTTCCCGTTACTTATTTTTCATTTAAATTAAAAACAAAAAAAGAAATTGAAAAAGAGAAAGTAAAACAAAGACGAGAACAAAATAAAATCATGTAAATTAAAAAAATTTAATTACATAAACTCCCCCTACTTTAAATTAATTACAAAAATTTTTCAATAATACTTTTAATTTTTTTATTATGCTTATTTTTTGCAAGATATACACAAATAAATCCTAGTATAAAAATTACAATTGAAAGAATATATAACTCAATATTATTAGCTATTGCAAAAATATACGATGCGGGTATCAGAAAAAATATATAAAGAAAAATGTAATGTTTTGTCATATAAGTTCCAATATTTTTATCTGTCTAATATAAGACTAGTTTAACTCCAAGTATAACGAATTTAATAAATTAGCTAGTTTATTACCATATGTCGAATAACTTACTTGAAATCCTGAGCCTCCACTAGTTTTTTCTGATGATTCAACTTTACGCTTATAATTATTCAAACATTTATAGTATATCGTACTGTAATTACCATTGGGTATATACTTAATCATATTTCTTGCATATGAAACACAATAATCTAATGTACCTTTATTTAAATTGTGTTTAATAGTTGTAGTTGTGGTATATTTTGATTGACCAGATGTTGTATTAAATGATATATAAAAAGATTTTCCATTTAATATATCAAAGAATCTCTTTTTATCATAAATACATTCTGCAATAGATTGATTATTTTCATCTTTTAAATTACACTTTTTTGGTTTAACAATTAATTTATTTGATACAAAAACTATTGACTCTAAATCTTTTAATCTATATTTACCCTCTGATTTCACTAAAAAGATTACATCTTCACTATGTATATTCCCTAATAGCTGAAACTCTAATTTTGTTTTTATATAGGTATCTCTTTTAACGGTAGTATTGTATGTAAAACCTTTATAGTTAGTATTCTGAAGTTCTATATTTTTTACATCATTTAGAGAACATCCTGTAAAAACAATAACACTTAGTAAAATCAAATATTTTAACATACTATATTACTTTGCAATTTTAGACTGTATATCTTTATACCAATCTACACCAGAAAGTAATGTTGACTTCACTTTTGGATACGTATAATTAATTCCATAACGATCAAGTGATTCTCTAAGTTTCTTTAGTCTATCTATTCTTCTTTTTTTCCAGTCATTTGAACTAAATCTTGAATACCATCTAAATCCTGTTAAATCAGCTAGCTCTGCTTTATCTCCAGATTCAATCAAAGCTAAGATATTATATTCATAATTTTCGTAATAATATTTAGTTACAAGTTTGCCTAATTTTGGTGTAACTTTAACTTCTCCAATCATACCATCTTCATTAAAGTTAACAATTATACTCTTTTTTACTCTTCTTGTTTTAGGTACACACTCATTAAACTTTCCTAATGCAACTGTTGATCTTCGTCCTTCAAAAGTTCCTAAAATTGTATC
>PJEL010001633.1_pt1 | contig 22179 bp, 17 predicted proteins | sample 1853271 | NCBI WGS metagenome assembly PJEL01 (sample SAMN08108733, study PRJNA415343) | Invertebrate metagenome, whole genome shotgun sequencing project. | host: Globobulimina | place: Sweden: Gullmar Fjord | collected 2015-08
TCCAAATACAAATAAAATATTAAATACTAAAAATGAAACAAGTTTTATAACAAACTTTTTTAATGAAATACATATAGGAAGAAATATCCCAAAAATTGGAGTTGTTTTACTGGGGATAGCTTCTATCTTGATGATTTTTTTATCAATTAGTGGATTTATATTATGGCTTAGTAATAAAAAAAGAAGCACTAAGAAAGAGAAATTCTACTTAAAGTGGCATAAGAACTTAAGTCTTACATTATTACCTTTTATATTAGTTTTTGCACTTACTGGTTCTGTTTTAGGTTTTATGTTGAGTAATACAGCTCCTTTAGCATATGGTGCATCAGAAACTAAAGAAACAAACTTTAGAAAATTAGTTGGACCTATTTTATTTCCTAAAGATGTACAAGTAAAAAGTTCAAAAAATGCACAAATGTTGAAAATATCAAAACTTCAAGAAATAGCAAAAGAAAAATTTCCAAATTTAGTAGTTTCTAAAATAAAACTTTTTTCTTGGAATGAAAAAAATGCAAGAATTAAGTTATCTGGATATTTAAGAGATAATAGATATATATCTGGAAGAATAAATAGAATGCATATTCTACTAAATGCAACAAGTGGTAAGGTTCTAAATAAAAAAGATTTATCAAATGCAAATATAGCAAATGGAATTCTATCAACATTTTATTTTTTGCATTTTATTCCAGATGAAACCTTTTTTCTAAGAATAGTTTACTTTATATTTGGAATAGTTATGGCTATATCTTTAGCTTTTGGTTTTTTAATTTATAGTGATAAAAAGGCAAAAAAAGCTAAAAATGATGAAAGCTACTACAATATTTTAAATAAAATTGCTATGGCAACAATGATTGGTATTATTCCAGCATCTTGTCTTTTACTATTTTTATATTGGTATTTCCCTTTTGATATGTATGAAAGAATCACTTGGTTAAAAGGATCTTTTTATAGCTTATGGGCAGGAACACTCTTTTATGCTGTATTAAAAGATAATGTACTTAAAGTTATAAATCATCTTTTATTTATTTCTTCAATATTAATATTATTAGCAGTATTTTTTCATGGAAAAATTACTGGATTTTATCCATGGCTTTCTTATTCAAATTCAATGTTTGATATTTTCTTTGTTGATATCGTACTTTTATCTTTTGCATTTGTATTTTTTATCTTCTCTAAAAAATCAAATAATATAAAATTTTTTCAAAAATATGATGGAGATAGATATGAGAATTAATAAATTAGTTTTATTTGTATTACTTTTTTTAACTACAAATATTTTTGCACATAAAGTTACAGGAGTTAACTTAGAAGTTGAAAAACTAGAAAAAAATAAGATTTTAATAAATGCATATTTTAAAAAATCAAAAAGAGTATTAATAGGAAATAAAATAAAACTTATTTCGATGATTGATAATAGAATTTTATTCGAAGATAAACTTAAATCAAAAGGTTTAATCACATTTATTCCAAATGAATCTTATTGGATTTATTTAATAATAAGAGATAAAGATGTAGTTATTGATGGGCCTGCACCTTTAAATGGTTTTGAAAAAGAGTTAAAAAAAGAACCTAAAGCATTTTTATATTCATTAGTTATTTCATTGATATTTTTAGTTTTATCTTTCTTTTTGATGTATAAAAAACGTAAGAGTTAAATTTGTACTTTCAACGAAAGTAACTCATTATATAATTTTGGATATAATCGCGAATAAATTAAAAAAAACTTAAGAAATATAGGAAGTTTTATGAGCGAAAAATACGAACCATCAAAAATAGAAGATAACTATTATAAGATATGCGAAGACAGAGGATACTTTGAAATAGATGGAAATAAATCTATTCAAGAAGAGGGTAAAAACTTTTCAATTATGATGCCACCACCAAATGTAACAGGATCTTTACATATTGGACATGCTTTAACATTTACATTACAAGATATTATCACTAGATATAAAAGAATGGATGGTTTTAAAACACTATGGCAACCTGGAACAGACCATGCTGGTATTGCAACTCAAAATGTTGTTGAAAAACAACTTTTAGCTGAAGGTACTACAAAAGAAGAACTTGGACGTGAAAAGTTTTTAGAGAGAGCTTGGAAACAAAAAGAAACTTCAGGTGGAAATATTGTTCATCAAATGAGAAAATTAGGAGTAACTCCTGCTTGGAAACGTGAACGATTTACAATGGATTCAGGTCTTAAAGAAGCTGTTAAAGAAGCATTTGTATCTTTATTTAATGAAGGCAAAATTACTCAAAATAACTATATGGTAAATTGGTGTACACACGATGGTGCATTATCTGATATTGAAGTTGAACACGAAGAAGTAAATGGTAAGTTTTATACTATGATTTATAAATTCGCTGATGGTTCAGGAGAACTTGAAGTTGCAACTACTAGACCAGAAACATATTTTGGGGATACTGCTATTATGGTACATCCTGAAGATTCTAGATATTCAGATATCGTTGGTAAAGAAGTATTATTACCATTAACTGACAGAACTATTAAAGTTATTACAGATTCTCACGTTGATATGGAATTTGGAACAGGTGTAGTTAAAGTAACTCCTGCTCATGACCAAAACGATTATGAAGTTGGAAAGAGACATGATTTAGAATTCATCAAAGTATTTGATGAAAAAGGTATCTTAAATGATTACTGTGGCGAATTTGCAGGATTAGAAAGACTAGAAGCTAGACCAGTTATTGTAAAAGCTTTAGAAAATGCCGGATATATTGTAAAAATTGAAGACCATGTTCATCAAGTAGGGCATTGTTATAGATGTAAAAATATTGTTGAGCCATTTATTTCTCAACAATGGTTTTTATCTGAAACAATTGCTAAATCATCAATTGATAAAACAAAAGCTCATAATAACTTCCACCCACAACATTGGATTAATTCATATACAGCATGGATGGATGAATTAAGACCATGGTGTATTTCTAGACAATTATGGTGGGGACATAGAATTCCTGTATTTACTTGTGCTGATTCTAAATGTAATCACCAATGGGCAGATAAAGCAGATGAGCCAGAAGCTTGTCCTAAATGTAATGGAAAAGAATTTACTCAAGATCCAGATGTACTTGATACTTGGTTCTCATCTGCTTTATGGGCAATGTCGCCATTAGGTTGGGGGAATAACGGTCAATTAGAAGATTTATATAATAAAGCTTCAGATATGAAAGAATTCTATCCTAACTCATTATTAATTACTGGTTTTGATATTATGTTCTTCTGGGTAGCTAGAATGATGATGATGGGTGATCACTTCCAAGGTGAATTACCATTTAAAGATATTTATATGCATGCTCTAGTACGTGATGAAACAGGTGCTAAAATGTCTAAATCAAAAGGAAATGTAATTGATCCTTTAGATATGGTTGAAGAACATTCTGCTGATATTATTAGATTTACTCTTGCATATTTAGCTGTTCAAGGTAGAGATATTAAACTTGGTGAAAAGAACTTAGATCAATTTAGAAACTTTACAAATAAACTTTATAATGCAACTAATTTCTTACAATTAAACGTGGATACATTCCCAGATTTAAAAGATATTGAAATTAAAACACCACTTGGTTTATATATGCAAAGCAGACTTAGTACTGCTGTTGATGAATTAAGAGATAACTTAGAAACTTTCAAATTTAATGAAGCTGCAAGTACACTTTATAAATTTGTTTGGAATGAATTTTGTAACTGGGGTATTGAATATTCAAAAGGTTCAAAAGATTCAATTTTAGAACTTGGAGCAATCTTTAAAGAAACTCTAAAAATGATATCTCCATTTATGCCATTTATTGCAGATTATTTATATCATAAATTATCAGGTACTACTTTAGAAGAGGGTGAATCTTTAATGATTACTAACTTCCCTAAAAATATTGCAAAAAATCAAGAAATCGAAGATATGTTTGCAGTAATTGAAGAAGCTATTATCTCTGTAAGACGTGCAAAAGTTGTAATTGATATGGGTAACTCAAAAATTGCTAAAGCTTATATTAAATTAGAATCTAATATTGATAAAGATATTGCAAAACCATTTATTGAAAAACTTGCAAAAGTTGAAAATATTGAATTTGTAGATGCAAAAGTTGAAAACTCAATTACAGATGTATCAAATAACCTTGAAGTATATTTACCTACAAGTGAAATTGATATGAGTCCAATTATTGATAAACTAAGTAAACAACAAGTTAAAACTCAAAAAGAATTTGATAAACTAAACGGAATGTTATCAAATGAAAGATTTGTAGCTAATGCACCAGAAGCAGTTATTGCTGAAAATAGAAAAGCATTAGAAGATGCAAAGAATAAGTTAGAAAAAATTGAAAATGAATTAAAGGCTATTTCTTAATAGCCTTTAATTAAAAGGTCTGGAAATGAAAATCAAATTTATAATTAATGTCTTTTTATTTATTTTGATTTTCACTTTTCAAGGCTGTTCTTTTACACAAACAAATGCACATAATATAGTACAAACAAACTCTGCCATAAAAATAAATAATCATAAAGATGAAATACTAAAACATTTAATTTCATACAAAAAAAAGCTTGATTTACGAAATCCAAGTGCTTTTAACAAAAAAATACAAAAAGATATCTATAATCAAATTCAAACTAATCAAGACTATATTAATTTAATTCAAAATAATAAAAAATTGAAAACTTCTCAAGAATATTTCTCATTTGCTTTTGAAAAAGAAAGTATACAAAATAGAAATGATTTTTTGATTATTGGGTTATATAAACTAATATATAAAGCATACCTTTTAAATGAAAATCATCAATTTACGGCAATGCAATATAGTAATTATGATATGTTAAAACTTTATCAATATTTACAAGTTGTAAGATGGAAAATTAAAAATGCAAAAGATTCTAATAATAATTTTTTATTTGTTACTTGGCAAAATAACTGGCAATTAGAATTAATGAAAAAAGATAATAGTGATTTAAATATAATCAGAAGTTTAAAGTATATTAAAAATCATAAAGAAAGTATATTTTCTTCCTCTAACTTTTCTTTTGAAGTATTAATTTCTTTGATGATTTCAAATGTAAAGTATTCACTAAAAGAAATAAATGTTGAACCTTATGATTTAAGTATTTCAGCTTTAAAGAGTTTTGTTTTTATACTCTAAAGCAAGACCGTAGTCTTACTTTCTAAGTTTATGTGAGATTGTATAAAGTACTGGTAGGTAAATAAGATTTAATATAGTACCCCAAGCAAGACCAAAACCAAGTGCTATTGCAATTGGTTGAAAAATAACAGCTTGACCTGTTGGAAAGAATATCAAAGAACTCATTCCAATTAAAGTTGTAACAGTTGTAATAATAATTGGTCTAAATCTTTTTGTTGCTCTTAAAAATATTTCATCTAAAGTTTTAGCTTTTTTTAAATAAGTCATCATAATAATTCCATCGTTTATAACAACTCCAGCTAGCCCTAATGCTCCAATCATTGATGGCATTGATAGGTTCAATCCCATAAATTTATGGCCTAATACAACCCCTAGAAGTGAAAATGGAATAATACTCATAACAATAAATGTTTCTCTAAATGAATTAAATAAATAAAGCATTGCAATCATAATTAAAATGATTGCTAATACAGATGCTAAAAGCATATCATGTTTTAATTCTTCTTTCTTTTGAGCTTCACCTTTAAATATTAATCGTATTCCATCTTTTTTAATTTCATCAAGAGTTGTTTTAATTTTTGCAATTACTTCTGTTGATGTGATAATATCTGGATCAACATTTGCAAAAATATAAAAGTTTTTTAATCCTTCATCTTTTAGTAATTGTTCAAATGCTCTAATTGTATTTAGTTCAACAATTTCATTTAATGATACATATGTACCATCATTTAAAGGAATTTGTGTGTTTTTAAAGTTTTCAAAATCATCTTTATTTTTAGACTTTATTTTAATATCTAACATTTCTTTTTCATCAAAAGATACTGCTTTTTTCTTTACTAAATAAAGATTAGAAAGGTATGTTCCAATAAATGTTTCAGTAATTCCTAAAGACTCACCATAAGTATTAACTCTTAGTTTTATCTCATCAATACCAAATTTTAAAGAGTTTGAAACAGATTTTATTCCATTTATTTTATTTAATTCTTTATCTAAAAGTTCTATTGCTTTTATGATTTTTTGATTGTCTTGAGAAACTAAACCAATTTTTACATCTGCTTTTATTGGACCAACTTTTTTCTCTAAAACTGCAATTTCTTCTAAGTTGTATTTTTCTTTATAGTTTTTTTCTTCTAAGAATATTTTTAATTTTTTTGCAATTTCTTTTGATTTTAAGGTTCTTGTTCTTCCTTCTTTATCATAATAAAAACTAAGATATGGAGTTACATATCTATCTAAAATATTAGCAGCTTTTAATTTTTGCAATTCAACAGTCATATACATAGAATAAGGAAATCTTTCTGTATTATTCCCTGTATCTCTTCTATACCCTGCAACAGAATCTATACTTCTAATAAAAAATTGATCTTCTTCCAACATCAATTCTTTTTCAATTTCTTGAACAATTTTAAATGATTCTTTAAGAGTAGTATTTACATTTGCTTTTAGAGTAATCTTTACATCTGTTGCATCAAATTTTGGAAACATTTGAAATTTTGAGGATTGAATTGTAAGAACAGTTGCAATTGGAACCATAATAATAAATATAGTTAAAAATGTTTTTTTCCAATTCATAAAGAAATGAATAATCTTATTGTAAACAGCATTTGCTTTTTCCCATGAAGTAACTTTTACTCCATTTTTAAGAGTATGTGCTGCATGAATTGGTAGAAATATAAATGATTCAATTAAAGAAGCTACGACTAATGCACTTAATGCAATAGGAATAAGTTTCATAACTTCACCCATATGTCCACTAATCATTAAAACAGGTAAAAATGAAAATAATGTTGTAATTGATGCAATGGTAACAGGTTTTACCATTTCTCTTGCACCCATTACAGCAGCAACTTTAGGTTCATATCCTTCTTCAATATGTTGTTGGATATTTTCACTTACAACAATTGCATCGTCAACAACGATACCAATTGCTATTAATACTCCAACAAGAGAAATCATATTAATTGAATATCCAAAGGCATACATATAAATTGCTGCAATTACAAAGGATGTTGGTATTCCAACTGCAATAATAAATGACATTCTAAAGTTAATTAAAATCATTACTAATATAGTAATTAGAATTATTCCAAGTAAGATATTTGAAACTACGATATTCAATCTATCTGTAATTTTTTCACTATTATCATCAGAGATACTAATCTTGATATCTGAATTCTTTTTATTTAATTTTGGTAATAATTCTTTTATTTGTCTTGCTAATACAATTGCATCAGCTGTATCTGCTTGTTCAACAGCCAAAGATAAAGCATTTTTCCCATTGAAAGAATAAAGAGTTGAAGAATCTTCATATTTTTTTGATATTGTTGCTATATCTTTTACATAAATATTTGCATTAGAAATCTTTAAAAGAGTATTTCCAAAATCACTAGCATTTTTTGAACCATTATATGTTGAGATATAATAATGCTTCTTTTTATCTTCTATTTTACCAATAGGAAAGATATAAGATAAGTTTGATATTGCTGTAAATATTTCATTTTTATTTAAATTCAAAGCATCAATTTTACGTTCATCAATTAATACTTCAAAGTATTTATCTGAATCTCCATAAATTGTAACATCATTAACACCCGTAATACCAAATATTTGGCTTTTTAATGTATCGGCAAAAGGTTTTAATTCATCCGTAGAATACTTAGAAGAAGTTAATGTAATATCAATTAATGCTCTTGATCGCTCTAATACATTAACACTAGGTTCGTCCATATCGGAGGGGAGGTTTGATTTTATTAGAGTAATAGCATCTTTGATTTTATTTGCTTCATTATATTTATTCTTACCATTTTTTAATTCTAAGATAATAGTAAATGAACCAGGGCTTATAACTGTAGACATAGTATCAACACTATCAATATTTTTAATATTATCTTCAATTTCAACAACAGCCATTTTATCTAATATATCAACTGAAGCTCCAGCATAAGAACCTTTAATTGAAATCATATCAAGATCAAAACTTGGAAATATTTCTTTTGGTGTTTTTGTATATGACCAAATACCTATAGCAAAAACTAGTATAAATAGGGTGTAATTTACCCTTGAGTTTTCAACAAAAAATTTCAATATCTTATCGAACATTCTTTTCCTTTATTTAAAGAAAGGATTATAATATATGATTATTAATACATTATTAATAATCCATCTATATTCTATCTACTTGCTGCATATAAATTAAGGTTTTCAATAATTTTTAAATCATTATTTGCTTTTACATTTTCTGCAAAAATTTTAATATTTAAAAGTGAAGATAGCTCTTGTATATCTTCAACAAATTTTTGTTTAGAATTATCATTAGAAATATCTTGTGTATAATCTCTTGCAAGTCTTATATAATCCAAATTTAAATCTTTTATATTATTTAATGAAATAAACTTACTTTCAAATCTTTTTATAATAACTTTAGCACCACATTGATGAACTTCATCTACAAAGAATTTGAATTTATTAATATCTTTTGCAACAGCATAAGCAGTAATAGAAAATACTAGTTGTGAAGAAATCTTCTTATGTTTCTTAATCGTTTTTTCTAACCATGCAATAAATGCCGTATTATTTATTGATTCTAAAGATAAATTAATTGAAATTTCATGTTTTATTTTATTTTTCAAAATATGGTTTATTACTTTATTTATAACTTTTTTATCAAAATCAATAATTTTTTCATATTTTTCAGCAATTGAAACAAATGTACCAATAGGAATATTAACATCATTATTATCACAAGCACTTGTAAATGCTTCTTGCATAACTAAAGTGTTCTTTTTATTTAGAAGTTTTGCATCTGCAATATATTCAACTTTAAATTTAGAATTATCAATAATATCAAAAATTAAATCTCTCCATTGTTCCATATCTCTTGATAAATCATTTGAGTCTCTGATAAATATTTCATTTGGACCAATAATTGTAGCTTTTTCATACGCTTCAATGGCCCCTTCTAAAATCTGAGAACTTGTTGCAATTGGGTTAAAAGGGCTTGCCCCAATATGAACAATATCTTTTTTATTTACTTCTTTTGATAGTTTTTCAAATTCTACTTGTAGTTCTTTTGTGAATTCTTGTGCATTTTTATAAGTATAGTTATGACCAATTACAGCAAATTCTGAACCAAAGAATCTATAGGCAGTACTTTTTAAGTCTTTATTTATTTGTGTTTTTTTTAAGATTAAAGCAAATTTTTTAATAAATTCATTTGTTTCATTATTTGTGTGACTTTTTGAAAATGTAGATAAATCAAATATATTAATTACAAAAATATATCCACTTGATTTATGAACAAACATACTTTTTACATCTGTTTGAAAACTTTGTTTGAGATTTAAACCAGTAAGGCTATCTTGTGATAATTTTTCAGCACTATACTCAAGATTAGTATTTAGTTTTTTTATAATGTTCTTAATTTTACTTGACATATCGTTCATTGCTATTGCAACACTTTTTATTTCAGTTGTATTTGGAAGTTCTTTTATTGTTGAAAAATTACCTTTTGCAATATTTTCAGCTAGCCTTTCAATCATTTTTAAAGGTTTTAGTAAATGTCTAATAAAAATAAATAAAAAGAACATAGATACAAAAAAAGCAATTGTAGAATAAATCATTGTACTTTTTGCTTCATTATAAAGTCTTGCATAGGCATCACCTGCATTTGCACTTACAAATATTTTAGCACTTGTTTTCCAATCATTTGTTATTTCACTCATTTGTTCTTCAAGTTTGATTTTTACTATATTTATAAACCAACTTGGTACATAATCAAATCTTTCTTTTCTTGTAACTTTACTAATTATCTTATTTAGAGTGAATTTTGTAGTAATAACTTTTTTTATTCCTGAATCATTACTCACAGTAAAATTTAATGAAATTTCTTTTATATCTTTATACTTAGGATTTGCAAAAAAAGTATATATCTTTTCATTATCTTCTAAAAGTATATTATTTTCTATTTCTTCATTTTCTAAAGCAGATAATTCTTCTATTAAATCATTATCATTTGATGAAAGTTCAATTTTTCCATATTTTTTATCTATTGATAAGTTAGAGATCATCCAATTATCTTGTTTTAAAGATTTTTCAGAATTAATTAATTCTTTTTCACTTATCGTAAAAAAAGCATCTTCTAGCCTAATTTCCTTATAAAAACCTCTATTTGCAATAGCATTAATAGTAGATTGAATATGAGGGTCCTTTTTATTTATTAATAATGGTTTTAATGTCAGACCAAGTGAAGTTGCCGTATCTTGAGCTTTTGTAATAGATTCTATTTCTAAATACTCTTTAGAATTTTTTATACTAATAATAAAATTACCAGTAAAAATCATAAAAAATATAAATGAAATGATTATATATAATTGTTTTGATAAAGACATTTTATTTCCTTTTAAATTCTTCTCATTAGATTTTTCCAAGATTTAAGATTGTTCTTTCCCATTTTTATTGAACCTTTATTTTTAGCTTGCCAAAGACCTGATGCGTTAAAACTATAAATAGGCTTTAAATCTTTTCTTTTTGATGCAAGTTTTAACTTTTTATTAATATTATCTAATACTATGGGTGTTGAATTCTTTTTATGATAATAGGTTAAAACCATATGTGCTTGATCATATTTAGTTCTTTTTCTTTTATAAGTAACATAAGTAATACGAAGTTTTTTATCAGGAACACCAAGTTTTATTAAAGAAAAATATTTAGCAATTGCATAATCTTCACAATCCCCCGCACCTGTACCCATAAATTCAAAAGGAGTTGCCCAATAATCTTTTTTATTCCAATGTTTTTTATCTGTAACATATCTTAGTTTATTAAAAAAATCATTTACATTTTTTAATTTTCTAAGAATTTTTTTATCTTTAGATGATTGAATCATCTTATCCCAGTGTTCAACGCGTTTTTTTGCCTTTAAACCATATTTAGTTGAGATAGCATTTATTTGTTTTTTATTTATGTTATATAGCCCATTTGCTATATTTGAAGTTGATATAAAGAAGATAATGAAAAAAGAAAAAAATATTGTTCTTTTCAAAGTATCTCCTTTTTGTTATATTTTATACTATAAAAGATTAATTTATTCAATAGTATTAAATTATTTTTTTAAGAAAGAGAGTTTGATATATTTGTAAAAAGTGTGAGAATATTAATAAAAAGAGGGAAAATGTAAATACATTTTCAACAACTTTTTATAATAGATAGGTTTATTTTAATAAATTTTTAATAGCATCTTCATCTAAAAGGTCATTGTCATATTTAATAGCAATAACATTTTCAGTATTATTAACATACCATTCATCAATAGCTTTATGTTCTAAATTAGAACTTTTTTCTAGTGAATATTCATCTAAAGATAAATAAGCAAATTTCTTTTTTGCTGGATTTGGCATAGTTAAAATTAATATTGCCCATAATACACAAACAACAGCAATAACAATAACTAGTGTAGATAATGAAACATCTTCATAGAAAATTCCACCAATTACTCCACCCATAAATGTACCTAAGTAACCAGCTGAATTGAATACTCCAAGAACTAAACCTCTTTGGTGAACTTTTGCGAATTTAGATGCAAGAGATTGCATTATTGGTTCATGCATATTAAATCCAATAAAAAATACAACAACACCAATTGCAAACATAGTTGTTGATGTACTCATTCCAATAATTAAATATGAAATAGCAAAAAATAAAACTCCAATAATTAGAATTTCTTTAAATTTCCCTTTTTTCTCAGCAATAATAGCAGCAGGTCCCATTGCTAAAACACCAAAAATCATCGCAGGAAGATAAACTTTCCATAGTTCAGACATTTCCCATTGAAAGTTTCTGATTAGAATCATTGGAATAATCATAAATGCAAATGTCATTAAACCTTTTTGTAGAAAGTTTGTAATGTTCATTTTTATTGAATTTGCATTTAATAAAACTTCTTTTAAATTTATTTTTCCATTATACGTATGTGTAATATGTGGAGGATTTGGTACTTTTTTTACTAAAACATAAATTGATACTAATGCTAATATCATTGTAATATAAAATAAAAACTCAACTCCAAATGCTGCACCTAAAGTAGGTCCTGCAATCATAGAAATTGCAAATGCACCAGCAATTGACATTCCCATTAAAGCCATTGCTTTTGGTCTTTGTTCTTCTTTCACTAAATCACTAATCATAGCTGTAACAACTGCTCCAATTGCACCTGCACCTTGAAGTAATCTTCCTAACATTAATGTATAAATATCAGTAGATAATGCACAAATTAAAGAACCTATTGCAAAAAGCACAAGCCCCATTATAATTGTACCTTTTCTACCTAACTTATCACTCATTACTCCAAATGGAACTTGAAAAATCATTTGAGTTAAAGCATAACCACCTATTACAATTCCAACAAGAGTTGTAGAGGCACCTTCTAAATTCATAGCATATACTGAAATAACTGGTAAAACTAAAAATAGACCTAAAAATCTTAGTGCAATAATTGAACTAAGAGGTAAAATTGATTTAATCATCTATAATCCTAAATATAATATAATACGTGCGATTATATAGCATTTTTGTTAATAAGATGTTGAAAAGGAAAATAATGAAAATAGTTTTAGCCTCAGGAAATAAAGGTAAGATTAAAGAATTTGCAAAATTAATGCCTAATGATGAAGTAATTGCATACAAAGAAATTTTAGGAGATTTTGAAATTGTTGAAGATAAAGATAGTTTTCAAGGTAATGCAATTAAAAAAGCTCAAACTATCTATGATAAATTAATTGAACAAAATTATAAAGATGTGATTGTAATTTCAGATGATTCTGGAATAACAGTGCCTGCACTTAACAATGAACCAGGAATTTACTCAGCTAGATATTCTGGTGAAAATGCAAGTGATAAAGATAATAATAAAAAAATGATTTCAAGATTAAATGAAACAAATATAGAAAAAACATCTGCTTTTTATACAGCATGTATTGCAATTGTTTATGAAAATGAAGTTTATACGGTTCATGGATGGATGCATGGAAGCGTAATAAATAATGAAATAGGTGAGGGTGGATTTGGTTATGATCCTTTATTTATTCCAAAAGGTTTAGATAAAACTTTAGGTGAATTATCTCATGAAGTTAAAAAAGAGTTCTCTCATCGTTCAAAAGCTTTATCTTTAGCTAAAAAAGTTTTAGATGTAATAATTTAAAAATTAGTGAATATAAATAAAGTTATTATTTGATGACTTTATTTATATATCTTTATTTCTTTCATCTAAATCGCTAATAATTAAAATAAATAACAAAAAAGTGTGATTATTATTTTTGAAATTAAATGAAAAATGAGTATTAATATTGATATATTTTAAGCCTGCATTGCTATAATTTAAGTTTTAATTACTAAATAACTTATTTAAGGGAAACTTGAATGCCAGATAATTTAGATTGTAGCTTATTATCAAGATTTAATTTTACTCCATTAAACTATAATATATTAATTGTTGAAGATTCAAAATCAGTTAATAAAATATTAACTGAAACTTTTACAAACTTAGGCTATACATGTTTTAGTGTATACAATATAAAAGAAGCAAAAAAAATTCTATCAAAAAATATTATTCACTATATGATGCTAGATATAAATTTACCTGATGGCTCGGGATATGAATTAATATCTAATGATGAAAATAAATTAGAAAAAATATTTGTACTTACTGGTGAAACAGATAAAGGGCAAAGAAATATAGCTTACCAAAAAGGAATAATTGATTTTATTGTAAAAGATAAAGACTTTTTTTATAAAATACATGAAATTACAACTACCATAGAACAACTTGAAAAAAATAAATTTAAAACTATTTTAGTAGTTGATGATTCTATAGTAATTCAAGAACAACTAAAAGACATATTACAAAATAGATTTTATAATGTTCAAGTAGCATCTGATGATATTATTGCACTAGAAATTATAAATAAAATGACAATAGATTTAATTTTATTAGATGTAGAACTTAAAAATTCTAATGGTATTGATTTTTTACAAAAAAATAAAAATGAAATAGTTACAAAAAGAAAAATACCTGTAATGATTATCTCAGGGAATGTTGAATCTTCAATAATAAGGGATGGACTAAAAGCAGGTGCAATTGATATAATTAAAAAACCATATGTAATTGAAGAAATAGTTCTAAAAGTTGATTTATGGATTGATTATAAAAGAAAAGAAGAAGAAGTTTTATCTTCTACTAAATTATTAGGTGAATATAAAGATGCTGTTGATGAAAGTTCAATTGTATCAAAAGCTACAACCGAAGGAATAATTACTTATGTTAATGAACAGTTTTGTAAATTATCCGGATATTCAAAAGATGAGTTAATTGGAAGAAATCATAATATAGTACGTCATCCAGATATGCCAAAAGAAGTTTTCAAAGAATTGTGGCATACCGTAAAAGTATTAAAAAAGTCTTGGAGTGGCAAGATTAAAAATAAGAAAAAAGATGGAAGTTACTATTGGGAAGAAGCATTAATAAAACCAATAATAGATTCAAGTGGTCAAATTATTGAATATATTGGATTAAAAAACGATATTACAGAAATAGAAAGCTACAAAGAAATATTAAGTAATAAACTTGATGATACAAATAGAACTTTAAATGAAAATGTTAACTATACTACTCAATATGAAGAAGCAACTGATCAATTCACTGCTGTAATAAAGACTAATACAAAAAATATAATTACTTATGCAAATGAAAGATTTTGTTCATTGAGTGGATATAGCCAAAATGATTTAATAAATAAAGATTGCCAAGAATTAAGACATAAAAATCATATTCTTGTAAATGATGATTTAAGAATTATAAATACTCTTGCTGAAAATAAACATCTTAGTATAACATTTACAAATATTGCGAAAGATGGTAGTTTATATTTTGTAGATACTATTGCTTATCCAATTGTAGATTTAAATGGAAAAGTTGTTGAGCACTTACATTTAATGCATGATATTAGTGAACTTAAAAATCTTCATAAAGAAATTGAAGAAACTCAAAAAGAAATTGTATATAAAATGGGTGAAATTGGAGAAAGTCGTTCTAAGGAAACTGGTTATCATGTAAAAAGAGTTGCTGAATACTCAAAAAAACTTGCATTATTATATGGTTTAAGTATTGAAGAATCTGAAATATTATTTACAGCTAGTCCGATGCATGATATTGGTAAAATTGCAATTCCTGATTCAATTTTAAAAAAACCAGGAAAACTTACAAATGAAGAGTTTGATATTATGAAAACTCATACTGATATTGGATTTAATATTTTAAAAGGTTCCAAAAGAGAAGTATTAAAAGCTGCTTCAATTGTTGCAAATGAACATCATGAAAAATGGAATGGAAAAGGTTATCCTCAAGGATTAAAAGAAGAAGAAATTCATATTTATGGAAGAATTACAGCCTTAGCTGATGTTTTTGATGCTTTAGGTTCTGATAGATGTTATAAAAAAGCATGGAATGATGAAAAAATATTTAATTTATTCAAAGAGGAAAGAGGGCAACATTTTGACCCAAAATTAATTGATATATTCTTAGAAAATAAGAGTATATTTCTAGATATTAGAGAAGAATATCAAGAAATTTAAATTTATTGTTTTATTTGTTCATATAATGATATTTGATATTTTTTTGAATTCACATAAATATCAACTATAAAATCGTTATTTATCTTATTAATTATTGCTTCAATATTAAAATTTTCATTTTCTATTTCTAAATGATTAATATTCTTTAAATCTATAGAGTTTATATATGTTTTAAAAAACTCTTTATGATTTTTAGCTTGAATATATAAATATTGATTAGTTAAATTTGTATATCTTAATGATTTAATTTCAAGAAGTACAATACTAAGATATGAAAAAAGAGAAACTAATATTATTGTTATCAATAAAGTATATGATTTTTTCATAAACTAAATTTCCATATTTGTTGTATTTCTTTATTTATGCTGATATTAATTTCAATTATATTTGAATTAATACTCATATTAAAATCTGAAATATTTGTTAATAAAACTTTAGAATTAAAATACAATATCTCATTTTCTACAATAAGTTTATTTTTCAATTCTTTTTTATGAACTTCCAAGAATGCTTTTGTTGATAATAAGTCAATTTTATTTATTTCTATTGTTAATAAATTTTTTTGTGTGACAAAAAGTTCTTTTGTAAAATACATACTATTTATAATTACAAAAGATGAAATAAATATAGTAATAACTACTTCAAATAAAGAAAAACTATTTTTCATATTTATAAATTTTCAAATCATTATTTTTGTAAACTATTTTTTTTACTAATATTGATTGTTTATCTATTTTATTTTTTATGATAGTAATATTTTCTGACTGGATAATCATTTTTTGGTAGTTTTTCGTGTCGAAGTCGTTTTCTAAATCATTAAGTTTTTTATAAATTTTTAATGAATCTGTATCATAATAAGTGGCATAAGAAAAACCACTTATTACAACGCTTAATATTGTTATACTTAATATTGTTTCAAAAAGAGAGAAACTATTTTTTACCAAGTTCTATTGCTTTAGCATATGCATCTTCAATTGCTTCAATCATTGCAGTTCGTACACCATTTCTTTCAAGTGCAGCATAACCAGCAGCAGTTGTTCCTCCTGGACTCATTACGGAATCTTTAATAATGGCAGGATGTGAATGTTCTAATAAAACTGAAGTTCCTGAGAACAAACCTTGTACTAATTGAGTACTTAAATGTCTTTCTAATCCAGCTTTAACAGCACCATCGGCAATTGCTTCTGCAATTAATGCTAAAAATGCAGGACCCGAACCAGCAACGGCAGTTGCAATATCAAGTTGATTTTCAGTATTAACCCATATTGTTTTTCCAATTGATGAAAAAATTTCTGTAGCAATATTTTTAGCTTCTTTATCCCCTGTTATTGTAGTCATTGAATTTTGAACTGATGCTGCAATATTAGGCATAGTTCTAACATAATTATTAGCTTGAATTTGTTTTTTTAATAAATCTAGTGGAGTTCCTGCTAAGATTGATAATAATAAGTTAGCTTTTCCCTCAAGTCTAGCTGATACACTGTCTAATGCATAAGGTTTAACACAAAAAATTATATTTTTTCCACTGATATCTTCTCTATCATTTAGGATTTTAACTGATACTTCAGGTATTTTCTCTTTTATTATTTTTAAATTACCTGCATCTCTACCTATAATTTCAACTTCATGATTTTTTACTAAACCTCTTGCTAGAGATTGAGCCATAATACCATTACCAATTAAAGTAAGTTTCATTATCTTGCCTTTTTAATTCTTTAAAATTATTATAGCAGATATTTCCTAAGCAATTATTAGATAAAATAATTGACATAAAAAGGATATTTACAATGATTACTACATTTAAATTTAAAAATCTACTATTACTTGCATCTACAATATTTATTTTTGTCGGATGTTCTAGTAAGAATGAGGTTGTAGAATATAATAAACCGGCATTATATTGGTATAACAAGATGATAAAACAGATTGCAAATAATGATTTAGATGAGGCAGATGATACATATACATCATTAGAAAGTGAACATAGAAATTCACCATTACTAGAAACTTCGTTATTAATTTTAATTAATGCACATATGGATGAAGAAGAATATTCTCTTTCAAACTTTTATTTAGATGAATATACAAAAAGATATTCTTTAAGTGGAAATATTGATTACACTAGATTTTTAAAAATTAAAGCAAATTTTTTAGGTTTTAGATATCAATCAAGAGACCAAGAACTTCTTGAAAATACAATATCTGATATTGCTACATTTAAAAAGAGATATTTTAAATCACCATATATGCCTTTAGTTGAAACTATTAATTCAAGATTATATATGGCTAAAGCTTCTTTAGATAAAGAAATTTCAGAATTATATACAAGAATTGATAAACCAGAAGCTGCAAAATTATATGCAAAAAAAGTTGAAGAATCTTGGGTTAACCAAAATGAAATTGTACCAGTAACTGTGCCATTTTACAGATCGATATTTGAATAAAATAAATTAGGAGTTAAGATATATGGAATTAGAAAATTATGATAAATTTCCGCACGACATACCTTTAGTAATAGAAGATGATATATTTTTATATCCTTTTATGATTGCGCCACTTTTTTTAGGTAATAAAGATAATATTAAAGCAGTTGAATATGCGATTGAGCAAAATAAGCTTGTAATAGTTGCCGTTTCTAAACAAGGTAAAGAAGATAAAAGAGATGAAGAATCTTTTTACGATGTTGGAGTAATTGGTAATATTATGAGAAAAGTATCTTTACCTGATGGTAAAATAAAAGTACTTTTTCAAGGATTAGCAAAGGGAAAAATTAGTGAGTTCACTAATGAAAATCCAATCTTTGCAAATGTTGATATTTTAAAAAATGAAGATTTTGATCAAGAGAACATAAAATCTATAATTTCTGTATTAGTTGAACAAGTAAAAAAACTATCTAAATTTAATTCTAAGTTTCCAATAGATTTAATTAAAACAATTGAAGAAAATGATGATGCAATAAGAATTGCAGATTTAATATCTTCTGTTTTAAAAATTAGAAAAGATGATGCTTATAAATTATTCTCACAAACAAATGTTGAGCAAAGATTACTTGACATTATTGAAGTAATAAAAAAAGAAATAGAATCATTTAAAATACAAAAAGAAATTACTCAAAAAGTAAATTCTAAAATTGAAAAAACGCATAAAGATTATTTCTTAAAAGAACAAATCAAAGCTATTAATAAAGAACTTGGTACTGATAACAAAAAAGATGAAGAAATTAAAGCTTACAGTAAAAAATTGAAAAAATTAAAAGCATACATGCCAAAAGATGGATATAAAGAAACTAAAAAACAAATTGATAAGTTAAGTCGAATGCACCAAGATTCTCCTGATGCGTCACTTCTTCAAACATATATTGAACAAGTATTAGATATTCCATTTGGAGAATATGCAAATGAAAAGATATCTGTGCAAAATGTTGAAGATCAATTAAATAAAGATCATTATTCATTAACTAAAGCAAAAGAAAGAATTTCTGAGTACTTTGCAGTAAAACAATTATTAGAACAAAGAAGTATTAAAGACTTAAAAGCTAAGGGTACTGTTTTATGTTTTGTTGGACCTCCCGGTGTTGGTAAAACTTCATTAGCTAACTCAATTTCAAAAGCACTTAAAAGACCACTTGTACGAATTGCACTTGGTGGAATGGAAGATGTTAATGAATTAAGAGGACATAGACGAACTTATGTTGGAGCAATGCCAGGTAGACTTGTAAAAGGTTTAGTTGATGCTAAAAAAATGAATCCAGTTATGGTTTTAGATGAAATTGATAAATTAGGAGCAAATCACAGAGGTGATCCTACAGCTGTAATGTTAGAAATCCTTGATCCTGAACAAAATAATGAATTTAGAGATTTATATCTTAATTTCCCAATTGATTTATCTCAGATTATTTTTGTGTCAACTTCAAATGATGCTAGAAAAATACCAGCAGCACTTAGAGATAGAATGGAATTTATTGAAATTTCTTCTTATACTCCGAATGAAAAATACCATATTGCTAAAGATTATTTAATTCCTCAAGAATTAGAAAAACATGGTCTTAAAAAAAGTGAAGTTTCATTAAGTAAAACAACAATTGAAACAATTATTGCAAAATATACTAGAGAAGCAGGAGTTAGAAACCTAAGAAGAGTATTCTCAAAACTATTTAGAAAAGCAGTAAAAAAACTTTTAAGCGATGAAAAAGTTGAAAAAGTATCAATTTCAACTAAAAATATTAAAGCTTATCTAGATAATCCAATTTTTGAAATTGATCCAGCAGATAAGAAAAATTCTATTGGAATTGCAAATGGATTAGCATGGACTTCAGTAGGTGGAGATGTTCTAAAAAGTGAAGCTATTAAATTAAAAGGTAAAGGTTTATTATCTGTTACTGGTAATTTAGGTGATGTAATGAAAGAATCCTCTAGAATTTCATTTTCAGTTGTAAAAGTATTAATTGATAATGGTACTTTAAAAATTGATGAAAAAATTATTCCTAAAACTGAAAAAGAAAAAATAGAAAATATTAAACTTGATGCAAGTGAAGTTTACAAAAGATATGATTTACATTTACATATTCCAGAAGGTGCAACTCCAAAAGATGGACCAAGTGCTGGTATTACAATGGCATTAACTTTTGCTTCTATTTTAAGTGAAAGAGAAATCAAATCTGATATTGCAATGACAGGAGAATTAACTCTTACTGGTAAAGTTTTACCAATTGGTGGATTAAAAGAAAAATTAATTGCAGCATTTAAAGCTAAGATGACAAAAGCATTAATTCCAAGAAAGAATTATGAAAGAGATTTAGAAGATATTCCAGAAGAAGTGAAAAAAGCTATGATACTTATTCCTGTTGATACAGTTGAAGATGTATTAAAAGAAGCTTTATTATAAAAAAATGAAAATAAGACAACGTCAGAGTTTAATAATAAACAACTTTTTTACTCTGGCTTCAATAATTATGATTACAGTAACTATTGTTTTGTATTCAAAATTTATACTTCCTGCTGATTCTAATAAAGTATCAAAAAAGAAAATAGAAAAATTATCATGTCAAAGTGATAGTTTTTCCACTGCAAAAATATTTAATCAAAAACTGTTAAATAAATCAATTAAACCCTTATCTTCAGGGTATTATAAATTACATGGTAGTTATATAAAATCAATTTATACTAAATCAATAATTGAAGATTTTGTTTCCTTATCTGAAATAGATAATTATTATATTAATTCAATTGGTAATAAAACAAAAAAAGATATTAAAAAATTTCTACTTATTAATTATGATATTATTGAATATGACAAGAAAGATTTAAAAAATAAAGATAAAAATAAGAAATTTCGTTCTGGTTCAATAAATACATCTTTTAGAGTAAATGGGAATGAGATTTTTAGGTTTAATACAAATTTTAAGTTCTATGATAAAAATGAAATCAAATCAAGAATTGATTGTGCAATAAAGGTATATAGAAATCATGCTAAATAAATTTACTAAAAAAGATTTTACGGGAACTAATATTTTAATACTTATAACTGTAATAATGTATATAGTTCAAATTAATATGCAAAATTCTGGAGCTTATTTAGGTTTAAATATGTATTTTTTAATATATGATTTTTGGTGGCAACCATTGTCAAGTATGTTTGCTCATGGTGGAATTGCTCACTTAGGTATGAATATGTTTGTATTATTCCAATTTGGAAATTTGATAGAACGATCACGTGGAATAAAAGAATTACTTATTGTATATTTAGGATGTGGTTTATTAACATCCTTATTATCATTTGCATATATTTATTTCCTAGATGCGAATGTCAACTTAGTTGGAGCATCTGGGGCTATTTGTGTATTACTTGGATATGTTGCTTTTTATGATAAAGTTCAAAGAAGTGGTATCATTACTTGGGTTCTATTAATCTCTGTTGCACCGCTACTTATAGGACTTCCTATTGCTTGGTATGCACACTTTATAGGATTAGCATTAGGTTTTGTTTATGGTTTTATTAAAAGATAATGCTAAATTATATTAATTACAAATGTAACTACTGCCATTACTACTAGTACTATTACTAAATTAACAAATACATCTTTTAATGTTACAGTAGGATTTACTATTCCACAATAAGGACATTGTCTTTTTTTAGGTTCAATTTCTCTTTTACAATTTTTACAATTAACTATGATATATCCTTTATATTAAAAAATTATATTAGCATAAATTAGTTTATTAATTCTCTTATCTATTCAGATAAGTTTACTTTTTTTAATTTATCAAGTAAACTTAAAATTAAATAAATTCAAAAATTTAAGCCAAGATAAAGAGTAAGCCCTTGACAAAGCGAGAGGAATTCCCTATAATTCCCATCCAAAAACAGACGAACGACAACGAATGGGTTGAAGAGAGTTTGAGA
>PJEL010001635.1_pt1 | contig 22122 bp, 22 predicted proteins | sample 1853271 | NCBI WGS metagenome assembly PJEL01 (sample SAMN08108733, study PRJNA415343) | Invertebrate metagenome, whole genome shotgun sequencing project. | host: Globobulimina | place: Sweden: Gullmar Fjord | collected 2015-08
GCTTTACTCATCTGTTATCCCTCAGACCTTAATAGATCTTATTTTGTTAGTTATTGGTGCATTGTAATCCATAATTGCCGCATAAAACGGATTCCATTTATCACAATAACCAAATGAATGATTTGAAATGCAATATTAAGGAATAATCGTGCAGGGATAAAGAGAAAGATAAGGTTACCGTTTTTAAACGTTGAAAATAAACAATTAGCAGTTAGCAGTTAGCAATGGGAACATCATTTTGGGCTGCAAACTGCTTGGCCAATACATGTTCAACCAACGCTTGTCTATAAGCAACCAGATCAGAGATTAAACCCAATTTAATATTATGCTGTTTCGAGAAAACGTCTAAATCTGGACGTCGAGCCATTGTGCCATCATCATTCATTATCTCTACAATGACACTCGCAGGCTCATAACCTGCCAACATAGCGAGATCACAACCAGCTTCTGTATGCCCTTCTCTGACTAATACCCCACCGTCACGCGCCATTAATGGGAAAATATGACCGGGTTTCGTTAAATCAGCAGGTACAGCATCTGCTTTTACTGCCGTTTTTATGGCCAATGCACGATCGTGCGCTGAAATACCGGTTGTAACACCTTTTGCAGCTTCAATCGAAACGGTGAAGTTTGTACCATAGGGATCAGAACTATCTTGTACCATTAACGGTAATTCTAAATGCTGGCAACGCTCTTGGGTTAACGTTAAGCAAATAAGACCTCGGCCGTTTTTCGCCATAAAGTTAATATCACCAGAAGAAACACATTCCGCCGCCATAACGAGATCACCCTCATTTTCTCGACCTTCATCATCCATCAAGATAACCATCTTACCTTGGCGAATATCTTCTATAATGTGCTCAATTTTACTGATTGTCATTGTGACGTCCTTTCCCTATTTAATTACGCTGGTTTACAGTAACGAATGGATGAACGAAGCCTTGCTCAAAGCACCCCATGTATAAACCAAATTGCCCGTGATCATCTTCATTAATGTAACGCGTTAGAATCTGATTGATTGCAGGATAAGTCAACTCAGACCAAGGTACTTGGCTCTTATCGACAAATTCAATTTCTGATGTCTCGTCGCCAAAAGGTATAATAAAGCCAATAAACCTTGCACGGAAAATAATATAGACTTGATTCATATGCGGCACACTAAAAATAGAATAAGGACCTAGCACTTCAACTTCAGCTCCAGTTTCTTCTAATACTTCACGTGTCGCAGCTTGTTCAACGGTTTCCCCATTCTCCATAAACCCAGCAGGAATACTCCATTTTCCAACCATGGGTTCAACAGCACGTTTACCGAGTAAAAATTTACCTTGATGCTCAATAATACAGCCCGCAATAATCGTCGGGTTCTGATAAACCACATGTCCACAAGATTGACATGTTGGTCTCGGATGAGTATCACCAGCAGGCACCATAGCCTTCACGTCTGTTGAGCCACATTGAGAACAATATTTAATGGTTTTATGTAGCATGGTTGCCTCCTGCATGCGCTAGATAAGATAAACGAGGGCTCGCCCTACCCGATTTAATCAATCTTTAATCTTTTAATCTTCTTTATTTTCACTGTCGTATTCTTCAATAACACTCGCGGCAGTTCTAAATGCATCGATAGCGGCAGGTACCCCACAATAAATGGCGGTTTGTAGCAGAACTTCACGAATCTCTTCTTTCGTGCATCCGTTATTTAAAGCACCACGAACGTGTAACTTCAATTCATGAGGCCGATTAAGTGCGGTTATCATTGCAAGGTTAATCATACTGCGGGTTTTCAACGGTAATGTATCGCGCCCCCAAACTTCACCCCAGCAATATTCTGTCACTAACTTTTGCATTGGCATTGTAAAGTCGGTCGCATTCTCTAAAGAAGCTTCAACATATTCAGCCCCTAATACTTTCTTACGAATTTCTAACCCTTTCTCAAATTTATCAGACATTATTCTTCCCTTTATTAACTATTTATCGCATTCCATTTGCTCACGAATACGCCATTAATTATTGAGGCCTACCATTCGACCTCAATAATTTAAAATAACTGCTTTTGTTTAATACCGCTAAATCTTATAGACCGCCCATTAGCATGTACTTTGTTTCCATATAATCACAAATCCCTTGTCGAGCACCTTCACGACCGAGACCTGATTCTTTCACACCACCAAAAGGGGCAACTTCAGTAGAAATTAACCCTTCATTAATACCCACCATCCCGAACTCTAGGCTTTCACCCATACGCCATGCACGCTTTAATGAGCGCGTATAGACATACGAGGCCAAACCAGAATCAGTACTGTTAGCACGAGCAATGACTTCATCTTCTGTTGTAAAGCTAAATACTGCAGCCAGAGGACCAAACGTTTCTTCAGTAGCAACACGCATTTCATCGGTAACATGTGTAATAACATGTGGAGGGAAGAAGTTCGTTGATGGATCAGCTTTTTCACCGAATGCTAAGGTTGCCCCTTTTTCTAAGGCATCTGTTACATGACTTTGTACTTTTTCAGCAGATGCTCGATTAATTAATGGACCGATTGTCGCGCCATCGGTAAAACCATCAGCCATTTTTAGTGTTGATACTCGCTGAACCAGCTTTTCAACAAAGACGTCATACACTGTTTCATGTACATACAAACGGTTTGCACACACACAGGTTTGACCTGCATTACGGAATTTGGCAACCATAACGCCATCAATAGCGGCATCCAGATCTGCATCTTCAAAAACGATAAATGGTGCATTACCACCGAGCTCTAACGACAATTTTTTCACTGTTGGAGCCGACTGTGCCATTAGCAACTTACCAACCGCCGTTGACCCCGTAAAAGAGATTTTCTTTACCACTTTACTCTTTGTCAACTCACCACCAATAGCCACAGCATCACCCGTAATAACGTTGAATAATCCTGCTGGTAATCCTGCACGTTCGGCAAGTTCAGCCAATGCAAAAGCACTAAATGGGGTGTCTGGCGCTGGTTTTAGCACAACAGCACAACCTGCCGCAAATGCAGGACCACATTTACGAGTAATCATTGCTGCCGGGAAATTCCACGGTGTAATCGCGCCAACAACACCAATAGGTTCTTTTGACACGACAATTCGAGCATCGGTTTTGTGGCTCGGAATGATTTCACCGTATGTACGTTTCGCTTCTTCGGCAAACCATTCAATAAAGTTAGCAGCGTAAACCACTTCACCCTTGGCTTCTGCAAATGGCTTACCTTGCTCAGTTGTCATGATTGTCGCGAGATCATCGACATTTTCTAAAATAAGCTCATACCATTTACGTAACGTATTTGAACGCTCTTTGGCCGACACTTTTTTCCAGCTTAAAAATGCTTGCTGTGCAACTTCAATAGCGTGCAGGGTTTCTTCATGCCCCATAACAGGTGCATAACCAATAACCTCGCCCGTCGATGGATTAGTAACAGGCTCTACATTGCCATTTTCAGCTGTTACCCATTGACCTGCGATATAACATTTTTGCTTAAACAAACTTGGATCATTCAGATTCACTTGGAATTTCCTTTCGACGGTGCACAACTTAATGGCTTAGATTTTAATAACATAGTATTTATCACAAAAGTGAACACTGTTCACAATGCTATGTTATTAGCTCATTTCAGGCAAGCTTGCCATCTTACTTCGGCAATACAATAACGGATGTTGCTCATCGGTATTCGCCAGCAAAGCATTAATGACTTGTCCAACGAGAATAGCATGGTCACCACCGGCATAGTCGTTCCATAACTCACATTCAAGAACTGCTAATGCCCCTTTAATAATAGGTAAGCCATGCTCGCTTTTCTGTATGTCTAACCCTTGTGATTTATCTATACCCTTTTTGGCAAATTGGTACGCCACAGCTTGCTGGTCATCCGCTAGTATATGAATTGCAAATTTCTTTGTATCACGAATAACAGGATAAGAATCTGATGTATAACTTGGACATACCAGCACTAATGCAGGGTCCATAGACAACGCACTGAAAGCACTAGCAGTAAACCCGACGACATCACCCATATCGTTATAGGCTGTAATAACAGTTACACCCGTTGGAAATTGACCCATAATATTTTTATAAAGATCGTGTGAAACCATGATATTGCTCCTAGCGCATAATAAATGGGTCAGCCATTGGCTCTGACGAGATATTAATCCAAACAGTTTTTATCTGTGTGAACTCATTAATAGAATCGATACCACATTCACGCCCATAACCACTTTGTCCGTATCCGCCGATGGGTGCCGATGCTGATACTGCTCGGTATGTATTTACCCATACAATGCCAGAGCGAATGCCTTTAATCATGCGGTGTGCTTTGGCGAGATTTTGCGTCCAAATACCCGCAGCAAGACCATATTTAGAATCATTCGCCATTGCTAAAGCTTCAGCTTCACCTTTAAATGGAATAACCGCCGCAACAGGACCAAAGACTTCTTCTTGCATTAAGGTGTCGTTGTTGCTGTTACATTCCAGAATTGTTGGGGTATAGAACCAACCAGATTGAATATCAGCACGCTTTCCACCGGTGCGTAATTTAGCCCCCTCAGTTAAGGCAATATCAACAAAACGTTCAACAATAGCGAGCTGAGAAGCCGTTGCCATCGGTCCCATTTCTGTTTCAATATGGCTAGGATCACCAACAACAATACGTTCTGCACGTTCAGTTAAACGCGAGACAAACTCTTCATAGATATCTTCTTGAACAAGAAGGCGTGATCCCGACACACAACTTTGCCCTGCAGCGGCAAAAATGCCTGCAACCGCACCGTTAACGGCGCTGTCTATATCTGCATCATTAAAAATGATATTCGGTGATTTGCCACCAAGTTCCAGTGATAATTTGGCATAGTTTTCAGCTGAATTACGAATAACATGCTTGGCACTTTCACTTCCGCCAGTAAACGCAATTTTCTTGACTAAAGGGTGGCGAGTTAGTGCGTCACCACAAGGTAAACCGTAACCTGTAATAACATTAAGAACACCCGCTGGGAAACCCGCTTCTAGTGCCAATTTACCTAATTCTAGCAACGTGGCTGAAGCATGTTCTGATGGCTTTAATACCACGGTATTACCCGTTGCTAATGCCGGTGCAATCTTAATTGCCGTTAAGTACAACGGTGAGTTCCAAGGAATAATGCCCGCTATTACGCCTAAAGGTTCTCGCACGGTATAGCCAAATAAATCCGCTTTATCTAACGATAATGTTTCACCTTCGACTTTGTCAGCAAGGCCTGCATAGTAATAGAAGAACTCTGGCAAGTAGCCAACTTGACCCAAGGTTTCACGAATCAACTTACCGTTATCTTTACTTTCTAACTGCGCGAGTTTTTCTTTATTTTTACCAACTAAATCACCAAGTTTTCGCAGTAATTTTCCGCGTTGGCTTGCAGCCATTAGTCTCCACTCATCAGATTCGAAAGCAGCATGAGCAGAGCAAACAGCATCATCGACATCATTAGCATCTGCGAAAGGAAATTCACCCCACACTTGCTCTGTTGCAGGATTAATGCTTTCAAATGTCTTTCCGCTTTTTGCGCCAATCCATTGTCCATTAATTAGCATCTGAAATTGTTCACGCACCATTCGCTACCTCCTGTAGTGTTACCTGTTCTTTTTGATGAGAAAGAAAATCCATGAGCATATCGTTCACCAAACTAGGGGCTTCCACGACCATCATGTGTCGCTGATCTTCTAAAATTATGACTTTGGCATTCGGCATCCGTTTTGCCATGTCATAAGCCATCGCTGGTGTCGAACCAATATCAAGATCACCCGTTGAAATTAACGTGGGTACCGAAATTTTCTCAATAATGCCAAACCCATAATTATCACTTTGACCAAATAACTGATAGGTTCGTAAATAACCAATTTTATTATTCGTGACTATACGCTCACGGAATGCTTTTATTTGTGCAGGATTTGCACCGCGATACTCTTTACTAAACCAACGATCAATAGCAGCATCCACATTGGCAATAGGGCCAAGCTGTTCAACTTCAACACAACGTGACAATACATTTTCGCGTTGCTCCTCGGTGCGGTTAAATACACTATTTAGTACCACCAATTTAGCCACACGATGCTGATACTTAAGCGCAAAAGCCCTTGCCACTAAACCACCCATCGAAAAGCCAACGATTGTTACTGCCTTATCAAGTTCTAAATGAACAATTAATCGCTCTAATTGATCGGCATAATCATCTAACGTGGCGCCTTCTGTTGGGTTTTGACTATTACCATGCCCCAACATATCGTAGCTAATGACTTGATAGTGTGGAGATAGCCCTGCAACCTGCCCTCCCCACATGGATTTATCCAGACCTACACCATGAATGAAGATGACGGTGTCGCCATCTCCACATGAAAAGTAGCTGGTACCCTCCACTAATTTCATGTTGAATATCCTTATTACTGCTGCTCGTTAGCAAGATCTTTCAAGTCTTCATAACGGTTACCAATACGTGGGTGTATACGCCCACCATCAGATGCACCCAATACCACCACAATCTCATTTGCTGCTGGCGCATCTGCAATATTCATTTCTAACGTAATATAATGTGAACGCATGCCTTCATCGTCTTTATGCATCATAGGTACTTGAATTGAAGTGCCGCCCGAGCCGCGTTTATTGGTAAAACATAGATAGCTTTTCGCGTTAACAGCATCACGATAGTGATTACCAAAACGTAATGTATGGATCACCCCTGAAGCATGCTCAATTTCACCTTCCATACCTACAACGGCTGATTTTCCGTACGCTTCTATGTTTTCACTTCCCCCCATGATTCCTACTAATTTATCAACAATTAGTGCACCTAATTCAGAACAACCATCAAGAATTTCAGGCTTCAGATCATCAACGAAACCTTTTCCATGCCATGGGTTTTCAATCACTGCCGCAACAGCTGCCATTTTCACTGGGCTATCTGCCTTTTTACCGCCCTCAATGATTACTTCTTCCACATAAGTACAAATTTTTCTGATTTTAAAAGCCATTGGTTGTTCCTTTCTGTTGTTTTGTCATTCACCAGTCTTATTAGACGTGTTGAATCTCTGGGTTATCAATTTATGTATTATGGTATACCACGCAAAATATGAGAAATGAAAGCATAAGTTAACAAGAAAAATTTAAAATGGCACAAAAAAAAAGAAAGAAACACACTTAAAATCATATATTTAACACGAAAAATAAAAAATATCTGCTAACAGAGAAATTTATCATTAATCTAACAACGATCACAATTTGTTAAATTTATTAACAGAGTTGTTTGTATGGTAAATACTTAAAAGTATCGATAAACAAATAAATAACAACAACTTATGTAAATCACCATGTAACAACAGTGTTAAATTTAATGGTTGAAGTGTGTTTTTACGGTGTTATGGTATACCAAGAAATCAGGTAAGATATTCACCTCATAACGATGGTGAACAATAATAAGGTGTGTCGAAAGTGAAAGTTGCTTATTGGCGGCTGCAGTTTTACTTAGACACGATCATACAGCGCATAAAGGAGCAATCCTGCTATGATATCCAGTAACAAAATGGTTAACCAACACGGATTTTTTAAAGGTGTTAACCAAACGATCACCGTCGCTTCATTAAGTATGGTATTCGCATTTGTACTCTTTTCAGTGGTACAAATTGACCTCGCCAACTCAGTCTATAGTGGTGTAAAACAATGGATAACCAGTAACTTAAGTTGGTATTACATTGCTATCGTTTCTGCCATTTTTGTATTTTCTGTTTGGGTAACCTTCAGTAAATTCGGCAATATTCGTTTAGGAAAAGACACAGACCGACCGGAGTTTAATAACTTCACATGGTTTGCGATGCTATTCAGTGCTGCAGTTGGTACGGGCCTAATGTTCTGGAGTATTGCAGAGCCATTAACCTATATTCAAGGCAACCCTTTTGCTGAAATGGCCAATGTTGCAGCAAATACACCAGATGCTGCCCAAATAGGGATGCGTATTACTACATTCCATTGGGGTCTAAGTGCTTGGAGTGTGTACGTACTGGTTGGTTTAATTTTGGCTTACTTTGCCTACCGTAAAGGACTTCCTCTCACCATCCGCTCTGCTTTATACCCAATTTTAGGGGAGCGCATTTATGGCCCTATCGGTCATGCCGTAGACATGCTTGCTATCTTCAGTACACTTTTTGGCACAGCCACCACGTTAGGTTTGGGTGTGTCGCAAATGAATGCAGGTCTTAACTATTTATTTGGCATAGAAATCAATTCTATAAACCAATTAATTCTGATTGTTGTTGTTGGATCTATTGCTACATTCTCGGCAGTATCTGGACTACAGAAAGGCATACGATTACTTAGTGAATGGAATATACGCATCAGCCTAGTACTATTTGCTTTTTTCCTTATCGCAGGTCCAACGGCTTATTTATTTGGCTCTTTCTTTACCAACATGGGTGACTACCTTTCAAACTTTATTTCAATGTCATTATGGGTAGATCCAGAACCAGAACGTCAATGGCAAGGTTGGTGGACAATCTTCTATTGGGGATGGTGGCTAAGCTGGGGTCCTTACGTGGGTATCTTTATTGCTCGAATCTCTAAAGGACGTACAGTAAAAGAGTTAATGTTAGGCGGCATTTTATCAAGCACGTTGGGCGCATTCACTTGGATCACCATAATGGGTGGTACTGCAACCTACCTTGAATTGTACACCGCAAATGATCTCGTTGGCGTCGTAAATCAAAATCTTACTATGGTGCTATACAGCACAATTGAAGCCATCAATGTTAGCTGGTTAACCTGGCCTATGGCGGCCCTAGCAACAATCATGATTATCTCATGGTTTGTTACATCAGCTGATTCCGCAACACTTGTTATGTGTACCATTTTATCTATGGGTGACAAAAGTCCACCAGTAAAAATGCGCGTAATCTGGGGGGCTGGTCTTGCGGCTGTTGCAGGTATTCTGTTGGTTGCTGGTGGTTTAGAAGGGCTACAAGCAGCATCAATTGCAGCGGCTCTCCCATTCTCGTTAGTTCTTATTGTTATGGCCTACTGCCTAGTAAAAGATTTGTACTCCAGTACCGAATATCAAGAAACACCCAACATTATACCGCCCAAATTAAAGCCTGAATTGGCTTAAGAGATAGCGTTACAACATACAAACATTATATAAAAAATTTAAACCAAAAGATTGAGGCTGAACTTTCAGCCTCAATCAACACACTGTAATAAGGATGATTACCATGAAATTTTCTCTGTTTTTGCACATGGAACGCTACGACCAGGACAAGAGCCACAAGCAATCTTTGGCAGAACTGACTGAGCTCGTGCAGATCGCTGAAGAAGGCGGTTTTGAAGCAGCATGGATTGGTGAACACCATGCGATGGAATTTACCATTGCACCTAACCCTCTTGCTTTTATTACATACCTTGCCACCCATACAAGTAAAATTCGCCTTGGGGCCGGTACTTTTATTGCACCTTTCTGGCACCCTGTAAAACTGGCAGGTGAAGCAGCACTTGCTGATATTATGTGTGATGGTCGTTTAGAGTTTGGTATTGCTCGTGGCGCTTACCAAGCAGAGTTTGACCGTTTAATGAATGGTATGCCAGCAGCTGATGGCGGTAAATACTTGCGTGAAATGATCCCAGCACTACAAGGTCTATGGACTGGCGATTACGCACATGAAGGTGAACTATACCAATTCCCAACATCCACTAGCGTACCAAAACCATTGCAACAGCCTCACCCACCAATGTGGGTTGCTGCTCGCGATCCGGATTCACATAATTTTGCTATCAGTAATAATTGCAATGTTATGGTTACACCACTTCAAAAGAATGATGATGAAGTGCAAGAGCTAATGACCAAATACAACGAAGCATTAAGCAACAATGCAGTCGCTCAGGCAGACTCTCGTCTAATGTTATTACGCCATACATTCGTTGGTGATTCTGAGCAAGACCTGCAAACAGGTACAGATGCCCTCCACCACTGGTATTCAATGTTTATGGCATGGGCACGTAATAACCAAACACCTGAAGCCGGCTTTGTTAATCGCTTAACAGAAGAAGAACTAGGCGATAGTTTTAGCAAAGAAACTTTGCGTAATAACCTAGTAGTAGGATCGCCAGAAGAAGTAACAGCACGCCTAAAATATTATGAAAAACTGGGTGTTAGCCAATACAGCTACTGGGCAGACAACAGCCTAAGCTTTGAAGAAAAGAAAAAGTCATTACGTTTATTCATTGAAAAAGTCATGCCTACTTTTCAATAATATTAATGTCCATGATTCACGCTAAGTGACGTCTGCTTTGCCCCACTTTATGGTGGGGCCTTTTTAAAACCTAGCCATCAATGGATATTCCATACTGTAGGACACATCAGATGAAAGGATATTGGATTGCTCATGTAACGGTACATGATCCTCAAAAATACACTCGATACACCGAGTTAGCTCCTGCCGCGTTTCAGCAATTCAACGCAATATTGTTGGCCCGCGGTGGACGTTACCAACAACTTGAAGGGGGCGACAATCAGCGCCATGTTATTATTGAATTTCCCTCTTATGATACAGCTTTAAATTGCTACCACTCTGAAAACTATCAACTAGCCGCCTCTTTTAGACAGCACATCGCAACGGCACATATTACCATTATTGAAGGGCTATAATCTGGTATACCAACCATATCAATTGATAGCAGTTATGGGTACTATAGAAAAAGTATGAATGCTCATCGTATTTAATTAATTAGTTGATCGACCTTTCTAGCTTTAAGCGTATGATTAGCTGATATAAATAAGATCATAGTGTTTTTTATCGTGAATATTAATCTGACGCATAAAATAACGCAGCTGCATTTATACTGTTATAGATATGAAGATTAGATACTTATCTACCGGATAGTATCAATACTAAATAATTAGAACTTGCGGGTAAGTTAAGCAAGCAGATGAATAACAGCCGTGTTTGTCTATAAGAATAATGAGAGAGAATTATGCTAAGGCAGCCTGCCAACTTAATGAAGATTGACAACAATAGAGTGACTCTTAGGGAAAAGGTACTCGTCACCCTTCGCCATGCTATTTTAAACTTCCAATTTATGCCAGGTGATCGCCTCGTTGAGCGTGATCTTTGTGATCTTCTTGGTGTCAGTCGTACATCTGTTCGTGAGGCATTACGCCACTTAGAATCAGAGGGGCTCGTTGATTACCTTGAAAATAAAGGCCCTATCGTTACACAATTAACGCTTGAATCAGCAAAAGAAATATATGAATTACGTGCCAGTTTAGAAAGCCTTATTGTTCAGCTTTATACGCTTAATGCATCCGATATTCAGCTACAAATGTTAGAAACAACATTACATTTACTGACTCGTCGATTAACGATGGGCAATGTTGCAAATATTTTAGACAGCGTAAATGATTTCTATGAACTACTTTATGAAGGTTGTGGAAACCAAACAGCAGCCAAGCTGTTGCGTCAACAGCAAGCACGGGTAAACCTGTTACGTGCAACATCGGTATCGCAAGAAAATAGATATATGGAAAGCATTGAAGAAATGAGTGCTATTGTTCAAGCAATCAAGAGCCGAGATTTACAAGCTGCTCATCAAGCATGTATTAACCATGTTCGTCGTGCATCCGAAGTTGCCTTATCTGCGATGGCAGCCAAGGAAGGTGTCACTCACACCCCTCAAATCTTTGTGTCAGAACAACACATCTAAACAACATATCAAACCAACGAGTGCTATTGATAGAATAGCGCTCGTCCGTTGCTTATCTCTAACTGCGCACCACTAGCACCAACGGCGAACTTCGCTGCAATACTTCTTATAATCATCTCCAAATATAGCGGTAAGCACTTCTTCTTCAGGCTCTATTTGAAAGTTATTCATGAAAAAGAAAAAGATACCAAGCATCAAAAAACACGATATTGCGCCTAAGTAAAAGACTGCGGCTAATTGAAATAGCACTAATCCTAAGTACATAGGGTTACGAGAATAACGGTATATTCCAGAGGTAATAAGACGAGATGCCTTTTGTGGTTTTCTTGGATCAATCGATGTTCTGGCTTTCGCAAACGATACGATGCCAGCGAGCCCAAGAATAGCGCCTAGAAAACAAAAAGTAAGAACGACAAAAGATTGCCCAGGAAAAACGAATACCCAAAGTGGCCAATACATTGCCAATAAATACATTCCGCCAAAAGATAGCAACAGCAATAGCGGTGGTGGTAGTTTAAGACTCATAAAGAAACTCCATATGTATCGCTGAATTCAATAAATTAGTGCAACTCTAGTACAATAAAGCGACGTTATAAACTAAGTATATAGCGCCATACCCTATCTACTAATGCGCCGTGCAAATAATAACAACCATACACATTTAGTTTAGAAATGCGGTGACAAGTCGCATAAATAGTACAAGTATTTTATTGCCAGAATCTGGTCTGGCTTATAGAATCAGCCCGCTTTCTCATTTACTGTTTTTCATGTGTTATCGAGATAATTTTCTATGCAAGAATTGAAATACCTCCAAGGTTACTCTTCTGATTTGACCAATCAAGTACAGAAATTGATTGATAGTCAAAAACTTGAAGCATTATTACTAAAGAAATATCCCGATAATCACAACATTAAAACAGAGAAAGCCCTGTATGATTATGTTGTTGAAATTAAAAACCAGTACTTAAAAAAATCGGCACCGATCAGTAAGGTTGCATATGATAATAAGATAAATGTTATTCATCATGCTTTAGGCCTTCATACCTTTATCTCTCGAGTGCAAGGTGGGAAACTCAAATCTAAACACGAAATACGTGTCGCTTCAGTGTTCAAAGATGCACCATTAGCATTTTTACGCATGATAGTCGTGCATGAACTTGCCCACCTTCGCGAAAAAGAACATAACAAGTCTTTCTATCAATTATGCTGCCACATGGAACCCAACTATCACCAGTTAGAATTTGATATGCGTTTATACCTAACTCAGATCGATATTTCTCGCAGTTCAAAATACTAACCTCATTAATACACCAAGTAACCTCAAAGTACATGACTCTGAGTAAGCTTAGCGAGTCTTTTGAGATGGCTTCGATATAAACATATAGAATAACTGAGCAAGAAATGAATTATATCGCACCCTTTTTTACATTGTTCAGTACACTAATTCTACTACTTTCCATTAGCCCAGCATTGTCGATTTGTGGCGAAAAAAACCATAAAGGCTGGCGTACTATCGCCATATTTTTAATCTTTTTCATTTTTGGTTCAGTCACTTATACAATCCTACTTTTATTGCTTCCTTTCAGCCCATTAGAACTTTTTATCGCTCCTATTTTTGCAATTGGTAGTTTATTTACCCTGCTAGTCATACACCTTAGCTTGAAGAGTATTCACCAATATCAAATCACGGCAATAAATGAGCGCTTTAACGCTCAACATGACGCACTAACAGGGCTTAAAAATCGTCAGTTCATGTGGCAAAACTTAAAGCTTAAAACTCAGAGCAAACAACATTTTGCCTTAATGCTTATCGATCTCGATAACTTTAAACAAGTTAATGATGCATTTGGTCACTTAGCGGGTGATGCTTTATTGAAAGCAATGGCTACTCGTATTCAAGCAATATTTAAGAAAGAAAATACAATAAATAAAAGTGTTGAGCTCATTCGATTAGGGGGGGATGAATTCGCCATCATTCTAGATTACACAAAGAAAAGTGAAGTTACCGATTGTATTCAGCTACTACAAAACATCTTAAAAAAACCTTTTTTCATTCGTGGAACTATGGTTCATATTCAAATGAGTATTGGTATTGCCTGTTACCCTGAGCATTCTTGCAGTATCACTGAATTGATAAAGTCGGCAGATGCGGCCATGTACAAAGCGAAGAAACAAGCGTCTGGTTTCTGTTTTTACTCAATAGATTATGCTCTAAGTTCTAAACAGCACATTCAGCTTAACGATAAAATTCGCAACGCACTCGCTAAGAATGAATTTTCATTGCATTACCAACCTATTTTTGAAAATGATGGTCGAACAGTTTATAGCTTAGAAGCATTAATTCGCTGGCAGCAGCAAGATGGTAGTTATATCTCTCCTTCTTTGTTTATTCCTGTCGCAGAAAAAGCGGGGCTAATTTCATCTATCACACAATGGGTGATCCACGCTGCTTTTACCCAGCTTGAAATATGGCAAGACTCAGGACATTACCGACACCTTCAGATTAATTTATCTGCGTGCGATTTACAAAATGATGGCATTGTTGATTACTTAAAAGAACAATTAGACACTTTTAATATAAACCCAAATCAAGTCATATTAGAAATAACAGAAAGTGCCATGATTGCTGATATTACCTTGGCAAAAAATGCACTCAGAAAGCTTTACGCACTTGGAATTACACTAAGTGTTGATGATTTTGGTTCAGGTTATACATCATTAACCATGTTAAGTGATATGCCAATAAAACAGATAAAAATTGATGCTCAATACGTGGTTGAGATGAGTCGTAAGAATAATAATTTTGCCATCATTTCATCCATTGCTTTTCTAGCGAAAAGCATCGGTGCTAAGGTCGTTATTGAAGGTATTGAAAACCAAAAAGTACTGACTAAAGTTTCAACGTTAGAAACCGCACTGTTACAGGGTCACTTCCTTAGCCAACCCATGAAAGCAGAACAACTTGAACCGATGTTTTCATCAACAATTAAAATAATGAGCTTACAACCTTAGAAGCCGATTGGAATAATTGGTTTTTTCATGATTTCTGATTGAAAGCCTGACAATACTTCGGGTTTTAGCCTACAATGTTCAGCTAGAAAAATGATTAGGTGTTTACATGAAAATTTGTGCTGTTGAGTTACGAAGCAACGAGGCAATTATTTGTCTTCTTTCTCTAAAAGATGGTCTGTTCGATCTTCCTCAGTGTCGTACTCAGAAGTTCATCATGCAGGACTCTCTTGATAACGAACAAATGAGAGATTTCCAATTCGCATTTAAAAAGCTATTGGATGATTACAAAGTTGAGCGTGTTGTTATTCGTACTCGTGAAACACGTGGTAAGTTCGCAGGTAGTTCTGTTGGCTTCAAACTAGAATCAGCGATTCAGTTAATTGAAGGTCTTGAAGTAGACTTCATGACAAACGCTGATATTAAGCAAAAGCTTAAGCGTAACCCGATGGGAATTGATTTCCGTGCAACGGGTCTACGTCAGTTCCAAGAAGCAGCATTCACAACAGGTTACGCTTACCTAGGTAAGTACTAATCGATTACATGCTGTGACTGTAAAGTGTCTGTGTTACCGATGCTTCTACATATAGAACATATGAAAAAGGTACGGCATAAGCTGTACCTTTTTCTTTTGTGGGCATCCAATGATTTGATTGAGTTGAACCTGCGACTAATCACGCCTCAAAGGTCGAATCACCGATTCTAACCCTTCAATTTTAAACTCCAGCGCCAATGCCATTAGCGTGCCTAGCTCTCCCTCTGGAAAGCCTTGCTTTCGAAACCACAGCAAATATTCCTCAGGTAGGTCAATCAATACTCGCCCACTGTACTTTCCAAATGGCATTTTCATATTGGCTAGTTTGATTAGGTGTTCTTTTTGAAACATTGCTTAAGCAGCCTTTGTAATTTCATTGGTAAATGGTTGTTCTCTTTTTACACAGATTATAACACGTTATGCTGTATTGGTTAATACAAAGGACAATGTTCCATGAGTAGTTTTGAGCAGCTCCTTTGGGTTCCATAAGCTTATATTAAGTTTGAGAATTAGATTCACAGGTAACTGATTAATTTATTGAAAAATTTAGATAAATCGTCTGGTATTCCCCCCAAATATAGCCTAGTTTTATTTATAACCAAGGAGTGGACATGCTAATTCTATTTATATTTCTTGCACCTTATATTTTTAAAATCATTCTTATCGGTGATGCCTTTTATATTGATGATGAATATAGCTATGTCAACATTGCTATTAACGATGCTCAAGTCATTGGTGCCTGTTATGTTTTTTATAAGGCCGCAGAGTTATCAAACAAACACCTGTTTTACATTTTACGCATTTTTGCATTATTCCTGTATATTTTTTATCTTCTTGACATAGCTTTAATTATTTTTTTCTCAACACGATTATATGTAAGTGACGTATTAAATATGTATGATGATATTTTCTTATTTTTAAACGGCTTCGGTTTAACTGAGTTTATCATAACTATCTTTCTTATATTGTGCACAATCCTATTCATTACAAAAACGCATGTAGAAAAAACAAATTCATTAAATAAAATATCCTTATTAATAGTATTAATGTCTACATTTTCCGTCGGATTTTTATATGAACCAAATACATCTGTTAGGAGTGTTTTTTTTAAGAATTATGTGGATATTAATTTTAATTCAACATACTCTAAAGCATATACTGATCAATTTGTCTCTACATTTACGTATTCTCCTGAAAGTAACTGCTCTCAGATAGAAAGCCGCCCCCCTGATTCGATTTATATTTTTTTGGTCGAATCTTGGTCTAATTACCACAGTGAACTGTTTGGCAATCAGAATAATTGGACACCATATCTTGATTACTTAGCAAAGAACAATATTTCTCTTAACCACTTTTATGCTAATGGATTTACGACGGAAGCGGGCTTATATTCATTACTGACAGGGCGCTTACCTATACTGTACGGTCAAATCATGAAGCTGGATGGAGCTATTGGTCTAATGAATTTTCCTAAAACTAACACGCTACCTTATGAAATGGCTAAGCTGGGATATCATCCTTACTTCATTACTTCTGGCGATCTCAATTTTTTGGATAAGGGTGAATGGTTAAAGAAAATTGGTTTTTCATCCATAATTGGGGCTGATGACTATTCCGATAGTAGTCAACGATATCTTTTTAATTCTGTATCAGATGGTGAACTTTTTGATAAGGTGGAGCATGTTATCCAATCAGATTCTCGACCAAAATTTATTGTTATTGAAAATGTATCTACACATGCACCTTTTTATTCACCAGGAATAAACGGTGAACCTATTCAGTCTGAAAAAAAAGCATTTTTATATACTGATAAATTACTTTCAGACCTAATTTCTAACGTTAAGACTGAAAATAATTTAATTATTGTTATGAGCGATCATCGTGCAATGACAACAATAACAGAACTAGAGAAAGAGGTATCAGGGGGGATGTCTGTATCAAGGGTGCCAGCATTTATAATGTGGAACCAAAAAAAATGGCAGTTAGATAAAAAAATTCAACAAACTGATTTAATGAGCTCAATTGTTGGTTTAATACAGGGGCGCCAATGTGCTGGCGATGTTAAAGGTGCGATCTTTCCCATAGAACAAGCAATAAGTCCTAAATGTATATTCCATGCAAGAGGAGATAGCCGGGAATTGATTACAGTAAAATGCGAAGAAAACCTCCAAGAATTCAATATAGTGCTTGATGGCGATAAAACTCGCGCACAAATGGAAACAACAGAATCAAAATTGGCCGTCGATATCGTCAACTATACAAGAATCCAGCAACATTAAATGCTAGGTAAAATAAAATCGGTATAAATCTCTGTTATATTGTAACTGGATTTATAAAGTTCCATTTCAGTTTCACTATTAATTGTGTGTACATAGCTAGTTATATTATGTTTTTTCAATTCATGACCTAAGCCTTTTTGTGCTCTATATTTCGGCATGGTAACAGCTACCTTCCCATCAAATTTACTTAGCCAATAAATAACACTTTGATTACTTCCATTATATCGGTAAAGAGTCCAGATTACAGAGTCAAAACCAATATTTTTTACAACAGAAAAATTTTTAGGGTTATATATTTGTGGGATGACACGTTGAGCGGCATTAGGAATTACGCTAAAGATATCTTTAAGAGCAGAAATATTATTACCTTTAACATCAGAGATCAATATTGAATTAGGATGAGAAATCATCCATTTTGACAACCCCTGAAGTGTACAGTTAGTATATTTGCCAGAAGTTTTCGATAATATTAAAAATTCCTTAAAGAATAATCGTTCTGATGGTATGTAGCCATAATTTTTATAAAATGCCTTTTCCCAGTCGTGTAAACAGACTAGTTGGTTATCTTTAGTGTAGGTAAAATCAATTTCAAAATAGGTAAATCCACTTTCGACTCCATGATTAAGGGCTTCATATGAATTTGTATAAGTATCACTATTTATTCCTCCCCCAGCATGAGCAACTCGATATGCCTCTAATCTAGAGGCACTGATAGTGTGTGGTATGTAAATTTTTAATTCGTTATATAAAAAAAATAATGCAAATGACCAAATAAAAAATCTAGCGACACTGTGAAGCGCAACCTTGTACATACATCACCCTATTTCAATAAAAATAGCACTCACTTAAAAACCCACATCTTTAAAATGAAGTAATTAATGATAGCAACCGTTGCCGCTGAAAAAAAAGTTGATATGTATTTGTTAATGTCAATGTAATTAATTAAAAGGTGAATGATTGTTGAATTAGCCACGATACCAAAGATGGATAGAGCAATAAACCTAACAATAAATTGATTTTTGTTCTCGGAACAATTGAATGTAAAGTTTTTCTGTCCATAGTAAGAGACACTGATACCCAGCAAATACCCAAGGATAGATGCGGGTATTGTCGGCAGCAGGCGGTAAAACATCATACTATTGGTGACGGTAAGATAAACCAACGTTGATGTAATGCCAACAAAGAGAAATCGCATCACTTGGGTATTGAATTCGATTCCTAACCCTTTGCTAATCATATTTTGCCTTTCTAACTAATCATGTCTGTAGGGACGGTGACTTTATCTCTGGTTGAAATGGTATCACCATTTATTTTGTTGTAAGCCACGTTATTTATCGTAGTGTTACCGCGCCGCGGGATTTCATAAGACAGATAGCTAATTAACTTATTTTCCAGTCTTCCTCGGCTCATATTATCTAATACCAGTCCAGTAAAGAGGCAAATTACGGCGATAATCCCCAATGCACTGGCTAGAACAGCCGTGGGCAACCTATCCACTAGGCCTGTTTGGAAAAACTCATAGATAACCGGGATACCGATAAATAGTGACGACATACCCAGTATTGCGGATAAGAAAAAAAAGAAAAACAGCGGCTTGACGTCTCTAAGTAGAAAGATAATGAAATTGAGAATTTTAAATCCATCACTAAACGTTTTTAGCTTGCTGGTGGTCCCTTCAGGTCGATTTCGGTATAAAGTAGGCACCTCTTTTATGGCCAGTCGATGATGGAGGGCGTGCACGGTCAACTCCGTTTCAATCTCAAAACCATCGCTTAATACAGGGAGTGTCTTGACGAACCTTTTGCTCATAACTCGGTAGCCCGAAAAAACATCATTGAGCTTTGATTTAAAAAATAGGCTGATAAGGTTGGTGAACAGCTTATTACCAATAATATGCCCCTTGGGGTATGCCTCTCTGGCAATAGAGCGGGTACCGATGACCATATCTAGGTTTTCATCTAACAGCGACTCAATCATTTTTGTGGCAGCGTTGGGATCATAGGTGTTGTCCCCATCAGCGAGAACATAAATGTCAGCATCAATATCTGCAAACATTCGTTTTACCACTTCACCTTTACCCTGGCGTCTCTCATTGTAGACAGAAGCCCCTGCTTTTATTGCTTCTTCGACGGTACGGTCTGTTGAGTTGTTATCATACACGTAGACATGGCAATCAGGTAAGGCTTGGATAAACCCTTTCACGGTACTTCCGATTGCTCCTTCTTCGTTGTAGCAAGGGAGCAGTACCGCGATATTTAATAGATAATTCATATAAGTCCCTTAATTTACTCTATACAGTTTTACTCCATTGGGGGTTTCTTCCACTAAGGAGAGCCAGTGTGGTGCTTTGTTATTCATTAATTGATTGAGGAACGAATGTTCATTGGATTTTTGGGATATTAGGTTACTACTACCATCGTCACCAACCATGACAAAATCAACACCCTTATTTTGGATAATATTTTTAATAAATTTTAAGTCCGTTGAACTGAATAGCTCAATAGCGATGCTATTGCCGTTGATATTTCTATGGTAAGGCGCGGCGATGATCTTATTGTTTGTAAGAGCCAAAACTGGTGCACCAAATTCAATAGGAGCTAAAACTAGGCTATTTTCAATTTGATTATTAATTAACACCTCTACTTTATAGAGATTGCCATTGTCGCTTTTTTTCTGTTCTGGAGTTTGTAAAGTTTTAACTGAAAATGAGTTAATATAGTTTGGAAGTGTTTTAGTGATTAAGATAGCTGTTATAGGAAAGCAAAGTAACAGAATAAGTATTCTAAGCATCGGATTCGAACATCGATGCATTAACTTGTCGCAAAAAATAGCTTGAAGAGGGATTGCGATAAGTATTGACGCAAAAATGGTTCTTAGTTGCCAGAATATGGGAAGTAGTAAACTGATAATTAACACAACGTAGAGTATTGTTTTACCAGTTTTTTTAGGTAGGATGCTTATTGATACTAATGCAGGAATGATGAACAGCAAATAATTGTGCTCGTTGAAGAAACCATCTTCTTCTACGTAATGGATGAGGGATTTCGCCTCAATGACATGATTGAGCCAATAATCTTTCAATAATTCTGGGTAGTTGTGATAAACCCCTAATATAAGGGTTGGAAACAGTAGCAAAACCGGTAATAACGAAATAATGGTAATGATAAGATACCTTGTCGAAGGGGCAAACAGTCTTAAGCTGCGGAAATGGAATGAAATTAGAGACAGTTTGCAAAATAGATAACCAGCTCCCAAGGTTAATAGGTATGGGAAAGAGATCGCATCATATCGGATCGAAAAAAATTCATTTATTGGCCGATTAATGATTATGCACAAAGCGATAAAAAATACTGCACTCAGACATACGTGCTTTGCATACTCGATAAAACGAATTGAATACATATAACCTACTACCGTTATCACAAACAGCATGAGTGCGATAATAGGAAGATTCTCCATTCCGACCCAAAATGACAATGCAATTAGCAACCCTTGCCCCCAACCCGTAATAAGCTGACGACTTTGAGCTCTATTGAGAGGAACCAGTGCAATTATCCAGGCTAAAAGGCTTAACTGGATATTGTGGTGATCAATAGAGCCAGGGAGAAACTTGATGATAAGTGGTGATGACACAGCCATGAAAATTGCGATTTTTGCCGCTTCAATACCGCCTAATCGATAGGTAAAAAAACCAATGGCTAGCAGCAAGGCTATCAGATAAAAAAATGGAACGATGGTTATTGCTAGGCTTTCAGAGAACTGAGGTCCAAGCCATGGGTTGGTGATAACGGTTATTGCTGCCAGTGGGATATCTGGGAGCCTTGACCAGTGGATGAGTTCGCCATCTTCGGGGTTAAAGTTCTCAACAGGACGTAAGTACCAGTTACCATCTTGGATCCAAGAAGTAAATTGGTGATACCTCATATAATCATCGTTATCGGACAACTGGAGCATCTGAATTTGCTCCCAATTACGACTTATGATTAACGCAAATAGGCAGCTAGATAAAATAAGTGTCAGAATACCTATTTTTATTATGGGCTTAGAATGTATTTGCTGTTGTCGACGTTCTTCCATGAATAGTTGACTTTGCTAATTATAATATATTCATTATGGTACACAGATGGAACTATTGTTAATGGCTGTAATGATTTTGTGGCATTTTTTTAGTATTTAGCCACCTAGGTCAACTAACCTATAGATGATTAGGCTGTGCATCAGGATAATAAAGCAGTACTGCTGAAGTTATTATCTGTATTCTAGAGCAAATAAAATCTAAATAACTGGGCACCAAGCCCTCAACCTTGAAGGCTAAACATAGTCGTAACCCCTCCCTTTCGAAGGAAACTATTATTTTTTGGCAAATCACAGTAAGTATTCATCAATACTCGTCCACTGTACTTTCCAAATGGCATTTTCATATTGGCTAGTTTGATTAGGTGTTCTTTTTGAAACATATCTTTATTTATCCACATTAAACCGATGCTAGAGTCTCTAAGTTATACCCAAGTTACCTCAAGATGCTCGTTTCAGCGAGAATTTGTTGGGCTCTAGGCAAGGCACTTATTTATAGACCTAG
>PJEL010001636.1_pt1 | contig 22115 bp, 20 predicted proteins | sample 1853271 | NCBI WGS metagenome assembly PJEL01 (sample SAMN08108733, study PRJNA415343) | Invertebrate metagenome, whole genome shotgun sequencing project. | host: Globobulimina | place: Sweden: Gullmar Fjord | collected 2015-08
TATGGATTTTACTTCCCCTATGCAAGCTATCAAGGTGGTGTTGCAGCTGAGCCTTGGCATTTATCTTACCTGCCCTTAGCTCTTAAATTTCAACAAAGTTTTAACACCGCCATACTCGCTGAGACATTGAGGCACAGTAGTATATTAGGTAAGGCCGTAATATTAGAGAATCTAGATGGTATAGCCACTCGCTATATTAACAACCTATGTGTTGCGCCAACAAATGTTATACTTGAGTCACAGTAAGCCAAGCGTAATAACTTCAAAACCTAGTAAGAGATATTTCAATGGATAATTGGTTAGCTATATTTATGATAGTGATTACGGTCGTTATCATCATAGGGAACTTGAGTACTTTTCAAAAAAGCTCTAAGCAAAAGATGCGTAAAAAAAGTTTAAATGACTTAAAAGAAACGCTACCAAGAACAAATAAGAGTACTCACAAGATGAATACTATTGATAAAAAGTAAGCGTTAATAAGCACTAGTTTTGCAGTTCCTCAACTAGTGTTTAGTTACAGCAATAATTTAAGCATATAAAAAAACTCCGCGAGCGGAGTTTTTTTATATCTACAAAGTAATATTTACTTTACTTAATCAAAGATTATAACAAGGCTTAGAATACATCTCTAAACGATAGACCTTTTTCAACAACAGGGAATATACGCTCTAATGTTTCTACTGGTAACGGTGCACCTTCAGAGTTATAGACTGTGACTGACGTTTGATGATTATCTTCACCAACTGGCGATAATACAAACTGGTAATGTGCATCATTTACATCAATAACAGGTATATCATCACCCCAAATACTATCCCAAACACTGGTTTCAGGTTTTACAAAATCGACATAATAAATCTTTTTATCTTCATTAAGATCGCTAATTGTGAAGCCATGCTTTTCAAAGAACAAAGGCATATTACCCCATAAGTCTTCTAAACCCATTTCAACGATATAGGCATGTTCTGCTTCAACATTCTTACCTATAGAAACTAACTTTTGGTTAGCACGAGTTAAGCGATCTTCACGTTGTTGTACACGATAGTTATAATCAACAGCCGCAATCATCTCATTCAACATCGCTTTTTCAGCGCGTTGCAAGTCAATCGGGTCCATTGTCTTATTTCCACCTGATTCATCTGTTTGCATAAAATCTACCAGAGAAACACGAAGCGATACACTACGACCATGAGATTTTGCTAACAACTGATAACGAAAACGTACGCTCTTGGAGAATTGTATGTCCTCAAAAATCCAACCAACATCAACTTCATTGTGATACCAGCTTGATTCTAAAATTGCCGTTTTAATGCCTTCACGCTTAATGCTGGTTTCTTTTAAACTGGTAGAGCCTTCAATGACCTTACTTAAGGTCACTTCAGTATCTTCTTCAATATAGTTATAAGTTATCTGGTCTTCAGTTAGTTTGTCCTTTATAACTTTTTCGATAAATTCTAATAAATCTTTATCTTCTAGTACTTTATCAAACCAAATGATAGCAACACCCGATTCTTCAACCACACGAGATGAAGCAGCAATAGGCATAACTAGTGAAGGAGCCCTAATATCCATATTTTTACCAATAGGGCCTTGATGATTTATTTTATTTGGAACATAAAAATCTTTTGCTTGCTTTGGCTTACTCAAATTGGCAGGAATCACCAACTCGTTTGACTCGGGTTTATTTTGGTAATCAAAACTTCCGTCAGCTTGCTTATTATTAACCGAACCACAAGCTGTTAGTGATAAGGCTAACAGCGATAAATAAACGACTCTACAACTCATTAAAACTCCTGTGGCTTAGGCTCTTGATTATTAAGACCCAACTAAGCTCACTAAAAAATATTTTGATATAAATATGGGTATAAATATTGCGACCCATGGTACTTGGCTGATTTTACAAACACAAGTTATATGACCACAAAAATTCAAGATGATTCCAAGTTTAACCTCAATCAGTTACAATGCGCCTTTCTAGACTACTTAGGCGTAATGAATGTCACAATATTTAGTGCTAACAGCGATGGGAGCGGACCGAACGGGTTGTGTTAGTGAATTAACTAAATTAGCAAGTGAATGCGAATGTAATATATTAGACAGCCGAATGGCCATTTTTGGTTCAGAGTTTACCTTTATCATGTTGCTCAATGGAGATAGTCGAGCAATTAATAAGATCGAAGCTAGAATACCAAAAGTCGCCCATAGTTTAGATTTAATCACTATGATGAAGCGTACATCAGGTCACAGGACCTTTGACTTGGTCCATCATTACCAAGCTGAATATTCAGGTATTGACCAGCCCGGTATTTTAAAAGCAATGACCGCTTTCTTTGCTACTCGAAAAATTGACATATCTTCGTTAAAGTCAGAAATAGATCCAAAAACAAACCATATGAGTGCTAACATTTTGTTTGCCTTAACAGAAAGAATCAGTATTGATGAACTTGAGCATGATTTTTTAGAGTTATGTCAACAGACTGATGTACAAGGTCTTATCAAACAAGCCAATGCTAATTTATTATAAATAGTCATGTGGTTATTTTAACGAATATGATTATCGCACCTTAAAGACAACTTTCATCCCTAATTAAAAGTGAGTTTACAATGAATACTTTAACCGTAGGCGATATAGCGCCACTATTTACGCTAGCCAATGAAAATGATGAATCAATCTCATTGGCTGACTACATTGGCAAAAAACAGGTTTTAGTTTATTTTTACCCTAAGGCAATGACCCCTGGCTGTACGGTTCAGGCACAAGGTTTACGTGATAGTAAAGCAGAGCTTGATGCATTAAATACTGTTGTCTTTGGTATTAGCCCCGATGAAGTCAAACGCTTAACTAAGTTCTGTGTGCGTGATGAATTAAATTTCTCATTATTATCAGATGTCGATCACCAAGTTGCCGATCAATTTGGAGTTTGGGGATTAAAGAAATTTATGGGCAGAGAATATGATGGTATTCATCGCTTAAGCTTTTTAATCGGCCTTGATGGCAAGATAAGCCATGTATTTAATAAGTTTAAAACTAAAGAGCACCATGATGTGGTGCTAGCAATGTTAAATGAATTAAAGTCGTAAGGCTAAGTAGTCCCCAACGTTAAGAATTAAAAGTTAACACATACAAATTAAGAACAAAAAACGCCAAGCTAATCATGTTAGCTTGGCGTTTTTTTATATCAATTGGCTGACGCTTTAACTAAAAACTTTCAATGTTATTTTGTGCGCTCAGCTAAATAACCCGCATAATCAGGTATTTCAATTTCACCCTCTTGGGTCATAAGCTCTGAGTCCATTAAGAAGTTAGCGGTCGACTTATTTGTTGCCACAGGAATATTCCATACCGCGGCTAACCTTAATAACGCTTTAACATCCGGGTCGTGCGGCACGGCATCTAATGGGTCCCAGAAAAAAATCATCACATCAATCTCGCCTTCTGCGATTAAGGCACCAAGCTGCTGATCTCCCCCCATAGGACCTGAAAACAAACACTTTACAGGTAAACCTATGGCTGAACTCAATAAGGTGCCGGTTGTCCCCGTGGCAAAGAGATGATGATACTTTAAATCATCATGGCGCTTTTTAGCCCACGCAATTAAATCAGCTTTTTTATTGTCATGGGCAACAAGCGCCATGCGTTTATGCGCTGGCATCGCTCTTTGTGTATAGGCTATTTCCATTACAATTCCTTTATTTATTCTTTGTTATGTAGAACTACTGTACTTCAGTTGAATCGATTGGCTCGGGAATTGTCGGCCAAGCATTGATTACCGCTTTCACTAATGTGGCTAAAGGAATCGCAAAAAACACCCCCCAAAAGCCCCATAAACCACCAAAAAAGATTACCGCGATAATAATAATAACAGGGTGTAGATTCACCGCTTCAGAAAATAACAAAGGCACAATGACATTGCCATCAAGAGCCTGAATAATGCCATAAGCGAGCATGACATAACCAAATTCACTTGTTAGACCAAACTGAAATAACCCTACCAACATAACGGGAAAAGTCACTACCGTTGCTCCTACATAAGGCACAAGCACTGATAAGCCAACTAAAACACCTAACAATAATGCATATTGTAAATCAAGAAACATAAAAGCAATGGTGGTTGAGGCGCCAACAATCAAAATTTCAATCACTTTACCGCGAATATAATTTAAAATTTGTTGGTTCATTTCGTTACTCACTTGAATAGCCATACGGCGCTCTTTTGGCAAAAAATGCGCCATACTAGTAAGTAATTCCGTTTTATCCTTCAAAAAGAAAAACACCATTAACGGAACCAAGATAAGGTATACCATTAAGGCTACAATATCAGATATAGAGCTTAGCGAAGCTTTTAGTGCAACCTGCCCCCATTCCAGTAAATTATCATTAACCATGACAATGAAACTTTCAATTTGAGAAGCCTGCACTAACTCAGGGTATTTTTCTGGTAAGGTCAATAAATAACCTTGCCCTTGGGAAATCATATGTGGAACTTCTTGCAATAAATTACTGCTTTGCTTCCAGATAATAGGCATTAAGCCCAAAACGGCCAATAATGAGAAGCTAAGAAAGGTAACGACCACAACGACAGTGGCACTCGATCTCGACATAGAACTATGCATTAATTTGTTAACAGGAAGATCTAACAAAAAAGCTAATGCGATGGCGACAAAAACAGGCATTAGTAAACTACTAAATAATGCAATGAATAGTGCAATACAAATTAAAAGGACCACTAAAGTCACAGCATGAGGGTCAGAGAATTTTCGGGTATACCAATCACTAAATAACTTAAACATAACTACCTATTTTTATTTTGTGTCGCATGTAGAGCATGCTTTAACACTAATCTGAACAATACCATCGCCAACTATTTGTTCACTATATTGATAGCCCTGTTTTGTGAGTAACTTAGGAATATCTTTAATCGAACCAAGATCATTAATGGTGACGATACAATTATCACCTGCATGCATTCTTTTTAATAACAAACGTAATTGAACCAAAGGCACAGGACACTTTTCACCTGTTCCATCATATTTATATATCATTTTGACCTGGATTAATTAAAACAGCACTTTAGTTTAATACACTTATTTGCGACAATTAAACTATTGTACATAGTAGAGTTATCATAGCGTACCTCTATAAGTAAGTCTTATGAAAATTAGGTAAGCTTTACGCAGATCAACTAATTATCAGGAACCTTAACTAAATGAGTTCATTAAGCACCAAGCCTAACTTAAAAGAAATTAATGCTTATAAAAAGAAAATTAGCTGGGGAGAAGTCTCTAGCATTTATCATATGTTTTCTTCTTCATTAGGAGATCTAGACGGTATACTTACCCATGGTTTTGATAGTGCTTATAAGCAGATATTAAATCCTAACACCTGGAATTTACCCCTATTAGACGCTCATAAAGAGCTTGATGGCAGTATAAAGGTTAAAAATAAACCTCAAATTGCCTTACGGCATGAGTTTAATGACATGGGCTACGAGCTACATTGTTACCCTGCCATTGACGGAGAAGTTGTCACACAAAGAATGATAGATAAGGGCAACTGCCCTTTTATTACATGGCACCCTGAAAAGATGCAAATGCTCTTTCGTATTAATAGTTTGGTTGCCTTTGCTATTTTCTGTTTTCAAAGCGGTGACGAAGCCGATGTTGCGCTGTTGAAATATGCACATTACAAAGTTGAAGAATTAATAACAATACTAAGCGAATCTTTTCAGATTGTTGTGGTCAAAGGCTGTAGTATTGCTGAGTTTTATCAAGAAATTGCCAAAAGAAATGGTAATATCCTTACTCAAGAAGCCTAATCAATTTAAATTAACCATATTAAGTCAGCCAAAGAAAGTAAATCACCTATATATAGTTCACTATATAGTTTAACCATGACCCTAGGATGTGAGATTGTATAACCTTAAGCCCCTATTTACCGCTCTGATGCTAACGTTAACCGTTGCTACAGCAACTAGCTTTAATGCCAATGCTATTGATAACCATAATAATAAGAATAAGCTTCCTGATATTGGTATTTCAGGATTCAGTGTATTATCGATTGATAAAGAGCTACAAATTGGCCAAGCAATGATGCGCCAATTACGCGGTTCACAACCCCTAATTCAAGACCCTGTACTGATTGAGTACATAAATCACTTAGGCAATACTTTGGTTAAAAATGCTCAAGGGGTTAATTATGCCTTTGAGTTTTTTCTTATCAATAATAATGAGTTGAATGCTTTCGCATTTTTTGGCGGCCATGTAGGTATTCATAGTGGTTTAATCACCACTGCTGATACAGAAAGTGAATTAGCCTCCGTTATTGCCCATGAAATATCTCATGTTACCCAACGTCATTTAGCTCGTCGTCTGGAATCACAAAGCCAAACACAAAGCTTGACCATGGCTGCAATGTTATCAAGTGTATTACTTACTTTAGTAAACCCTACCGTTGGTATGGCGGCACTAACTGCAAGTATGGCAGCAACTCAACAAGCAAGTATTAACTACACTCGAGGTAATGAAAAAGAAGCCGATAGGGTTGGTATCGCTTTATTAGCGAGTAGTGATTTTGATCCACAAGGTGCAGCAAGCTTTTTTAGTAAAATGTCAGCTAAATATCGCTACTCTAGCAAGCCACCAGCCATGTTACTTACTCACCCCGTGCCAGAGTCTCGTATAACAGATGCGCGTCAACGTGCTTTAAACTACCCTGTGAGACCACTTCCACCAAGTTTAGATTTTGAACTAACCAAAGCGAGATTAAAATCTAGGTACCAAAGTAATGCAAAATCGAATATCAGCCACTTTAAACTACAGCTATCTAAAAAACGTTATGCCATTAAAGAAGCGGCACAGTATGGTTTGGCGTTATCTTATTTCGAAAATAAACAAACGGTACAAGCTTTACAAATATTAGAAGAGTTAAAACAAAATGATAAAAACAATTTGTTTTATATTGATGCACTAACAGATGTCTATATCGCGAACAAACAGGTAGATAAGGCAATTGCTATGCTCAAGCAATTAAATTTATTTATGCCTAATAATCAGGTGGTCAGTTTAAACTATGCCAATGCTTTGCTTACAGCAAAAAATTACGACCTTGCCGCGCAAATATTACAAGACTTCTTATCAGTCAACCCTGGGAATTTCATTGCCTATGACATATTAACCACGCTATACCGCTCTCAGGGTAAAACTGGCTTAATGCATATGAATAAAGCTGAAGTTTATGCGTTGTTGGGTGGCTATTCTAAAGCGGTTGATGAATTACAGACAAGTTATAGCTTTCTTGAAGAGCAACCTTTAATGCAAAAAAGAGTAAAGGCGCGCATATTACAATTTCAAGAGCAGGAAAATCGCTTAAAACGTTTATAACACCACTGTAAATAACAAAACCAACCATTCAAAAAATCAGCCTGTTAGTTATCTTACTAACAGGCTAAATATTAAAGGAAAAATAATGTTCACTATTTATCACAACCCGAGATGTTCGAAAAGCCGTCAAACATTAGCGTTACTTGAAGAGCAGGCGCAAAAAAATCAACAAGAAATCAGCATTGTCGAATACTTAAAAACACCGCTTGATGAAAGTGAAGTTGCAGGTCTGATAGCACAGCTAAACTGTTCGGCATTAGATATGATGCGTACTAAGGAAGCTGAATTTTCTGAACAAAATTTAAAAGCAGCAAGTGAAGAGCAATTGATTAACGCCATGGTTAACACTCCAAAATTAATTGAGCGCCCTATAGTCTCAGATGGCAATAAAGCGATTATTGGCCGTCCTCCTGAAAATGTTTTAACTTTTTTTAACGCTTAGTAATTAACCGATAACAACTAACGGTCAATAAAAGCTAACTCATTAACTTAATAAGCCCCTTATGAACAAACAAAGACTTGCAACAAATACCTATAAAAAAATAGCTTTAATAGGCTATTTTTCATTACTCTTCTTTATGCCACTGTGGTTAATTGTACTTAGTCCAAGTGAAAGTTTAAGTGCATCCACATCTCTTTTGATGTTCACACTACCACTATTATTCCCTTTAAAGGGTATGTTACAAGGCAACCCCTTCACTTATGCTTGGTCTAACTTCATTGTTTTAATTTACCTTTTGCATAGTTTAACGACACTTTGGGTATTGCCAGCAGACAGAATATGGGCAATATTAGAGTTGATTTTTGCTAGTGCCATGTTTTTTGGTGCTACTTATTATGCTAAATTTCGTGGTCAAGAGCTTGGTTTGAGTATTAGAAAAAAGAAAAATAAAGAATAGAATTACCATGCTAAGACACTAAAAATATGAAGGAAAAGATAAATGCGCTTAAATTTGCTCAACATTAAATTATTGCTATCATTATCACTGGTCACAATATTAACGGCTTGTGATAGTAATTCTAACCGGGAAACGGATTACCCGCTTGATAGCATAGTACAGCTTGATGATACACAAAATATAAACCAAAGCATTGATCTTCTTCTTCACTACCCCTTCGACACAGTCACTAATATTCGCTGGCAACAAACCGCAGGTGAACCAGTTACTATTTTAGCTAAAACTAGCAAGGTAATCTCTTTTACCCCCAATGCTGCAGGCGATTATAGCTTCAGTGTCAGTTTTACCCTTAATGGAGGTCTTGAACAAACCCTAGAAAAAAACATTGCTGTTGCCGATAGTTACCATAAAATAACTGCACGTTTATCACATGCGGCCTTAGCAGGAAATAAAGTATCCTACCGCAGTGAAGTACACGATAGCATCAATACCAATACGCTAGTATGGCAGCAGACTTCAGGACCAGAGGTTAGCTTAACTACAGAAAATAGTAACGGTGAATTAGCCATCTTCTTTGATGCGCCAACTGTTCAACAAGATACCGTTATTACCTTTAATGTTTCAGCAACAGATACCGATAATGACAATGTCTATAGTGACAAAGTGGCAGTATTAGTAGAGTCTGCCCCATCAATTAGTGGTAACGCCTATTTTGAAGATAGAAAAGCAACTGTATTCCCTTACAACAGTGATAGCCCTTATGCTGCTGATATAGTCACATGTGTTTATTCAAATAGTTTAAGTAGTTCATGTACCTTAGCGAAAACGCCTTTACTCGCTGAGGAAGTAAAAGACTCTTCTGCCACACCTTCAATAGAAGATATTATGGATCGCGTCGTGGTCTCTCATCAATGGATGGGTGATCGCTTTAAAGAGTTTTTAATCAATAATGACAGCCATAATGATATTAAAAAATTACTAAGAGCAACTACCGCAATCGTTATTGCTTATGATGTACGCCCTTCTTTTTATTGGGCAGCTACTGGGGCAATTTATTTAGATGCAGAGAATTTTTGGCTAACGCCTGATGAGCGAGATACTATTAATGAAGCCCCTGACTTTAGAGCTGACTTTGGTAATGATTTGCAATTTGTTATGCCATGGCGCTATGTAAAAGATAACGATTACGCAAGTTATAGCTTTAGCAAATCGACGAGAGTAAACCGAACTGCACAGGATGGTTTATATCGCTTAACTTCATTGATGTATCACGAGTTAGCTCATGCCAATGACTTCTTCCCAAGCAATGAGTGGTATATTCATACTAGCAATAAACGTGTGCTTGATGCTGCTATCAGTACCGACTTTGAATCTGACCAACTTGCTATTACCCTACCACTAGCAAGCCAAGAAATGCGTGATTTAGGCCAAGTGAGTTTTGCTGGTGAAACCGCTAACCAAACACAGAAGAATTACCTGCCTGCTGATATTGAAAATTTCTTTAGCCCTGATCGTGCTACCGATTTTTACGCCTATTCAAGTAAACGCGAAGATTATGCGATGTTATTTGAAGAGTTGATGATGCAAAATCGCTTTGGCATTATGCGTGATGTTGCTATTACTAATCAGCCAACCGGTAGTGCTATATCAGGCTCTGATTACATTGTCACTTGGGGACAGCGAGGCCGTATTGGCGATGATAAGTTAAGAGAGCGAGTATTATTTAGCGCTAGTCGTGTATTACCTGAATTTGATAGTAATGCCGCTATGGCTTCAGTACTTGCACCTATTGAAATGATAGCAGGTAATAACTGGATAGAAAATTTAACAATCAGCCCTGAGCCTGCACTTAATAAGTTAAAGGGTTTTGCCGTTCCTATGAGTTTTAACCAACCTTTCCCTGCCAGTATTACAGCTGAGCAAGAAAGTACCTTTAATCGCTATTATGAAAAACCATTACCAGGTCATTAATAGCTATTAAATAATTTAACTCTAGCCCTTAAAAATATTGAGAAGAAACAAAAAACGCGACTAATTTAGTCGCGTTTTTTTGTGTAATAGTTTTGGTGTACTAGTTTTTTATGCTCTATGAAAGTAAAACCATTAAAGCTTAACTTTCCCTTAGCTAATAAGCTTTAAAACTTCCTTAATAAAAGGAATGGTGATTTTTCTTTGCTCTTGAATTGATGCTTTATCTAGCACATCAAGTGACTCAATTAAGCTGCCCATGTCGCGGCTTAAACGGTTAAGTAAAAACTTTACTACCTCATCAGATAAAAACAAGCCTCGTTGTGTGGCGCGATATTGCAGTGCAGTTATTTTTTCATCATCATCAAGTGGCTTTATTTGTTCAGTGAGTCCCCACGAAAGCCTTGAGACCAAATCAGGTAAACTAATACCTAGCTTCTGGGCACTTTCATCACCCGATATTAATAAATAGTTATTCTGTTCAAGCACTCGGTTATACAAATCGAATATAGCCTGTTGCCAACGTTTATCACCTGCGATTAAATGAATATCATCAAGACAAATCAAATCAATTTGCTCTAAACCATCTAAGACTTCAACTGGTAATTGCTTTAGTTCGGCACAAGACAAACATACAGAAGATTTGCCTAACTGCGCCGCATAACTGCTACTGGCATGAAGTAAATGAGACTTACCAACACTTGATAAACCAAACAAATAAAAGCTGTGTGGTGTCTGCTGATTTTGTTCAATAAAGGTTTTTAATTGACTAGCAATACCTTGGTTCAACTCACTTTTAAAGCTATCAAAAGTTTCATCATCAGGTAATTGCACCATCAAGGTAAGTTGCGCAACTTGCTTCATCCTTGCTCCCAATAAAAAACGGGAATTATAGGAACAATCTTTAATAGTGGCTTAACTTCAGGTAAAACCGGCAAAGAACCATCAATTAATAAGTCACCCGATGAGAGAGGGTTAGTGTTATTCTCTACAGCAATGTTACCTTCTGAATCAATAGCAACGCCATCCTTTATGATCAGTTGATTCACTTCATCGGTGTTCGCTTCATCATTATGAATATTGCTTTGAGCATTTTCATCAGCTTGTTTTACGCTGCTATTATCCTCACCCAGTACAATGACTTTAATACCATGGTGCGTCAATTCATCAAGCTCGGTTCCTAAGTCTTCAGTATTACTTAACTGTTGTTCTTTTGATAAATCATCTAGCTGAGGCGCAATTTGCTGTGTTAATTTTTTATTCAACTTCAATGAGGCTAGCAATGAAGCCTTTGAACCAGTTAAGTCTAACTTAAAACGGCGAACATCACCTTTAGCACTCGTTAAAGTAACTGTTTTCACACCCGATAAGTCTGATAGAAAATCAAATAATTTGCTGTCTTCTCTGAGTGAAGTGACATTTTTTACATCAATAATAAAATCACGTTCCGTTGAAGCTAATGACGCATAAGACTGATAAATCAATTCGGTAATATCAGATAAACCTTGGTTAATTAAATCAACCTTATTAAGCCCCTGATATTGTTGAGTATAGATTGCACCTTGAGTATAAACGCGCCAATCTAGCACTCTTGGAATATCAAGCTCTTCTTGCTCACATAGTGGCTCACAAACAGTATTATCTGCTGTGTTACCTTCCATATCACCTGCAGGAGTATCTGATAAGGCCTGGTTATTATCGCTGCTATTATTTAGGTTAGTCGTGCTGTTTGAATCAGAGAATTCATTTTCTTGCATAAGTAAGCTTGAATCAGAAAGCCTCATAACAACCACGGTATCAGCAAAATAGCGCATTGATGCTTGCTGAACTTGTTCTGGGAAATACTGCCAAAAGTCGTTAATAGCAACTTGCTCATTATCAGTTAAATCCACTAGAGGCATGATAATAGGTAAGCCACGTTGAGTAGAGAAATCACTAATACTTTCTGGCAGTATAGAGTCTGCCGTTGAAGCAACTATACTTCGGCTAGCACCTTGCTCATCAATCAACCACAATAGTACTTGTGGACGTAAACTTCCCCATAACGCTAAATTGGCTTGTTCAAATAACTGGTTGATTTGACCTTCATTAAAACTTACCACAATACTTAGCTGGTCATCTTTACGTTGATAACGGTATTGACTGACATAACGACTCGCTCTCTTAATCGCTTTGATTAATACCTCATGGCTTAATACACTTTTTTTACCGCCAACTTTTAAAAAAACACCGCTAAGTGCACTTTTAATAGCTTGTTCACGTAGGTCTCGTGCTTGTGAATCCACATCAACACTGGCTTGGTATAAATCATTTACTTCGAGGGCTGCCAATTTAACGCTAAATAGCGAAGATATCAGCAAAATAACAACAAAAGGGGATCTAAACATATAGGTGAAAATTTTCAAAAAAAGCGCCAAGAATTATGAAGGTTATCTTACCACATAGCCGGCAATTAATACCTGAAAACTTCAATAAATTGTTATGAAAAGCATTAATGGCAGAAAACAAAGCTAAGATACTGTTTATCGTCTTGAGTATGAGCCTTTGCACTGGTAGAATACGCCACTTTAAATACTGTCGGTAATTTCTGAGGTCTCCCGTGAGCGAACAAAAACAGTCGTTAAGCTATAAAGATGCTGGTGTTGATATTGATGCTGGTAACGCCCTTGTTGAAAACATTAAAGGTGCTGTAAAACGCACTACACGTCCAGAAGTTATGGGTGGTTTAGGTGGTTTTGGTTCGGTATGTCAATTACCTACAGGTTATAAAGAACCTGTATTAGTTGCAGGTACCGACGGTGTAGGTACTAAATTACGTTTAGCAATCGATTTAGCTAAACACGATACTGTTGGTATCGATTTAGTTGCAATGTGTGTGAATGATCTTATCGTTCAAGGTGCAGAGCCACTATTCTTCCTAGACTATTACGCTACTGACAAACTTGATGTAGCTGTTGCTTCATCAGTTGTTGAAGGTATTGCTGAAGGTTGTATTCAATCTGGTTGTGCTCTAGTTGGTGGTGAAACTGCTGAAATGCCAGGTATGTACCACAAAGGCGATTACGATATCGCTGGTTTTTGTGTTGGCGTAGCTGAAAAGTCACGTTTAATTGATGGGACTAATGTTGCTGCAGGCGATCAATTGATTGCTCTTGGTGCTTCTGGTCCTCATTCAAATGGTTTCTCATTGATTCGTAAAGTTTTAGAAGTTAATAACACTGATACTAACGAATTACTTGAAGGTAAGAAAATTGCTGACCATTTACTTGAACCAACAAAGATTTATGTGAAATCTGTGCTTGAGTTATTAAAGAGTGTTGATGTTCACGCATTATCTCATATCACTGGTGGTGGCTTCTGGGAAAATATCCCTCGCGTATTACCTGAAACAGCACAAGCTGTTATCAAAGGTGATAGCTGGGCATGGCCGAGCATCTTTAACTGGTTACAAGAAAAAGGTAACATCACTGAACATGAGATGTACCGTACCTTTAACTGTGGTGTTGGTATGATCATCGTTGTTCCTGCTGATAAAGTAGCAGAAAGTGTTGAAATATTAACAGCTCACGGTGAAAATGCTTGGCATATTGGCGCAATCGCCGATATGGCTGATGGTGAAGAGCAAGTTGTTTTTGCATAAACAACAAGCTTACTAAGCTAATGTAAATTTATTATAAAGGGGCTATTTAATAGCCCCTTTTATTTATCAAAAATTTAGTTAACCCTTTATTCACCTTTCATTAGGTAAAGTAGGAAAAGATATGTCGAGTAAAATAGTTGTATTGATCTCTGGTGGTGGCACTAACTTACAAGCCATTATTGATGCTTGTACTGATAGCAATTACCCTGGTGAAGTTGTTGCTGTAGTATCTAATAAAGCCGATGCATATGGCTTAACTCGTGCTGAGAATGCTGACATAGCCACGGTATCACTTTCACATAAAGAATTTGAAAGCCGTGAAGATTACGATCAAGCCCTTATCAAGAAAATTGATGCCTTTGATGCTGACTTAATTGTGCTAGCTGGCTTTATGCGCATACTTACCCCTGATTTTGTCCAACACTATCAAGGTAAGTTATTAAATATTCACCCTTCTCTTTTACCAAAATATCAGGGATTAAATACTCATCAACGCGCTATTGATGCTGGCGATGAAGTTCATGGTGTTAGCGTACATTTTGTCACTGAAGAGTTAGATGGTGGCCCAGTAATTCTTCAAGCCAAGGTCCCGGTATTTGAAGGTGATAGCAGTGATGAACTGGCTGCCCGAGTTCACGAGCAAGAGCACCGCATTTATCCATTAGTAGTAAAGTGGTTTGCAGAGCAAAGACTAGCAATGCAGGGTGACAATGCCGTATTAGATGGCAACGTACTTCCTATTTCTGGTTATGCCAACGACTAATAAATTGAATTTTATAGCCTTAATATCTTGATGTATGACATCAAATAATTACGATATTTCTGCTAATAATCCTGCAGAAGCTGTTAGTATCATGCATACTAATTGCTTCTGGAGTTTTGCTAATCATGCGTACTATCTTTCCCCTACTCTGCTTATGTTTACCGCTAATGGTTGGCGCCACTAGCTCAGAGTCACAATCTTCGCCTATCACAACGTCAACGCCTAACAAAGCTAGCTTTTCCTCGATAATTCCTGCTTACAAAGCAACATACACTCTATTACACAAGTCAGATCCTGTTGGCACAGCAATCAGGCAATTGAGTTTTCTTGAAGATAATAAAATTGAATACCACTATGAAACAGATATCAGTTGGTTAATTTTTTCTGATAAACGCACTGAAACCGCAATAGTTAAAGTAGAAGGCAATCAAGTAATCCCTTTACACTATGATTACCAGCGTGAAGGCACGGGTCGTGATAAAAGCTATCGATGGCAATATGATTTAACAAATAAAACCGCAACCGATCTTAAGAAAGATAAACAAATCACTTTAGATTTTACCGATGGTCTACTTGATAAGCTTAGCTACCACCTACAAAATCGATTAGATTTAATTACCAACCCACAGAAAAAACGTTTTATTTACCCGGTAATTAGTACACGAGGCTCAGTTAAAAATTACGAATATCAATATGATGGCGAAGAAGAGTTGATACTGCCCTATGGATTGGTCAAAACTATCCGTTTAAAGCGTGAAATTATTGAGAAAAAACGCATTACTTACGCCTGGTTTGCACCCGAATTAAATTTCCTATTAGTGAAACTCTATCAAGTTAAAGCCGGTGCTGAACAATTTGAAGCACAGTTATCTACCGTCGAGTAATCCCAATCCGTATAAGAAAGTGATCTCTTAGCGAGAATTTAAAGGCTTAGAGGCAAGGCATTGATTGCAGAGAATGGTTGTTCAGGAGAATACGCTCCTGCATTCTCTAATAAGTTGCATCCCTGCAGCGTCCTTGGCAAAATCAATAACGCCGCATATAAGCCTTAAAACTCGCCCTTTGGGAACGTATGGACACCATGATAACGGCACAAAATTTGTTTGATGTAGAGCAACTATATCTACACATATTTTATTTGTTCTAATGTCGACCATATCGTTCTAAGTGAGCACTTCTTTATCCGGAATGGTATAACAATAACATTCTTAAATTATGCGATAACATTGACACGCTTGTTATCGAACATTACTTAGTAAATTTATATCAACACATTCTGTGATGTACCTAGCTAAATATCATCCAACTCTCACCTTGAACTTTATAGTTCGCACCATGCGTCAATTAAAAATCTAACCACAAAAGTCTTATTAAGCACTATTTATCATCTCCCATATTAGATATTACTGTGCCGTTTTACTTTATAACTTCCCTTGCACAGAAAACACATAAGTTGCTTGCTAAGCCACATATTAATCACAACTTAGTTACTAGCCTATACGTCCACTACTTCGCTATAAAGCGTTCGACTTGAACCCTAATATCCCCCGAACTTATTGATAATTACAATCGCGTCAATAGTAGATATGTTCAAAAAATAGCAAATAATGCTTGAATACCCTACAAAAACCATATACTGTACATACATACAGTATAGCTATTTAGCAATATTCAACGCGAGGCAAACCAATGCACACAGTCAATACACTAAACAATAATGCGATAAGTACTCCCCTTACTAAGCAAGCTTGGTTAAAACTCGCCAGTGTTGAAAACCATCAAGAGCTGTCTTCGCAATATGCAACTATTTGCCAGCAACATAATCAAGAAAAAAAATGGGTGTTATTTATAAACCCTGAAGAATCATCATTAGAGCAGTTAGCACAAACCCATGGTGTTGATATATCAAAAGTACTTTGTGTCAGTTTTAAAGGTAAAAATAAAACCAATCATTTGCTTGATGAGAAGTCTGCTCATTTAGATATTGAACAAATTAAAAGTGTACTATGTCGTGGCAATTGCTCTGCTGTGATCCTTTCAAATGCCTCATTCGCTGATGATGAAATTATCGCACTTGATAGTTGTGCTCGTACTGGGGAAACCCAATGTGTGTTATTACAAAACCAACGCAAAACCCATTAATGAAAATTAAAGCTAGCGCTTTATAAAAACAGGCCCAAATAATTCACAACAAAAAAAGCCGTATTGCTTTAAACAATACGGCTTTATTTATATCTTGTAGTAGCAAGTGCTTCTCAGCACTTAATAGTAGAGTAACTAGATTTTAATGAGGCTACTTGCTCGATAACCAGTTATTAACATTACGAGTTAATACACTCATAGGTACTGCGCCATTGAGTAATACCACATCATGAAACTCTGCTAAGTCAAAACGATCGCCTAAACGCTCTTTTGCTTGCACTCGTAAATCTAATATTTTTAACATGCCAAGTTTGTAGCCTAAAGCTTGACCTGGCCAAGCCATGTATCTTTCTATTTCTGAAATAACATCAGACTGAGCTGCACCTGTTTGCTCAGCCATATAACTAATAGCTTGCTCACGTGTCCATCGTTTATCATGCAGACCAGTATCAACCACCAAACGAACCGCTCTGAAAAGCTCAGCTTGTAAGCGGCCTAAATCCCCAAAGGGATCATTTTCATATAGACCTAATTCATAAGCCACCTGCTCACTATATAATGCCCAGCCTTCAGTATAAGCATTATATGGAGCAATCCGGCGTAAAAAAGGTAACTCAGCTTGGTCTAAATTTAATGCTATTTGCCAATGATGACCAGGGTTAGCTTCATGGTAAGTCAATGTTTTCAAACCAAATTTAGGGTTCGCTTTCATATCCCTTAAATTAATCCAATAAATACCTGGTTTGCTGCCATCAACAGCTGGAGAGGTATATTGTCCACCTGGAGCGCCCTCTTGTACCTCAACGGGAAAAGCCTTAACTTCAACTTGATAGCTTGGTGTTGTTTTAAAAACTGGCGCCATTTTAGTAGTTATTTCAGTAATGTAGCCATTAATATCATTAAGTAGCTCTGCACGCCCTTCTTTAGAGTCTTCATATAAGAAACGTGGCTCTTCATTTAATGCCACCATTCGCTCACCAACAGAGCCTTCTTTATAACCCTGTGCTTGTAATATGCTATCCATAGTGGCACTAATTCTGGCGACTTCATCCAAACCAATTTGATGAATTTTAGCAGGTGAAAGTTCGCTATCACCTAATTGCTTAATTGCATCTTGATAATACTTACTGCCATTGGGTTGTGCCCAAATTCCTGACTCTGCACGAGATTTAGCCAGTAGTGCAGAGCTTGCTTGCTCTACTGATTGAAAGGCTGGATAAACCACAGTGCTAACCTTGCTAATAACTTGCTCAATCAGTGCTTGTTTTTTTTCTGCACTAAGCGATTCAATTGTATTTACCTTGTCACTAAAAACACTGACAAAAACATGCTTGTGTGCTTCAACACTAGTAAAGCCTTGTAAGTATTTAATCGCTCCTTGCAGAGTTACTTTAGGCGGCAGCCAGTTTTGAGCTGAATCGGCAGCTTGTTTCTTAATAATACTGGCAGCAAGGATATCAAACTGCCCTAAACGAGTAATGTAATCTAGTGCTTCTTGCTCTGAAGTAATCGGTTGATCATTTTGCATTACACGAGGAATATCAATCAATGGGCCATTGATTTGATTAACAATAAAAGGAGAAAGCCCCATCCAAGTATCTATAAAACCAACACTAAATGTCGGTTCACCAGCAAAATAACGTGTTAAACCTGCCATCACTTGTTGGTTATTTTTTTCCGTGAGATCACTATTATCTAGCTTAACACTGGCTATTTTGTTCGATAAAGCTAATAGCTCTGCACGCAGCTGTTTTTCATTTTCAGGACTAAAAACTTCCATTTTGCTGGAGATTTCTTCACCTACATCTTTTTGGGCTAAACCATACATAGTTGCAGAAAGGGCTCGTTGTTTAAAAAGCGTGTGTTTAGCTTCTATATATAAGGCTAATAAACGCTGCTCTGCACTAATAACTTGCTTATTTTCAACAACTGTTGGCGCAGTATTCACTACACTTTCAGTACCTGCATCCTTTTTTTTATCACAAGCGGTCAAACTTAGCGCACTAATAATGGCACTTGCTAATAAACTATTTTTCAAGGTTTTATTCATAGGTTCCTCTGAATTTGTTTTCCCTAAGGGAGATTTTTATTATTTTATATTTAAGTAAATTAGATTATCAGCGATTAGAGCAAATGCAGCTAAAGTTGTAAACAACGCTGAATTACACCTTCTCTTAAATAGATCTAGCCATTGTACAAAAAACAAGCATATAATTTTGGGTTCTTCCGGTATACCTGATATAATCTCGCGCCCGCATTTGGGCGATGGTAATGACTACCAGCTAACAGTAATGAGAATGGTGATATGACTTCAGCTAAGCAACAAATAACTTCACAAAACCTACAGGGGTTATTTGATTATCCAAAATATTGGGCTGAGTGCTATGGCACAGCGCCATTCTTTCCCATGACACGTAAAGAGATGGATGTGCTCGGCTGGGATAGCTGTGACATTATTATTGTTACTGGCGATGCTTATATTGACCATCCAAGTTTTGGTATGGCTATCATTGGTCGTATGCTCGAGGCACAAGGTTTCCGCGTTGGTATTATCGCGCAGCCTGATTGGAAATCTAAAGATGCTTTTATGGAGTTAGGTGAGCCTAATCTTTTCTTTGGTGTGACTGCTGGTAACATGGACTCCATGATAAACCGTTACACTGCTGAGCGAAGAATGCGCCATGATGACGCTTATACACCAAACGATGAAGGTGGAAAACGCCCAGATCGTGCTGTAACGGCCTACACCCAACGTTGTAAAGAAGCCTTTAAAGGTGTACCTGTTATTATTGGTGGTATTGAAGCAAGTCTGCGCCGAATTGCCCATTACGATTATTGGTCCGATAAAGTTCGCCAATCGGTATTATTTGATTCAAAAGCAGATTTATTGGTATTTGGTAATGCTGAACGTCCTTTAGTAGAAATTGCCCATAGAATTGCGCGTGGCGAAGATGTTAAAACCATTACCAATGTTCGTGGTAGTGCATTTATAACCAAGCAAGCACTTCCTGGCTGGCAAGGAGTCGATTCTCGTGATATTGACAGACCAGGTAAAATTGATCCTATCCTTAGCCCCTATGAAGAAATTACCCCAACATCATGTAGCGATAATAAAGCACAAAGTGATGAAGTAGCAGATGCCAAAGATATTACTAAAACGGCCCAAGTTGTTCAGATTGTTAATTTCCGCAATGAAACTAAAAATACTAAACCGCAAACTACCTATATTAATTTACCTACTTTTGAGCAGGTAAAGGATAATAAAGTACTCTATGCCCATGCCTCACGTATATTTCATCAAGAAGTAAACCCTAGTTCTGCCAAAGCTATCGTACAAAAACATGGCAATCGTCTTCTTTGGGTTAATATACCCGCGAAACCATTATCCACAGAAGAAATGGACGGTGTTTTTGCTTTACCTTATAAGCGAGTACCACACCCTAGCTACGGCAACGCTAAAATCCCCGCTTATGACATGATTAAAACCTCAATCAATATCATGCGTGGTTGTTTTGGTGGTTGTACTTTCTGTTCAATTACCGAACACGAAGGACGAATTATTCAAAGTCGCTCTCATGAATCTATCATTAATGAAATAGAAGATATAAAAGAGAAAATACCCGGTTTTACTGGTGTTATATCAGACTTGGGTGGACCGACAGCAAATATGTATCAGCTGACTTGTAAAAGTGAGAAAGCTGAGGCAACTTGCCGTAAGCCATCCTGTGTATGGCCAACTATCTGTGGCCATTTAGATACTGATCAGTCGCCAACCACTGAGCTATATCGTAAAGCCCGTAACGTAAAGGGTATTAAAAAAATACTTATCGCCTCTGGTGTTCGTTACGACTTAGCGATAGAAGACCCTGAGTATGTAAAAGAGTTGGCCACTCATCATGTTGGTGGATATTTAAAAATTGCCCCTGAACATACCGAGAAAGGCCCGCTTGATAACATGATGAAGCCAGGCATGGGCAGTTATGACAAATTTAAAGAGATGTTTGATCACTACTCTAAGGTTGCAGGTAAAAAGCAGTACTTAATCCCTTACTTTATTTCAGCTCACCCGGGAACCACTGATAGAGATATGGTAAATTTAGCACTTTGGTTAAAAGACAATGACTTTAAACTAGACCAAGTACAAAACTTTTATCCCTCACCTTTAGCTAGTGCGACAACAATGTACCATACCGAACTAAATTCTCTGCGAAACGTGACATCAAAGAATTTGGCTAAAGAAGATGGCAAGATCACAGTACCCAAAGGTACTATTCAGCGTCGTTTGCATAAAGCAATATTAAGGTATCATGATCCAGCTAATTGGGCACAGATTCGTCAAGCATTAACTAAAATGGGATTAACGAAATTGATTGGCTCTGCGCCAAATTGTCTAGTGCCGAGAGAAACACGTGGTGAACTGCAATCATCAAACCCAAATAGGCAGGGTAAAAATAATGCTCAAGGCAATAAAACCAGTCCAGGGCAGAATAGGAATAACTCAGGAAGTGGTAAAGGTAAGAAAACACCAAACCATAAAAAAGGCTTAACACGTTTTTCTGATAATCAATTTTCAGATAGAAAAAAACGCAAGTAAAATAGAATAAGTTAAGCATAAAATTAAAGTTAGCTTTTTTCTTAACTTAGATAATCAAAACAACGCTATTGAGAAAGCCAATAGGCTACTTTTTCAGCGAGTAAACTTGGGTTAATAGGCTTAGCCAGGTAGTCATTCATACCTGCTGCTAAGCACTTTTCTTGATCGCCCGTCATGGTATTCGCAGTCATCGCAACAATACTCACTTTAGCAGAGGCTTGATATGCATCATCAGTTCGAATGGCTATAGTCGCTTGATAACCATCCATTTCAGGCATTTGACAGTCCATTAAAACCAATTGATATGGCTCAGAGAATTGACGCTGTTGTATTAACTCTAAAGCATGTACACCGTTTTTAGCTAAGTCAGCACTATGTCCCAACTTGCGTAATAGCCCAAGAGCAACTTGTTGATTAATTCGATTATCCTCAACTAATAATATTTTAACTTGCTCACTATTAATTGTTTCTGTTACTTGCTCTACAGTTGCTGGCTTTGAGTGCTGAGTATTGGATATGTTAGTTTCAGATGAAAATATATTAGTTAACATTTTATGAAGCCTGCTAGCAATTATAGGCTTGCTCAATTTGTGTATACACTCAATTTGGCGTAACGATGCTTCGACTGTCTCTTTAGCAGCACTGCTACCTTCCATTGGAGTTAACAAAAGAAGTTGTGTTTTGTTAACTTCAATGGAAGGTCGCTGCATATTACTTTGAATCAGTGAA
>PJEL010001637.1_pt1 | contig 22115 bp, 16 predicted proteins | sample 1853271 | NCBI WGS metagenome assembly PJEL01 (sample SAMN08108733, study PRJNA415343) | Invertebrate metagenome, whole genome shotgun sequencing project. | host: Globobulimina | place: Sweden: Gullmar Fjord | collected 2015-08
TTGATAACCAAGTGTCTGCAAATACTTTGTTTTTAACAGGGCAATCCGATCTACATTCCAAAGTCGGAAGTGTACTGTGCAACGACAAGCATTGTACGATTGCGCTTGAGGCGTTAACGGCAGTTACTATGGGGCACGTCTGATGGACACGCTAACCATTGAACCCACCTATCGCGTGGTGCTCGGAGATAGTGATTGTTTTCACATTATGGTCGTCGGTGCGTCGGGTGTGGTCGATGGCTCATCGCCGTTTCCCGGCCGGGCGTTCATTTATGAGCACGATGGTAATGAATGGGTTCACAAGGTGACGTTGCATTCTCCCGATTTGGGAGCCGGTGCTCAGTTTGGTCAATCTGTAGCAATTAAGGGCAACACGATTGTGGTGAGTGCTCCGTTGGCGCGAAGTCGAACCAATATTCAGTGCGGTGCCGCCTATGTGTACCGACGTGATCGAGACACTTGGGAATCGAGTAGCGTTGATCCGGTGCAGGTGTTGTTTCCAAAATCACCAAATTGGATGGACACGTTTGGGGCCAATCTTGCATTAGAGGACGGCTGGCTCTTTGTTGGTGCACCACAGGACGACAGTGAAAAACCGGATGCGGGCTCGGTTACGATTTTTAAATGGGAGCCAGCAATCGATCGCTTTGTTCGCAAGCAGATCGTGGATCGTCCTCATGCAGTCAAACGTGAGCACTTCGGCATTCGAATTCTGGTTGATGGTGACATGGCGATCATCAGTGCCAGCAACCTAGTTTGGCATAGTGTGCCTGGGACGGTTCATATTTATCGCCTAGATGATAAAACAGATCGGTGGGGGCACACCCAGACTCTCAAAGCAGGACCCGAACGAAAAGACGGAGATCATTTTGGGCGATCCCTTTCCTTGTGGCGCACTGGACCTTGGCGGCAACACCGACTCGTCATCGGAGTGACTGGAGCGGACGATCAAGGCGAACATTCAGGAGCAGCCCTAATCTTCCAACGAAGACGAGAGGGATCAGATCTCGTCTGGGAGCAGGAGGCACGCCTTGCTCCGCCGGCTACATCCAAGGGTGATCACTTCGGATTCTCGACGGCCATCGCAGAGGGACTTCTGTTGGTTGGAGCAATGGCAACCGATGGGCAGTCGCTGCGTAACTTTGGCCGATCCTACGTCTATTGGGAGAACACGGAGTCGGATCACAATTGGCTTTTGGTTGGTGGTCTTGAGAGTAATCCAAAGACTGAATCAGAGCAATTTGGCTTCGCCCAGCTGTTCTATTGGGAATCCAAAAAGGGCCAATATGAAGCTGCGATAACGGCTCCAGGGGGCAAAAAAAGAGGAATCCACTCGGGTGTTGTATATATATTGGGGGAGTCTGAATAGCCGCTTGTTCCTGCTGAAGAGACTCCTTTTGGAGAGCGGCGGATTGGTTCTAGGCCACGCTTCGCACTGCAGTGAGGATCAACAGGCATGGGCTTTGCCAGCCTGATCTGGTGGTCTAGGCAATATTGGTCGGGAATAGGCGGAATAAATTATCTCAAGACGAGGTTTCTTCCATTGTTCGCTACGAATTCGACGCGTTCTGTGGTATGTTTTGGCAGTTCGCAGCCGATTGAGAGGCGCGGGGTTGAAGACGCTCAAATGCTTGCCCTGAGAGTCGGATGTTAATGTAGGTAAGTTGTCTTTGCAAACATGCTTACTCTATGTAGGTTGCTAGTTGTGGTTCGGGAGACCAGCACCTGTGGAGAAAAGAGCATCAGGGACTGCCGGTGGCGATGAGATCAGTTCTGGTGCATCAGTGGGAAGGTGATTAGATTAAGTACATGTGCCTTGTTGGCGATGCTAACGAGGTTTCTTTCGTCCATATATTTGTCCGTTTCATAAACACATAGTTGAAATCTTCAGGAGAAGATGATGTCACACATTTTTAAGCGAAGCGCTGTTTTGAGTCTCGTTGGAATTGGTGCAGCTGCCGCAGTCGCACTGCCGCAGTTTGCATTGGCGGGAGACGGCGTGCCGTCCGTTACTCCCACGGAAGATCTGCAAGACTGGGTTCTCAATGAGAACTTTCTCACCATTTCAGACACCAATATCATGATCCGAACATGGGATCAGATGAACGCAATCGGGGAGCAATCACCGCATTTTGCAGTAAGTCACGATGCTGGTGCAACGTGGACGCGTGATCGTGAAACGTCATACAACCTAACGCTTCGTTACTCAGATTTTGACCCGCTCGTCACAACACCAGCGATTCATCCTGACCTGCAAGCTACTGATGCAAACAACTTGCACATTGTTCAGTTCATCGCTCCTCCGATGCAGAAATTTCGAAATGACATCGAAACGCTGGGCGGCACGATTCGCCACTTCGTGGGGAATCACGGCTACGTCGTCGAGATGGATGATTTGACCAAGGATGCTATTCAAGGCCTCGAATATGTCCGCTGGGTTGGTGCTTTCCATCCAGCGTATAAGACTGAGGAATGGGTATTGAACGAATATTTCCCCATGGGCTACGGTGCAGCGGGACAAGGCGTTGGCCTTAATGGCGCTGACCAAGGCGTCATGGGAGCACAGGACATTGACATCAATGCACCGCTTGCTGGTCTTGGCTTCAATCAAGGTAATGCACAGAACGAAGAGCCGATTGTGCTAACGTTCAACGTTGCCGTCTTTGAACGCGGCTTCCGCCAAAAGAAGATCGTTGCTCGCAAGATTAAAGAAATGGGCGGCACGATTGAGCGAATGAGTGATCAAGGATTCTTGGTCCGTGCGACATTTGATGTTGCGAAAATTGGGCAGTTGTTGACGATGGACGAAATCGAATTCGTCGACCTCACCGGCCCCCCAGAGCACGATATGAACATCGCGCGTGATATCACGGGCAGTCTCTTCATTGAAAACACACTCGGCTTCACCGGCCAAGGCGTGAACTTTGAAGTGATGGACTCAGGCAATCGCACGACCCATGAAGGTTTCGAAGGCGAAATCATTATCCACGGCGGCAACGGCTCCAGCACCTGGCATGGCACTGCGGTATCCGGCATTGTCTATGGTGACTTCATTGGCCAACCCGCAAATGCAGAAGGCACGTTGCGAGATGCAAACAAGAAGATCTTTGCCTGCTACAGCTGCTTTAGCGATCGTCATGCACACACTGCTGAACTATCCGACCCGGGTGGTGCCTATCGAGCGGTTATGCAGACGAATAGCTGGGGAAGCCCGCGAACCCGTGATTACAATACCACCTCTGCAGATCTTGACGACATTCTGTTCCTGAACGACATTGTGATTTGTCAATCACAGTCCAATGCGGGCAATCAAGACTCCCGGCCACAAGCGTGGTCGAAGAATATGGTCTCTGTCGGCGGTGTGAATCACTACGGTACTGCAGATAAGGCTGATGATTGCTGGTGTTCCGGCGGCTCGATTGGTCCCGCTCGTGACGGCCGCATCAAGCCTGACTTGACGCATTTCTACGACAACATTCACTCAACTGAAGACGGGCATGATTCTGATTACATGACTGGCTTTGGTGGAACAAGTGGTGCCACGCCGATCGTTGCAGGACACATAGGCCTCATCTTCCAGATGTGGCATGAAGGTGTGTTTGACGGATTTGGTGGTGGCGTAGACGTCTTCGAAAATCGTCCCAAGGCTGCGACCGCAAAAGCGCTCGTGATCAACTCTGCAGAACAGTATGCGTTTAGTGGATCAAACCATGACCATGCTCGCGTCAAGCAGGGCTGGGGAATGCCTTCACTCGAAGCATTGTACAATTTGGCGGACACGATTTTCATCGTTGACGAGACTGATGTTCTCACCGAAAACCAATCAACACAATACAATGTGACCGTTACTGCCGGCATGCCTGAACTCAAGGCCACTTTGGTCTACACGGATTACAAAGGTAGCCCATCCAACCAGAGTCAGCATCGTGTAAACGATCTGTCACTCAAGGTCACTGCTCCGAATGGAACAGTGTACTGGGGCAACAACGGCCTGTTGACAGAGAACTACTCCACCCCCGGCGGCGTTTCCAACACCAAAGACACCGTAGAAAACGTCTTCGTTGAAAACCCCATGGGCGGAAACTGGACGGTTGAGGTCTTTGCTGATGAAATCAACCAGGATACTCACCTCGAGACCGGCGCCGTTGATGCGGATTATGCCCTCGTCGTAACTCCAGTCGGTGGTATTGCTCCTGCGTGTATGGACCTGACGGTGACTAACCTCATCGAAAACAGCTTTGCTAGCTTCACCGTTACGCAGAACTTGTCTCGCGGCGAACGCGTTGCAGTTGTGTACGGCACGCAAGCAGGTGAAACTGTAGTTGATAATCTCGCAGGTTACTGCGGTACGTTCGGCTTCAAATTCCCCCTCGGTCAAGCGAACAAGCATCTCGTCGTTGACGGATTTGCAGATATTGATGGCATCTTCCAAGGCAGCCGCAAGATTCCGAATGGTACTGCTGGAATGGACATTATGTTCCAGGCGATCAAGCACGACACCTGCCCCAGCGAATGCATGAGTCAGGTATGGTCAGGCACGATCGAATAAGGGTCGAAAGGTCGCGTCCTAGAAATGATCTAGGATCGGCTTTTTGAGTTCATTTGACTTTTCCCGCAGAGCGTCCCTTGACGCTCTGCGGTTTTTTTTGCCTACTTCGTATTTCCTCCATCAGTGAGTTGTAACTGAGGCAAACCAACGTAGCAATTCCTTTGCCGCGTTTGGCCCCTACGATTGCCTATGCCAGATGCTCCTACATTTACTGAGGGCGATCCATCCGAAGCACCCGTTCCGGGGGTGATTCAGATTACATCAATAGATGACCCGCGGGTAGATGTGTACCGCGATGTGCGCGACAAGGATCTTGCCGGTCGGGACAAGGTGTTCATGGCGGAGTCGGAAATGGTTGTTCGCAGGTTGGTGCAATCGACGCCAGATCGCATTGAATCCTTGTTTGTTTCGCCTGACCGTTTAGAACGAATGAGCGATGTTCTGCAGCAGTTGTCTACAGAAGTACCCATCTATGTGGCGAATGTGGATCTCATGACTGAGGTTGCAGGGTTTCACATTCATCGCGGAGTGTTGGCAGCGGGCAAACGTGTGCATCCATGCGAGTTGTTCCTTGAAAAATCACTCGGGCATCTACGGGGGCGCGACCAGCTGACCATTCTCGTTGCAGAGCGTTTTACGAACGTAGACAATATGGGAGCGCTCTTTCGTAATGCCGCTGCGTTTGGTGTTGATGCGATAGCGCTTGATCCTCATTGTTGTGATCCGTTGTACCGCAAGGCCATACGTGTTTCAATGGGGCATGTGCTTTCGTTGCCGTATGGAGTTCTGCATTATTGGCCAACTGATTTGGAGCGCCTCAAGACTGAATGGGGCTGCACTCTCATTGGTGCTGAGATTACTGCAGACTCCAATCCTCTGTGGGAGTTGCCGCATCACGACAGAGTGGCGATTATCATGGGTTCTGAAGCGACCGGACTGAGTGAGGAAGCTCAAAATGTCTGCGATGCAATTTATCAAATTCCGATGAGTAGTAATGTTCCCTCGATCAATGTCTCCATGGCTTCGTCCATTTTCTTGTATGAACGCCAACGAACACTGTTCTCAACGAAATGTTGACTACAGAGGCTGTGGAACATTTTCACATGCCAAGAATATCAGTACATCAAAATAAATGGTTTAGAGCAGTGGGCTAAGCAGTTTGGCGAGGTTGTCGCCGAGTCGATAGCGGTAGGGGCGGCGTTTCCATATCTCGGTGTTGAGTCGTTCGCTGTGCTGTACATAATTCATTTGTAGATAACGAAGTTCAGAAGCAGCATCAGTACTGTAGATAAGAATGGCTAGTTCGAAATTGAGAAAGAAGGATCGAATATCAAGATTAGCCGATCCAATCAAGCCGAATTCCCGATCAACGGTGAGCGTCTTGGCGTGTAGCAACCCGGCGGTGTATTCTTGAATCTCGACGCCTTCAGTTAACAGTGTGCCATAATGCGAACGGCCGGCCGCTTGAGTGATCCAATTGTCTCCGCGTTTTGGAACCACCATCACCACCCGCACTCCACGACGCGCTGCGGTGCACATGGCCGCCACGGTTGATTCATCTGGTACGAAGTATGGTGTAGTCAGGATGATTTCATCTCGAGCAGTGTGCAATGCGTGCAAAATGGCGCGCTTCATTGGAGATTCAGCGATCAACGGCCCGGTAGGAAGAACTTGTGCAACGATATCATGATCGCTAGCGTCATCTTTGCCAGAATCATTAATGGACCACGGATCATTCTTGGTCCAGTCTATTTCAAGTATCTCGTTCGAGGCCATAGCCCAATCTTCAACAAACAACCGCTGCAAAGGAATCACGGCTGGCCCTGTAATGCGCACCGTTGCATCTACCCATGCACCAAAAGCCTCTTTCTTTGGGTAAATCGGGGTAGAGATGTTGTGGCTGCCGGTGTAGGCGATTTGATGGTCAATCACGGTGAGTTTACGGTGGTTGCGTAAATCGATTCGCGCGGCATGAACGCGCAATGCATTGACTGGCAATGCTTCTGCAGTGTGAACACCCGCAGCTTGAAGCTCTGTCCAATGAGAACTGCGAACGAACGAGCGGGAACCAACCGCGTCAACCATGAGTCGAACATCGACACCGCGCTTGGCTGCTTCGCATAACGCGCCCACCAACCGGACTCCGCAGGCATCAGCATTAAAAATGTAGTACAGCAAGTTGCATGATTGCTTCGCTTCTGCGATGTCCTGTATCAACAGATCTATGAAGCGATCCGTTTCATCGATCAAAGAGAGTCGATTACCACCCAGCGGAAAGCTGCCATCGTACCCCATCACCAGATCAGACATCGGCCTGAGGTTGTCTGCGATTTCCGGGTGTATGAAATTTTGGTCGGGTGACGAGTACGTCGTATCGCGATCAATTTGCTGAACGATGTTTCGGTAACGCTCAACATCACGTCGGCCAAGTCTGTTTTCACCAATCAAAACATAGAGAATCGCTCCGGGGATCGGAAAAAAAGCTACGAGTCCCAACCAAGCAAGGGCAGCGGAAGGCGTACGTCGACGCATGATGATCAACAGCCCCACGCCGATGCGAATTGACCATTGTATTACGAAGGTCGCAATATAGAGTGAGAATAGCAGAGTCCAGTCAAAATCCATGCTGTCTCCGAAAGAGGCGGGGCGTGATTAAATGCATTGACGATCAATGTCACCGAACGATCTGAGTGACCGAAGAAGATTCACGGCCTATCCTCACCAATTCACATGGTCGGCGATGAGTTGCGAAACCATATCGGATCGTCCATTCACAGTGTATCCATCTTCTTGGATCAACCGAGGAACACAGGCGATGAAACACTCATTGGCCAGCCAATGTACCGCTGAATTTGTAGGCACGTTCGCTCTAATGTTCGCAGGGGGAGCTGCCATAATTGTCTCTGGAGGAGATAATGTTGTCGCGATCGCGTTGGCCCACGGGTTGATCTTAGGCGTCATGATTTCCGCTCTTATGCATATTACGGGTGGGCAGTTCAATCCTGCGGTATCGATTGCATTGCTCGTCATGGGAAAGCAAAAGCCCGCTCTAGCATTCGCATTTGTAGCCTCTCAAGTAGGCGGTGCAGTTGTCGCAGCCGTTCTGCTTAAGACGTTCTTGGCCGGTGCATACGATGTCGGGAATGTTGGTGCGACGCTTGGTGCGCTCAGCACGGGTGAGTCCGCAAATCCAATGGCTGTACTTGGGATTGAAATTGTGGCGACATTTTTTCTGATGTTTGTTATTGTCGGTACGGCAGTTGATGACCGAGGTGTGGGTAAGAATGCTGCGGTTGGCGGATTCGGAATCGGACTGACATTGGCAGCTTGCATTTTAGCCATAGGTCCCGCTACTGGTGCATCATTAAATCCAGCTAGAAGCTTTGGACCAGCTCTTGTTGCAGGCGCATGGGAGATGCACTGGGTGTATTGGATTGCTCCCATTATCGGTGCAGCAATAGCCGGGCTTGTATGGAAACACCTAATCGGTTTGGATGCTGTCGAAGATGAAAACGATTTTTGAAAAACGGGTTATCAAAACGACCTGATCGCATGTGGGTACTTCAAATATCAAGATTTTTCACATCAAGCGCATGTTCTTCAATGAAATTGCGTCTGTTTTCAACATTCTCACCCATGAGGATTGAAAACAAATTATCCGCTTCGGAAACCGCGTCCCAGGTTACGCGAAGCAGTGTTCGGCGAGAGGGATCCATGGTGGTATCCCACAGCTGAATAGGATCCATTTCGCCTAGCCCCTTGAAGCGTTTGATCTCAATGCCGCTTCGCCCAACATCATGCAGAACATTCTTGATAGACGGGACGTTGGGTGCTTCGCTGACGGATTCCTTGCCGGTCGTTGAAGTGCTGATCCATGCATAGCGAGCGGGTAGGAGATCGCCTGTAACATCCTCCTCCTGCTTGAGGTCCCAATTGTTGATGTCAATCCCGAGATCATTTGCACCTTCGATGAGGGCGAGGAGTTCGCGAGTTTCGTGGAGCTCACGAACAGTTGCTTGCGTTCTCGCTCGGTCTTCATCGGACTGTGTTGAGTCATCGGCTACATCACCATTAGGTGTAGGCGTTTGAGCATCATCAGTTGATGTCACTTCTGGCTGTTTGTCGGAGTCGCTGTCTTGCAAATGAAGATCGTCCAGCCATAGCCCTTCGGTTCGAATGTGTTGCATCGCATCATCTTCGCCCCAAAAGAAACTATCACCTGCCCTGGTGCTAACGACATGAGAAGGCAAGCGGTGTGTTCCCGCAGGATCATTCAAGCGAGAGGCTAGCAGATTCTTGAAGATGATTCCGCGGCGATGAACGACGCCAACCAATTCTTCGAGCCGTTCGATTGTGCGAACCGCCTTCTTCGCTTCTGCCTCGCTAAGTCGCCGAATCTCATTGCCTTCATCATCTCGGATAATCAACACGGAATGCGTCAGCCCCAATTCTGTCAATTGCGAATTGAGTGCTTTTTCATCGAGCACATAATGGGATTTCTTCCCCCTGGCGATCTGGTATAAGGGAGGCTGAGCGATAAACACACGACCCTCGCGAACCATGTTTGACATTTGGCGAAAGAAGAATGTAAGCAACAGGGTACGGATATGCGAGCCGTCCACGTCGGCGTCAGTCATGATAATCACTTTGCCATACCGCAATTGGCTCGTATCACATTCTTCGCCGATGCCACATCGAAGTGCTTGAATGAGGGTACGAATCTCCTCGAAGGCGAGCATCTTATCGACGCGTGCTTTTTCGACGTTGAGGATCTTGCCTCGCAACGGCAAGATGGCTTGAAATTCTGTTTCCCTGCCTCCCTTGGCGGATCCGCCCGCAGAATCACCTTCGACAATGAAGATTTCTGATTTGTTGACATCCTTTGTCGTGCAGTCCGCGAGTTTGGAAGGCATGCCTCCACTTTCGAGGGCAGATTTGCGGCGTGTCAAATCACGGGCCTTCCGCGCAGCCTCACGGGCTTGTGCAGCAAGTACACCCTTCTGGCAGATCTTCTTGGAAATTGCGGGATGCTCTTCAAGCCAATTTGCAAACTGTTCGCCCAAGGCTTGGCCAACGAATGACTCTGCTTCGACGGATAGCAATCTCTCTTTTGGCTGATTATTGAATTGTGGATCAGGATGTTTGAACGAAATGATCGCAACCAAACCTTCTCGCAGGTCATCACCGCTCGGCGTAACCCCTTTGATGAGATTGCGCGCTTTGGCGTACGCATTCATGGTGCGCGTTACCGCGTTCTTGAAACCGGTAAGATGCGTTCCGCCAGAAGGATTGAAGATATTATTTGTAAATGTAAGAGTTGTTTCACTGAAAGCGTCGGTGTATTGCATAGCAATTTCGACACCAAACCCTGATTCTTCATCGAATCTGGAGAAGTACATGACTTCAGCAATCGGCGTTTTCGATTCGGCCAAATACGCAACATAGGCTGATATGCCATCGTCAAATTTGAAAGTCTCATCGCGAGGTTTGCCGTCCTTGTCAACTCGCTCATCGGTGAGGCGAATCTCAACGCCTGAATTCAGATACGCTAACTCGCGCAGTCTGCGCTTGAGAACTTCGTAGTCGAATTCGATTTCAGGGAACACTTCATGATCGGGTTTGAAGGTGACCCGTGTGCCCGTCCGGTTGTCATTTGGATCTAATGTTGCGATGACATGCAAAGGCTTGTTGACTTCACCTCTTTCGAATGTGATGAGGTGCACTTTGCCATCTCGTTGCACTTCCACTTCCATCCATTCGGAGAGGGCATTCACACAGGAAACACCGACGCCATGCAAACCGCCCGAAACTTTGTAGGCGGAGTTGTCAAATTTACCTCCGGCATGGAGCACGGTCATCACAACTTCGACGGCCGGTTTGCCATCAAGGTTGGGATTTTCGTGAGTCATGGGTTCTACCGGAATTCCACTACCATCGTCAGTGACGGCGATCGATCCGTCCGCCAGCACGCTGACTTGGCATTTCGTGGCGCGGCCGGCCATGACCTCATCAATACCGTTGTCCACGGTTTCCCACACAAGGTGATGCAATCCAGTGGTATCTGTACCGCCGACGTACATGCCAGGCCGTTTCCGAACAGCTTCGAGGCCTTCGAGGACCTGAATGTCTGCGGCGCTGTATTCGTCGCTGTGATTCGCGTCGACCGGCCCCGACGAGGGCGTAGAAGGGGAAGATCCATCTGCCGTTGCATTTGCGGGCAGGGTCACATCAGTAGGGTCAGGGTTTGACATCCTTGAAATTCACTCGCTGAGGGTCGCGGATTGCAAATGGAACAATCGGAAGTGGCTCCGCCTGATGTTGATAACAGGTGTTCCAGCTGGGACCATTTTGCCGTTCTTTGCAGCCAAATGGTAGGGAGAATGATAGGCTGAAACCGCTCATAAATCGACCGCCAGTCCACGCTCCGGAGGTGTCGGTTTTGGCCAGTTGTTGCTCCTGTAGTTTGCCGATTGCAGGCCCTGCACGTCGGCCAAATCTGGGGGCGAGACGAGAAGGTTACATTTGAGTCCAGATTAGCAAGTTGAGGGGCCATATGATGTTCCCAACGCCGTTCACCGCTGCAGGTGATTCGCCGGTGAATGAATGTAGCAGTGTTCAATTCGGGTACCTTTCATATGGTTGAGTGGTTCATTCATCTTCTGCCGCTTCTCATTTTTCTGGCTCTCGGACTGTCCATTTTGATCACATTGCTGACGGGAGTCTGTTTCTACCGCCTGTTTCATCCCATTCGCTTAACGCCGGGCATAGCTGCTGCAAGAGGCTGGTGGATTGATCCATCAGATGCTGGTGCGAATCATGATGAATGGATGCTTGATTTTGATCGCCAGTATTCCTGTCCAGTGTGGGACATTGATCATCCTGTCGACCTCACGCGCCCCATTATTGTGATGACTCATGATTGGGGCGGATCAAGGATTGCTTCATTGCAACGAATTGCTGCCCTAATCCCTCACACATCTCGAATCACGATGTGGGATATGCCCGGGCATGGTGACACCACAACCCGAGGCAATTCGGCGCGAACAGGATTAGGATTTCCTGAGTCGTCCTTGCTCTCCAATCTGGTAGATCGACTACCACGCGACCGGCCGGTTGTGCTTTACGGCTTTGGGCTTGGCGCTCGAATTTCAATGGAGGCCGCCCGTCAAAATGCCAATGTCATTGGTGTTATTGTCGAAGCACCTACTGCAAATTACAAGACTGAGCTCGCATTTGTCCTGCGTCGATACGCATTGCCTGATCGCGTGATTGGGTCATTAGTCCGACTATTGTCGAGATGGCGCCATACCAGCGCGACAACTTTGCAAACAGTAGAATCGGCATCTCGATTAACTCAGCCTGTGTTGGTATTGCCGTTTGCACAATTAGGCAGCGAGGGAGAACATATTGCACAAGAAGTTGCTGATGCTGCCTCAGCCAGCCAGTATGTTGAGACCAATGGATCGATCGACGCGGTCGCAGTGTTAGGCGATCCGTCCGCCAAGATCGATGCAGCAATCCATGACTTTATACGCATGTGTACCGCTCGCTATCAACAGGAAAAACGGAAAGGTCGTCACGCCTCCCGAGATGATGATGCCCACAAGTCCGCATTGGCAACGGAATAACGCCAGCCCGTCGGACTATCCACCATTGGATTTCTCCAGAATTCTAAAGTGTCTTCCCATACTATCTGAACATGAGTACCGCAAGAGATCAACCATCATCGTTTGACGCTATCTTGGAATCGTTGCAGATTGGACATGGCACACTGGATGAAGAAGCTACATACCAAGCGTTTTCGTTGGTGATGCAAGGCAGGGTGCCGGACGATCGAATCGTCCTCTTGCTTTCGCTGTTGCAGCATCCGCATGCGACAGTAGATGAATTAACCGGCGCGGCGCGAGTCATGCGCGAGCACGTCACACCCGTCCCGATAGATTCGGCAATAGCGGCGGACATTGTCGATACATGCGGCACAGGGGGCGCACCAAAGACATTTAATATCTCAACCGGTGCTGCCATCGTGGCGGCGGGGGCCGGTGCGAAAGTACCGAAGCACGGCAACCGTTCTCGAACCGGGCGCGGGTCGGCAGAAGTGCTCGAGCAACTGGGTGTCAATGTGAATGCCACGCCTGCAATCGAAGCAAAATGTTTGGCGGATGCGGGCGTGTCATTCTCGTTTGCAATTAACCACCACCCCGCAATCAAATATGCAATGCCAGCTCGTCGGATTTTTGGAAAGCCATCCATTTTCAATTTGCTAGGGCCACTCACCAACCCGGCAGGTGCTACTCGCCAACTCATCGGAGTCTATCAAAAGGAGTTTACTCCACTGCTTGCTCAAGTGTTGGCAAGGCTCGGGGCACAACATGCAATGATCGTACACGGTTTGGATGGCTTAGACGAAATGACCATAACTGCTCCGACGCAGGTCTCAGAGCTAGTCCGTGGTGAGGTACGTACTACCACCATTGATGCTACTGAATATGGGCTACCGCGATGCACACTGGCAGAATTACAAGTCGATACGTTGGAATCTGCGGCGTCCTGCATAATGGATATTTTGGAGGGTAAATCCGGGCCGAAATCAGATGTCGTCTGTTTCAATGCGGGAGCGGCACTCATGGTGGCGGGTGTTGTATCTTCCTTGCGGGACGGCATCAAGCAGGCGCAGGAGGCAATTGAAACTGGCAAAGCCCTACAAGTCTTTCAGACATTGGTGGCAACGTCCAATAGTTGAAACGAAATCGTCAAAGATACATGGCTGGATTCTGTGCCGCAGGGTTTTTCATTGGAAGACCACGGCCTATCATCACAGGGTAGTTCGATTGCTGATATTTTGATTCAACCTGTTGTGGGTGCAATTGATCAGCAAATCGAAACATTCCCAAATCGGGCGATTAGCTCAGCTGGCTAGAGCGCTGCTTTTACACGGCAGAAGTCAGGGGTTCGAGTCCCTTATCGCCCATTTTCCACGATCGTGGAGTTCCAAGGTTGCAATCCTGAGGAACGAATACCGTACTTTCAAAATCTGCAGTGGGATCTGCGCTACAACGCGTGGGCTATCCCATTGAGGAAATGACCTGTTGGCTCGATCAAGGAGCCGCTCAGGATCCAACCAAACTTGACCTGAGAATTAGCCGACAGTGGAAACATGATCGGACGCTTTTGCGGTTGGCGACTTAAAGGTGACGAATTCCTGCAAAACACGAAAAGCAGGTCGGGATCGGTGCGCCGCCGCCTCGGGTTGACAACGGTTGGCGTCCTTGGAATGGTCTCTGCAATAGGAGTAGTCGGTGCGGCTAGCATTTATGCGACCCCTCGGTTGCTTCAAGCCAAAGCAATTCCATCATCCTCGCCTGCCGCTGATCGATCTCAGTGGTCGCCGGGACTGCGGGATGTGATTGAAGCACTCGAAGTGATTTTGCATCAATCTCAAACTACCACAGCCATCGTCCAGGGCAGGGGCACGATCGACTGCCCAGAATTCATCACGTTTCAATTGAATGATGAAACAGGTCTTGGTGACTGCAATCGATCAGAGTTCATCGCATTGCGATTCAGTCACATGCTACGAAGCATCACCGCTTACGCCTGGGAGCCATCACCCACATATCGAAGTGTTGATGCAATTGTTGGGCAGGGGCAAATCACGCTTGACGACGTTATAGCGTTCACACGATTGCCGGACACCAAAGGGCAGGTTATCGGCATTGAGATCGATTCTTGGGCGATTACTGCGGTCGGACCATCCGGGCAGATCAATCAATCGTCACCTTTGGACTCTCCCGGTTGGATTCAAGTTACTTCGTCCTCTCGCTCGACCGATAGCACGGAGATGGCAATCGCTGCAATAGCGCTTCCGCCTCTTGAATAGTGACCTGTACCTGTGGGCGATGGTATTTGGAGTGTTTAAAATCACGGTAAAACGACGTTCGTATCTTGAAGTTGTCCTGACGATTAACGCCATCGCGTTGACTGGTCTCCTGTGGACCACTGTGACAGGCACAAGCGTGTTGAGCCCTTCAGTTGCAAACGCTGGCCAGCAGTCACCACCCAAGAGTTTTGCAAATTCGCTTGATCAACGAGATCGAATGATTCGCTCCCTGGATCAGATGTCTCGTGACATTCAAGGCCTGCGTAGCGATATTCAGGAGATGGAATTCAAAGTGCAGGTTGTCTCAATGCCCACCATTATCGGTGCAGCAGAAGGGCGGTCGAGCGATAGCTCGTCGAAACAAATCCGCGCATCAAATCCGCAGGTTGTTCGAATCACAAACAACTCGAATAAAGACAGCCGTAGTCAAGATGACAACTAGTAGCGCTAAGCAAGCGCAATGAAACGTATGAATCAGATTGTAGGATTGGTTCGACGGTAGGATCGCTACGACGATGACGGTAACGGGGTGGTGAGGAGAATCAACGATGATGACCATGAACAACCCAATCCGCCAAACTCATTTGATTCACTGTGATCGATTTGGATTCACACTCATTGAGATTCTAATGACGGTAGCGATCTTAGGTGTTGCAGGTGCGATGATCGTACCCTACATGGCCAACGTCCATACTTTTGAAGTGGAAGGCTCGGTGCGGCAACTGGTTGCTGATTTGACTTATGCCCAATCTGACGGGCTCGCAAAACAAGCTAAACGCCGAATGTTGTTCGATGATGAGCTAACCGGGTATCGATTATTGGGTGATGATTTTACGGTGGATGAGGACGAGCTGTATGACCCGGTATCTTACCATGGCGACAACACATACATTCGCGATTTTGCGACTGATGATCGATTCAATGTCATAACGGTTGAGTCTGTCGATTTTGATGATGATCAACTCTTTATAACGTATGACGAAATGGGTGGTCCGATTAACGCGGAGGATGGCCCTAGTGAAGGTGGGACGATCGTGATATCGGGCGACGGTGAATCGTACGAAATTGTGGTTGCCCCGTTTACCGGGCGTGTGTCGGTGAACAAGTTGTAAGAAGTCAGTGCAGCCTATTTGAGTTGCAGGAGTGAACTGCCGAAGGCTCATTCATAAGAGTGATGTAGTACGACGACCACGAGATACCAAGAACAGACGCCGCGGGCAGGGAGTACGTCCATTGGACTGGCAATTCTGGAAGAACCGAACCTATCCAATTGGAGTAGAAGTTGGCGCCTCCGGCGTCCGCATGATCCAATTGCGCCATGGCCGCGCTGGTTGGCACGTGGTGGCGGCTTCGGAGCAGATCTTTGCTCAACCGGTGACCGATGACCTCTCGGCTCGGCAATCCACCGTGCAAAATTCGATCGCATTGGCCAAAGCAAAAGCACCATTTGAAGGCTCCGATTGTATTAGTTGTTTGGCGACGTCGGATATGCTGTTTCGAGCAGTCCGGCTGCCGCAGATGACAGATGATGAACTCACCAAGGCCGCAGCATGGGAAGCTGCGGATCGGTTTGATGCAGAGGTGGATGACCTTCAGACCTTCTGGATTCGCGCAGGTGAAGTCACACAAGGGAACGAGAAACGGGATGAAGTCATTCTGGTTGCTGTTCCACGAGTGCAAGTGGAAGGTCACTTGGATGCTCTGATTGCGAATCATCTGAGACCGATCGCGGTAGATGCTTCCTTTGCAGCGGTCACACGGTCGACCTGTAGAACGCTTCGACGAGAAAGTGACTTGTCAACGGTCCAGATGTTGATTGATATCGGGCCCAAGTTGTCAACTGTTATTGTAACGCGAGGCAATGAATTTGCATTTTTGAAAACTGTCAAAGTTGGGGGCGAATCCTTTGATGGTGCAGTTGCACGAGCGTTGAATATGTCTCAAGAGGAAGCATGGGATCTACGTACTCGTCGAATGCAACCGCAGGCAGAGAATGGTGCCCATGCGACGGAGGATCGGGTTAGTCGTGCGGTGTTCGAGGCGATTCGGCCATTCATGCACGATCTTGCTCAGGAAGTCGCACTGTGTTTGCGCTATTACAGTGTAACATTTCGAGGAGCAAGGCCAACCGTTGTCAAAATTGTTGGACCAAACGCAGCAGAACCTTATCTGGCGGAAATCCTCACCGAACACCTCAAAATTAACACTGAAGTCGCACGGCCGTTTAGCGGAATCAATATTTCTAAGATGAATCTCCGGGCGGATCGACGCGAATCTGCGCATCCAGAGTGGGCGACCGTGTTGGGATTAACCCTACGTGGCCGGTCCGACACATTAGTGGGCGGACGAACCAAAGCTGTTGCAGAATCGACCGACGAAATGTCCGAGCGACGGGAGGCGGCATGACGCAATCGATTAATCTCATGCCGAAAAAATACTGCACCAAACTGGGTGACCATCGCGTTCGACGGCGATTTGTTATCCAACTGGTTGCGGGGTTGATTATTGTAGGCGCAGCAGGAATGCACCAACGCTATCACCTCGCGGACCGCAAAGATGGAATCGAATCAGCCCTCCTAAGACTGGCAGATCTTGACGATGCACGAGCACATCTTAAGCAATTGGATCAATCAAGGCGAGTTCTGGTCGATGAACTTGCCCGGTATCAACGGGCCTGCATGCCGATTGAATTGAGTCGCGTTGTTGCAACGACCTCAGCCATGATCCCGGACGGAATCGCGGTTAATGTACTGCATACAAAGGTCATTGAAACCCAACAGGAGAGATCGTCGTTGGATTCATTGAGCGGACGCACCAAACGTGCGCGCAAAGGAAAAAACAAGGATCAAACCGAGACGGTGCGCACCTTATCTGTAGAGCTGTCCGGTGCTGCAGAGAGTGATCTTGAGATCTCTCAACTGCTCGCCAATCTCGAAGAGCATAAATTGTTGAATCGTGTAGAGCTTGAATATTCGCACATGATAGAGATGAATGGTCAGCCCAAACGAGAATTCCGAATTCACTTTCAAGTCAACATGATGAATCGGTATCTGCCCGAGTTAGCTCAGGTTTCGGCGGAGGACAAGCCATGACGGAAACACGAGCACGAATGAAATACGGATTTGCGTTGTTGGTCGTCCTCGGGATGGCGACTCTGCTTTATGTGTGGCCAGCCCATCGGCAATTGAATGCTGCGATCGCGCATCAAAGCGAGATTCTGGCATCACTTGACAGCGCGGGACAAATTGTTGAGGAGACGAATGCTCTGCAAACGCAGATCAAGAACCTTGAAGTTCGGCAAACGCAAGAAATGAAGCCAGTACCCGAACGCGCTGATCTACCAGGACTGATTCAATCGATCACGCACGATATCTCGACATTGCCGTTGGAAGGCAGCAATATCAATCGCTCACGTGACACCACGATTGACCGTAATCGCAGTCTCGGTTTGAGCATCGAAACCAGTGGGACGTTTGAAGGCGTGTTCGATCTGTTGCACCGAATTGAAGGACTGCCTCGGCTCATTCGTATCAACGAGTTGACCATTCAATCAGCATCTGCCGCCGGACGTAGCGGTCGCAAGACTTCACTCCTGCAGAACACCGAGCTCGGGCCGAATGATGTAAGCGCGTGGATTGATATCTTGGCCTTCTACCGTCCTGCAGCAACCACGGACGATCACTAGTCATTTGAGAGTGGGTGGATACAGAGATGGAACAGAAGATTAGGCTCATGATCATGGAGATCACGCAGGACCGTAAAAAGTTCGGCGTGATGTGTACGTTGTTGGCGATGGGTATTCTGCTATGGGCTCGGTTGATCATATTACAGGACGTGCCGAAAACAGGGTTTGCAGCGCCATCGGATGCAGAAAACAGTGAGGAAGCTGGAAGCTCCGTTCCCGGGGGAAACAACGGGGCTCAAAGTGTCGACGAATCCGACCTAATCGCTGAACTACCCATAATTTATCTGGACACTGATGCCCAATTGGCGAGGGACTTCTTCGAGCGATTGACGATTGCGCCGGTAGAAACGGAAGAGTCAACGCAGCTTCCTTCAGTTGACTCGAAGTCCGAGACCGAACAACCCGAAGATTCTGAGGAAGTCGAACTGGAGCGTCGCCGTGCAGTGGAGAAGGCGGCAACGGCGCTTCGCTTGGAAAGCATCCTCGGAGGTTCACGACCGATCGCAGTGATCAACGGTCGGGTCGTTACGCCGGGGGACACGGTTGATGGATTCGTGCTTGAAACCGTTGGGAAACGAATGGTCGTTCTCCGATCCGGCGACTTCAGGGTGGAATTAGAGCTCCAATAGATGATCCAAGAACGTCAGGGTGGCTGGTGTATCTGAGTATACCACACAGTCCTTGAGGCAGGAGTAGGTTCAAATGGTTGAGCAGTCAACGAGTGCAAAATGGTGGCGATCAGTACGAAACGCAGGCCTAGTAATCGCAGTGTGCGGCATGCCCGTCAGCACGGTTATTGGTCAGAGTAACTTCGGCTCCGAACAACCGGATTCGTCGTTAGAAGATGAGCTGCTGGGTTCGACCAGCGCTGATGGCATGCAGGAATTGGATGGCGATATCAACGTCTCCTCTTTCTTGACTGTCGATCTGCATGTGCAAGATACTGACTTAGCCAATGTGTTAAAAATGCTCAGCATGCAGAGCCAAAAGAACATCATTGTGTCGAAAAATGTCGCGGCTACCGTAACCGCTGACCTGTATGATGTGACTTTCTACGAGGCGCTCGATGCAATTCTCGCCGCCAACGGTTATGGCTATCGCGAAGATGGTAATTTCATCTACGTGTATACCCGTGACGAGTTGCAGGGCATCATCGATTCCGAACGACAGACCGTTCATCAGCGATTTGAATTGAGTTATCTCAATGCGGCAGATGCAGCCGTCTTTGTAACTCCGCTCCTATCTGATGACGGAACTATTGCCATCAATGGTGCAGTTGGGCCGGGCATTGATCCGGATACCGGCGATGTTGGCGGTCCATCCTGGGCCTACAGCGCCACCATGGTCGTCAGCGATTTTCCAGAAAATATCGAAGCGATTGGGAAAATGATTGTCGAGCTCGACACGCGCCCACAGCAAGTACTCGTCGAAGCAACCGTTTTGCAAACCAAACTCACTGAAGATAATGCATGGGGCATGGATATCAGTTTGGTTGCGGATATGGATTTCGTTGATCTTGCTAATCCGCTCTCCGGCGTGAATGAATTGATTAACGGTTCATTTCAGCCTGATGACAACAAAGGCTTTGGTGGCGTCTCAAGCGTCGGCAATACAGGCGGCCCCGGTGGCTTGAAGATTGGCGTCGTGTCAGAAGATATTTCTGTGTTTATGCGCGTCTTGGATGACGTAACTGATACCACGGTGCTTTCTCGTCCCAAGGTGTTGACGTTGAATCGTCAGCGCGGTGAAATCCTGATCGGTGCGCAAATTGGCTACTTGAGTACAACCGCCACCGAAACGAGCACCACCCAAACCGTGGAATTTCTAGATACGGGTACCAAGCTCCTCTTCCGTCCGTTCATTGCACGAGACGGGTTCATCAGACTCGAACTGGCACCGAGTGTGTCAGAAGGTTTGATTCGCGAAGTGACCACATCAGGCGGCGACGCAGTCACCATCCCTGATCGTATTACTCAAGAATTGACCACCAATGTTGTGGTTCGCTCCGGCAGTACGGTTTTGCTCGGTGGCTTGTTCCGTGAGCAAACAGACCTTGGTCGATCAAGCGTACCGATCCTCGGCGATATGCCGCTCATCGGCCCAGCATTCCAGGGACGAACTGATACCACGGAACGCCAAGAGATCATGTTCCTGATTACGCCCACAATCATGAAGGATGAATACCTCGACGCAATGGGGCAGCAATCCGTTGATGGTATTCGTCATGCACGCCTAGCCGCTCGTAAGGGTGTCTTGCCATGGAGCAACGATCGCTTGACTGCCCAGCATAACTTGGCGGCAGAAGAGGCGATCCGTCAAGGCGACATGGAACAAGCACTTTGGGAAATCGAAAAATCCCTGAGTCTGAAACCGAGTCAACCTGAAGTCCTGCGACTCAAGGAAGAAGTTACCGGCAAGCAAGGCCGAATGTTTGACCGCGAATTGATCAACTCACTGATGGAAGAATCGATCGATGAGTTGATAGGTCGACAGGAAACAAATGCAAACAACGAAGTCGATTTGACTTCCATCCTTTCTCTTCCTGCTCAACCGGAACACGTGATTGGCATTGATGAAGTTGAAATAGCCAACGAAGCCGTGGCTACCAGCGAAGTCCAGCTCGATGAAATTGAGTTTGTGATGGATCCGCAATTTGGATTCGACGAAATCGCATGGAGCGAAACTGAAGATGGCGGGGTCATTGCAGGCGAGCTACCTGCGTTTGAATTCGGCCCATCCGCTCCGCTTGAAAGCGATGATGATCCAGAGCTAGCCATGCACAATACGTCGATGACCTTTGGTTTCGATTTCGATCCTCAGCCCGTATCCATCGCCTCAACTTGGAAGCGCTTTCAGCAATTCCTCAACAAGGCGGAGCTGGATTCAAGTCTGGCTGAGGCTCATAGCGAAGAACTCGAAGGCTTGGAATAATTAGGCTCAACAAATTGAACTTCCGCCCGCCGAACCAATGAAACATTTGGTCGGCGGGCATTCCCGATTCTCCCGGATGGTTTGCAAGGAACAAGCAGCGATGAATACGAAATCACACTGGTCCGCGGCACTTGCCTTCGGAACTACTCTCACCGCTGCTGCTTTGACGCTTAGTTTGTGTGGATGCAATGGTCCGACCAAGCAAGGGTTGGCCAATCGCGAAGAGCTGGGGAAACATCACAACGCCACCATCGCGGCCCTTGAGTATCAAAGCGCAGAACAAGAGTTTCGAGTAGGGAACTTAAAGCAAGCAAAAGCAAATATTGAACATGCGATCATAATGGATCCTACGGACGACAAGAGTTTCTTGTTGCTGGGTCGCATCTTAATCGAGATGAATAATCTCCAAGCTGCTCGGCAATCGTTGGTAGCATCCATTGAGATTAATGAAAATAATGCAGATGCACACTACTACATTGGAGTAATCTACCAAAGATGGTCCAAGCCGGAACATGCAGCGATCGCCTATCGTCAGGCCCACGAAATAGACCCGACCAGTGATGACTACGGGTTAGCGTATCTCGAATTGTTGATCGGAACCAACGATCTTGAAGGTGCGACTGCGTTCCTTGAAAATACAAGAGTTGAGTTTGAACATGATCCAGCATTTCGGGTAGTTGAAGGGCATTTGAATCTGATTAAGGGTGATCCGACGAAGGCGGCTGAGTCATTTCATCAAGCGATGCTCTTAGATCCTGAGGATACTGCGATTGTGGAATCATTGATCCACGCCTACATCGTGTCCGCCAAGTTTGCGGAAGCAGAGTATTACCTTAACCGGCTGCTGAGTGATCCAATCACGTCAACCCGCACAGATCTGAAGAGGCTACTTGCGCGATGTCTTGCAGCATCTGATCAATTGATTGAAGCACGCGAAGTCTACCTGGAACTGACAAACATCAATCGATCAGACCTTGACAGTTGGTATGAGCTTGCGGCCGTCTCCTTGAAAATGGGAGAATACCGCCGAGTTGATAAGATCGCTCGCGTCGTCATTAGCAGTTGGCCCG
>PJEL010001638.1_pt1 | contig 22080 bp, 10 predicted proteins | sample 1853271 | NCBI WGS metagenome assembly PJEL01 (sample SAMN08108733, study PRJNA415343) | Invertebrate metagenome, whole genome shotgun sequencing project. | host: Globobulimina | place: Sweden: Gullmar Fjord | collected 2015-08
GCTGGTTGCAGGCCATCTGGCTGACGAGGGGGTCCCCGTAGCCGTCCCCGTCGGCGTCCTCGTACCAGGGTATGTCGGTGTACACGGCGGGATCAGAGTCGTTGCAGTCGTTGCTGTCGCGCACATACCCAACGGGTTGCGCACATTGGGACACACTGAGGAGGGGATTGCCGTAGCCGTCTCCGTCGGAGTCGATGAACCAGAGCGTGTCGGGGTTGATCGTGATGTCGTTGTCGTCACAATCGAGCACGTTTCGCTCGTAGCCCGGGGGCTGTGTGCACTGGAAGAGTGTGTTCGACGGCGTGCCGTAGCCGTCCCCATCTGCGTCCTGGCCCCACTGGGTGTTCGGGTTCAGGGAGGGGTCGCCGTCATCGCAGTCCGTGTTGTCGAGCACGTAGCCGAAAGGCTGGCCGCACGCGGACATGCTGACCAGAGGGTTTCCGAAGCTGTCGCCGTCCCCATCGGCGTACCAGGTGCTCTCGCCGGTATCCAAGGGGTCGTTGTCGTCGCAGTCCGTGCCGGGATCTCCCATCGCTGGGAACGGCGAGCCGAAACCGTCGTTGTCCTCGTCGGTGGTGCACCAGAAGAGCTCGTCGAGGTCTCCGTCGATGTCCCAGTTCTGCCCGTCATTGTCCATGTCCTCGAGGCCGGCCGCCGCGGGGTGGGTGTTGGCGTTGAGGTCGTCGCAGTCCGACTCGCCGTAGTAGCCGTCGCCGTCTCCGTCGACGCCCACTGCGAGGAACCACTCACTGGCGAGATCGTAGGGATCGGCCGGCGTGCTCCAGCCCGGGTCGCAGGGCATCCAGGTCCCGCCGCCATCGTCGGAGTAGCGGTAGGCGATGGCGTAGGCTCCCTCGATGTTGATGGTGAGCTCGCCGTAGAACTGGTCGTTGTTGCCGGCGTCACTGCTGAAGAAGGCCGCTGACCAGGCCCACCTGGGATCGGTGGCGGGGTCGGATCCGGCAGGGCCAAAGCCCACTTCGGCGTTGATGCCTGTGCCTTCGCCCTCGGGTTCGGTGACGCCGGCCTTGTAGACCTGGCCATAGGTGTACAGCGTGTCGCCGGGGAACACCGCGTGGGCTTCGGTGCCGAACATGTCTTCGACCCACTGGGTGTTGCCGCCGTCCAGGGTCACCGCCATGGTCTGCGGGAAGTGCCGATCCCCTGCGTTTCCCGTGTCTCTTGGCTGCTGCTGTCCCGCCAGCTCTGGGTGAGGTGAGCTGCCCACGCTGTCGGAGGAGGCAGAGTCGGTTTGCGCAACGGTCCCGCACCCCGACAGCGCCACCGTGATCAGTAGGGTCAGCCAGCGCTCCATGATGTTCTCCAATGTCCTCAAAACTCCCTCGGCACGCCCCATCTGGGCAGTCGAGCGAGATCTAGAAGCTGTAGTGCACGGTCGTCTCGGCCCCCCTACCAGTGACCATGTCGAGCGTGCCGTTTCCGTCGATGTCGGCCGCATAGGCATCGGTGAACGCCGTCTCTCCGTCTCCGAGAAGCGTGAAGGTTCCCTCCACGCCCACCAAGGCGCCGCCCATGCCGCCAGCGAAGACGTGCGTGACGCCACCGACTTCCTCGAGGTTCGGAGCGCTGATCCACAGCCCGCCGTCGGAGTCGCCGTGAATCGAGGTTCCGGTGCCGCTTCCCGGGTCGCCCATCAGGGTCTGATCCGGATAGGTGTCGAGCTCGCCGCCAAAGTAGATGTCGACCGCGTCCCAACTCGGGATGCCCACGGCGAGGTCGTCTGCGCCGTCGCCGTTGGTGTCGGCGAAGGCGATGCTGGTCCCCTCGGTGTCGATGTGTGCCGAGGTCATCGAGCCGCCGAGGTAGATCTCGACGCCGCCGGCCATGGTGGTGGCCAGGTCCTGCATGCCGTCGCCGTCCCAGTCACCAACTGCCAGGTCGCCGCCGCCTTCCAACATCACGCCGCTCTCGACATCGAGGTTCCCGTCGAGGGGTCCGAACACGAGGTAGGTGAGACCGGCGTCGGAGTTGCTCAGGGCCGCATCGAGCTGGCCGTCTCCGTCGAAGTCTCCGAGCTCGACGGCGCTGCCGCTGCCGACGGGTCCGTGGAGCACCGCGATGGCCTCTTCGAGTGAGGTGGCGCCGGCTTCGAGGAGGTAGGAACGACCGGATCCCGGGGCGCCGATCAGGAGAGTGGCGTCGACGGCGGCCATGGAGGCGCCGAGGCGCTCGTCGGGCTCTCCGACCAGGTGCAGGGACTCGGGTACGGTGGGCTCTTCGACGGTGGCGGCGAGCTCGGAGCCGTTCCAGCCCATGACTTCGCTGGTCTCGGGCAGGCCGCGCAGGAGGTTCCCGGTGAACCACAATGGGTTCATGGGCTCGATCTCGGAGTCCTCTATGGGTGTCACGACGATTGTCTGTACTGGGTTCGCATCCCGAGCAATGGTGGGTTTCGCGGCACCGATCTTTGTGACGGTCTGGCAGTTCACGTCTTTCTCGCGCTGCTCTGGAGTCAGCCCGTCGCAGTGAGTGGTCTTCTCGTCGCCCTTGGACTCTTGTGTGGTTGCAGCGGTGGCGGTGAAAGAGAGGGCGAGCAGGGTGATGACAAACGACGTGCGCAAAGAGACCTCCAGGCCATGCATTGAAGCAAGAGGCGTGCCAGCCTTGCCTACGGCTGAAGGCCGTCTTCGGCGGGTATCCGGTGCGAATTCCGGGTGCGCGCACGTGCGCGCACGTGCGGTTCAGTAGGTGTGAACCATACGGATTGACGTGGCACCGTATCGAAAGGTAGTCAGATTGCGGAACCGCCGATCTGCAGCGTTCCGGGACGGCAGGCGTGGAAAGGCCCCGCCTCGAAACGCCCGACGGCCATCTAGGACTTGCTCCGGAGGCTTCCGGTGCCTAGGGCCTGTTGTGGCGTTCCCAAGACACCAGTCTGCGACGTTTCCACCCAGTCCCATCACTCCGTAGAGCGATCGATCGAGAGGATGCCCCCCCACCTGCTCGGGCCCCGCAGGACCGGAGCTGTGACGGCAACGCGCGAACAATGCCTCCGGTTTCGGCCCCCACGGGAACAGCCGCCCATCTGCGCCCCGACAAGCCCGCTCCCGCTCCCACTCCGTTGGCAGCCGCCAGCCATGGAACGCTGCAAAGGCCGCGGCGCTATGCCAGTCCACCTGAACCACCGGCCACTCCGGGTCCCAGAGATCCCCGTCCGGGTCAGGTTGTAGGAAGAACTTGCCATCTCGCACGCCATAGATGACCTCGCCGTCCCCAGTAGTACCAGCCCGAGGCGCGTAGCCCAGCGCCGCCACCAACCCATCCCGAGCGGCGATCGCGTCCAGGAACGCCAGGTACTCCCGGTTCCGCACCGGGTGCTGTCGCATCACATAGGCATCGACCCACGCCCGCTGCAGCGGCACTCCGCCGTCCCCGCTCTTGTCGAGATCCCCGCCGCCCAGCCACGCCCAGCCTGCGGGCACATAGCAGTCCTCCGGACCCAGCTCTCCCAGCTCCGGAAGCCTGATTGGAAGCGGATCCTGCTCGTCGGGAGGAACGCCGTGCCAGTGCTCCAGCCGACCCACCGACACCGGATATCGCACCTCCTCGTGCCCGGGCTTGCGCAGGATACACAGCCAGCTTCCCTGCGTGATGGCCACCTCGTCCAGTGGCGTCTCGCCGATCACGCCCTGAGAGACGGGAACCAGCCGCCGGTCCCGCTCCTCGAAGCGCAGCAGCTCCACCTCGGCTCCGGGTGGGTCGGTGCGCAGGGTCAGCCGCGCTTCACCGCGAAGATAGGCGGCGTGAGCCTGTTTTCGGTCGTGCACCCGCAGGTAGACCTCCAGTGCCGCAGCCTGATCCTCGTCGCTCCGGCCCTCCGCCGCTTCGTGTTCGCCTCGGTAGTGATCGGCCAGGGCAGCGTGGGCGCCAGGTGCCTCGGGATCGTGACTGAGGGCGGCCCCCAACAGGGCGATGCCCTCGGCCCGTCGCACGTCCGCGGCCCGTAGGACCTTGCTGGCTTCGGCCTGGATTGCCCACAATGGCCGCTTCTGCTCGAGGGATGCCGTCGCCGCCAGAGAACGTTCCAGGGCTGTCGCCTCGGAGGTGAGCTGCTCCGCTCGGCTCCGATGATCGGTGGCGTCCCGGAGGACTTCCTGGGCCTGCTGGGTCACCTCCACCGCTCTCGCCCGGCGGGACTCCCCATCCAGCCAGGCGCCGACGGCCTGGGCGAGGTGTTCGGCGTCGGGGTAGCGGTCCTCGGGCTCCTGCGCCATGGCCTTCAGACAGATGGCCTCGAGGGTTTCGGGCGTCTGGCGGATCGACGACGGCGGGGGAGGGGGCCGTCGCTGCTGGAGCTCCTCGATCACGCTCCAGGAGTCGTCGATCTCAGTATAAGGAGGTTGGCCCGACAAGATCTCGTACAGGATCGCGCCGAGTCCGTACACATCGGTGGCGGGTCCGATGCGGTCGGTCTGCCCGAGTGCCTGCTCGGTGGACATGTAGCGCGGCGAACCTTTGATCTGCCCCACTCTGGTCGCCGCGATGTCGTCGTGCTCGGTTTCGTCGCTGCTCTCGATTTCGGCGCCAAAGGGGTTGGTGGCGATGCCCCAGTCCAGGACCAGGACCTCTCCAAACGGTCCGAGCATGATGTTGGCGGGCTTCAGATCGCGGTGCACCACCTGCTGATCGTGGGCGTAGGCCACCGCCTGACAGATCCGGAGGAAGGCAGGCACCAACGCGGATAATCCCTCGCCGGAGACGATGGCTTCGCCGAGGGTCTGGCCGCTGATCTGGCGCATGGTGAAGAACAGCCGACCGTCGGGTAGCCTTCCGGCGTCGTGCACTGGAACGATACCCGGGTGCTGCAGGCCCGCGTGCAACCTGGCTTCTCGCAGGAAGCGTCGCAGCGAGTCCTCTCGCTGACGGGTGGGGAGCAGCAGCTTCATGGCTACCTGGCGCTGAAGCTCCCGGTCCCAGACGGCGCGCACCTCGCCCATGCCACCGCGTCCGAGCATGCCCCTGTCCTCGTAGCGGGCCTCGAAAGTGGTGGCGTCCACGGCCGCTGGAGCGCCGTCGGCTTCGCTCCAAGTGAAGAAGGTCGTGCTGTCGTCTGGGTTCGGCACTCCGACTTCAAAGCAGATCTACCGGCACTCGTCAAGAAGCATGGACGTTCGCGCTCGGGTGCACGCACGTGCACAGTAGTGCGCCGATTCGGGCAAAACTGACTTTTCAAGGGATTCCTAGTGGCACGGGCGCTGCATTGGCCGGGGTGACTCTCAACCTTGGAACCCAACATGAAGATGTTCTCCGCCTTTGCCCTCTTTCTCTCCACCACCGCCGTGGCAAGCCCCTGCGAGCAGTACTGCGACAGCAAGGCAGACGGCTTCCTCGCCGCGTGCGAGGTGGCAGATCATGACCCGGCGACCTGCGCTGATGCCTGGATGCCGGTGCGCGATGAGTGTTTCGCCAGTCAGTGCGCACTCGACCCCCAGATCCCGTCGGATCTGCAGCCCCTTGCGGAGGGCCTGATCCCAGAGCTGCTCGGGGCCGAGTACCAGATCGTGTCGTCGGTCCCGCACTTCTACGACTCGCACTCCGGTGAGCCGGGATCGATGGTGTTCACCCTGGCGTCGACTGCCGACGATTCCCCGGCCTTCTTGGAGGTCGGCACGTCCCTCGTGAACCCACCGGTGATCTGCTACGGCACCGGCCCGACTGCCGCAGACGCCCTCACCGAGCGGGCCATAGAAGCGCTCACCGAGGCCTATGGAGAGGCGTCGTACACGCTCACCAAGCGCTTCCTGTCCGCAGCCCACCCGATCCTGCAGTTCAACGACGGCGGCCGGGACCTGTTCTACGCCGTCGCAACCGCCGACGTCAGCGATGTTTTTGTGCTCGAGGCCGACCCCGACGCCGAGGACGCCATGGCCATTCGCCGCGAGTCCCACAAGCGCCTCTGGGCCAACGCTCTCTAAATCTTCCCTTTCAAACATACTTATAGAGGATACGACAATGACACGCTTCACTACAGCAATGGCCCTGATTACCCTCGCCGCCGGCACCGCCCAGGCGGCCTGCCCCGACCAGACCCGCAGCTATCTCATCAACGGCGGTCTCGAGCTGCCAAATGGCGTTCCAAACTACGATCAGGGCAACTTCTCTCCCGGCAGCGGGGACTGCGGACCCACCGCTATTGCCCAGGTTCTTGGCTACTGGGACGCGAACGGCTGGAGCACCTTGTACAAGGACACCTCACCGTATGTGGGCAACGCCAACTTCGTGCTTGCGGCCCACCCCTCCATCGACAACGCCGTGGAGTACTTCAAGCACAACCTGGACTACACCTACCCGAGAGGGGGAACGACCCATGTTCCGGTGATCTACAACTGGGGTCCTGCCTTGAAGGACTTCGTCAATGAGCAGGTCTCGACCGCCAGTTGGACGACTTCAGACGGGTATCCGAGCTTCTCGGGCATCAAGAGCGAGGTCTCTGCCGACCGGCCCGTGGTCCTCAATGTCCTCGGCGTTCCCGGAACTCGGCTGACTTGGAACAGCCCCTCCGGGAGCCCGGAATGGACCATTCCCATCTCCCACTCGATGGCCGCACTCGGCTATCGCGAGGTGGTGAAGTTCGCGGACACCTGGTTCGGTTGCGTGGACTGGTTGGCCGGTGACGACCGGTACGTCGTGTTGCGCTCCGGCTGGAGAAGCGGCGGCGACAGCACGGTCTACTACCACTGGAGCACCTGGGACCGCAGGACAGCGCTCGATGTTCGGCCCGGCGGCGAGACCTCGGCAGTGGACGACCGAAAGGCCAAGGTCTTCAATGGATCCCAGGTCTCGACGTGGGATGTGGAGCGGGACACCAAGAGCGGCGCCACCACGACCATCTCGTCGTACATCTCCGGCCTGCCCTCGAGCCCGGATGCGGCGGTGACCATGGCCAACGGCAAGGCCTATGTGTTCAAGGGCAGCCAGTACTGGCGGGTGGATTTGGACAGCCAGACCATCGACTCCGGGTATCCGGGCCAGATCAGCTCCGGTTGGTCCGGCATCCCCAACGATCTGGACGCCGCGGTGTGGACCAGCCGACAGGACGGCACGATCTACTTCTTCAAGGGAAGTAGCTACTACACTTGGAACGTCGCTTCGGACAGCTTGGCGAGCGGCGCGCGTTCGATTGGCTCGGGCTTCAACGGCCTGCCAAACGATGTCGACGGAGCGATGAACTTCGACAACGGACGGCTCTACGTCTTCAAAGGTTCCACGTACTACCGCTTCGATCTGCGGCGAAACCGCGGCGACTCCGGCTACCCACTCTCCACGAGCGGCTACTGGCCCGGGCTCTCGTCGGTGGATGCTGTCATCAGCCCACAGCGACAGCTCCTGCGGGACGGATCGGTGGCGAGCGGCGTCGAGCGGACCTACACGTTCGATGTCGGCGGAAGCCCGCGCAACGTCTCCATCGAGCTCACCGGCAACGGCGATGCCGATCTCTATGTGCGACGTTCGTCCCGTCCCACCACGAGTCAGTACGACTGCCGCCCGTACTACTCCTCGAGCAACGAGACCTGCACGCTGAACAACATCACCGGCCGGGTGTACGTCACGGTGCGAGGCTACGCGGCTCAGTCCGACTTCGAACTAGACGCCAACTGGGCCTGGTAGAACCGGTTCTTTTCGACGGCGTCATCCCTATGCTGGGGTGACGCCCCAAACATTCAATGGTTGGCAGAAGCTGGCCGGATAGGCTGTCCCTGAGGTGACCTTGCCACTCATTGACCAGCTCGGCAGTGGAGCGCTCGGGGTGACGTTCGAGCCGCCCGAGGACTGGTGCGTGCACCGCGATGACGATGTCGTCGAGGCGATCGATCGGAAGCACCGCGCCCAGTGGTGGATGTTCGCGGTTCATGGCCTTCATCTCGACATCGACATCGACGACGACGAGCACATGCGGGGTGCGGCCGAGGCCTACGCGCGGGGGATGTTCGAACTCGCCCACGACGGCGATCAGCCACCGCGGACCTCGGACCCCACCTGGTCCCCGCTGGTGGCTTTCGACCGGATCGAGATCATGGGGGCGCCGGCCCTGTCTTCGCTGCACCGCATGCACTACCGCCCCGGGCGCGAGTTCCTGTTCGGTCATCTGCTCATTCCGCGTCCGTGGGGCCTGTTCGAGGCCCGGGTGGGCACCCTGGACCAGACGACTGGCTGGCGAGAGTGCGCACAGCTCGTGGCGCTCAGTCCGGAGGGTGACGATATGGGCTCGACCTTGGAGAAGCTCACCCAGGCCACCTACGATGATCCCGCCTTGGACGAGAAGTTTCCCCAGCACTGTCTGAGCCGGGCTCGCGAGGCAATGCGCTGGATGCAGGGGAACCTGACGGTCGAATCCGCGGCCCTTCCGCGATGTGCTGGGGCGATAGAGGTGCCCGCCGCTGGCTTCGCGATCACGCCTCCTCCAAGGTTCTTCGCCACCTCGCAGCCGACTACCTTCCTGCGGACGTCGTTCTGTGCGACGGATGGACTCGAGAACTTCATCGTCGAGCCCAAGGGCGACATCGCAATACAGCCCGAGCACCTGGTCGCGGTCGCCGAGGGGTCGACGCGGCAGATCCACCTCGACGCCGAGGTCGCCGATCTGAAGCTCGAGGTCCAGATCATCGACCACGTGGGGCGCTCGGATGTGCTGGTGATCGCGGACGGCAAGGGGCACCTCGGGGGCCTGCGAAACGGGCTGCTGTGGCTGCTCGACCCAGGTGGACGGCCTTGGTCGCTATCGCTGACTGCCGCCGCTCAGGTTCCTCGCCAGCAGGTCGCTCAGGAGCTCATCGCGGCCGCTCGAACCTGGAGGCCTGTCGGACCCCGATGAGGCGGCTGGGGATTCTGTGAGAGCATGACTTGGGAGAAGCCATGGTTGTCTTTCACGTGATCTGGGCCTTGGGACCTCGTTGAGCACGCTCGGGTCCTACCAACTGCACGCTCGGATCGGGCGAGGCGCTGGGGGTGAGGTGTGGGCTGCAACCCATCAGCCATCCGGCGTCGACGTGGCGGTGAAGGTGCTCACGAGATTGACGGAGCGAGACCCGTGGGTCCGGGAGGCCTTTCGCAACGAGGTGCGGACCGCAGCCTCCCTGGATCATCCCGCCATCATCGCGGTCTATGACCATGGCGTAGTCCCGGACGATGCCCCGGCTCTCGGGCCAGGAAGCCCCTATCTGGTGATGGAGCGATGTGGGCTGACGCTGAAGTCCGAGCTCCAGGGCATGGAGTGGCCGCGACTCTCCGCGATCCTGATCACCCTGCTCGACGCCCTGGCTCACGCCCACGCTCGCGGCGTCGTGCATCGCGATCTGAAGCCCTCCAACATCTTGGTGGCGGAGGATTCCACGCTTCGTCTTGCCGATTTCGGCCTGTCGCAGTTCGTCGAGCGCGAGCACTCCGGGGCCGGTATCCTCAGCTCCGCAGGAACCCCTCGCTATATGCCGCCCGAGCAGGTGCAGGGACAGTGGCGGAAGTTCGGGCCGTGGACGGATCTCTACTCCCTCGGTGTGCTGGGTTGGCGCTTCTCGACGGGCAAGGCACCCTTCGAAGGCGCTACCTGGACCGCCACGCTCGCCGCTACGCTCACGGATGATCTGCCCAGGTTCGAGGCGCGGTTTCCGGTTCCCGATGGTCTCGAGGAGTGGCTCTCGCAGCTCCTCGAAAAGGACCCGGCTTGCCGCATCGCTTGCGCGGCTGATGCGGCCCGGGGCCTGGAGAGTCTCTCCGACGGCTCCTACCGCTCCCGCCGCGGCTTCCTACCGGTGTTGGCTGGCCTGTTCGGCAAGACCGCCAAGCCGGAGCGCAGTGCGCCGCCCCGAAACTGGCGAGCGGGAAGACGGCCTCCATCGACCGCTCCCACCGGAGTGGGCATGAGCCTGTTCGGCTTGCGAGCCCCGAGGCTGGTGGGTCGAGAGAGGGAACGAGATCTGCTCTGGTCGGCCCTGCACGACGTGCACAGCACTGGGCGATGCAGAGTGGTGGTGGTGCGCGGACCTTCCGGGAGAGGCAAGAGCCGCCTGGCGCGATGGTTGGCGGAGCGCGCCCACGAGACTGGAGCGGGCACGATCTTGGGCGCCATCCACGCGACAGGCGGTGGCCCAGAGACCGGTCTGGGGGCCATGATCGCTCGCCACCATCGCTGTCGCGGCCTGGCACGGGAGGAGCTGATCGCCCACATCGCTGCTCGGCTTCCGGCAACGACGATCCGTCCCGAGGACGAGGCTCGGGCGCTGGCGACTCTGGTCCATGCGCGTACTGCAGCGGTCAGGTTCGCCAATCCCCGGGAGCGCCTGCTGGTTATCGAGCGTCTGTTGCAGCGAATCGGCAGTCAGCGGGTGGCCGTGGTGGTCCTCGACGATCTGCAAGACGGCCTGGAGGCACTGGCGCTGATCGAGCTGCTCTGTGAGCGCCAGGAGCGGTCTCCATGCGCGGTGCTGGTGGTGGCCACTCTCGACGACGACAAGCACGCCTACGTGGCCAACGACGCGCTTGCCAACCTCGAAGACCACACGTGTTTCAGCACCATCCGCCTCGCTCCTCTCCCTACCGAAGTGCAGGAGGAACTGGGTCGCACCATGGGTCTGAACGGCACCCTTGCGCGGCGGGTTGCGGAGCGCACTCACGGCAACCCGCTGTTCGCGGTTCAGCTGGTGTCGGACTGGGTGCGCCGAGGCCAGCTGGTGTCGCAGCGCCGCGGGTTTGCGCTCGCGTCGGGGGGCGTGGCGCTGCCCGATGATCTGCACGCGGTGTGGGCGGCCCGGATTGCACCGCTCCTCCACCAACGCTCCCGCGCCGAAGGCGAAGCCCTGGAGCTGGCCGCGATCCTCGGCCTGCAGCTCGATCCGACAGAACTCGAGGCGGTGTGTGTGCGATTGCGTCTGCAACCTCCAAAGGCACTGTTGGACGATCTGCTCGAGCTGGGCCTGTTGCATCCGCTGCCGGAGCGCAGCGGGTTGCGCTTTGCCCACGCCATGCTGCGAGAGAGCTTCGAGCGTCGTGCCGAGCTGAACGGCCGGGCAGAGCGCTGCCACCTGGCCTGCGCCGCTCACCTCGAGGCCATGGAGGACCCGAGCGCGGACCAGCTCGAGCGACTGGCCCGACATCTGGTCCTCGGAGGGCAGCCGGGGCAGGCGCTGCCGGTCCTGGTGAGGGCTGCCAAGCGGCATGCCCGGCTCGGGGAGCATCGTCGCGCGGCGCTGCGCCTGGCCGACCTGGCCTCCGCCACCGAAGCCGCCCAGATCCCCGACGGAGATCCCCAGCTTGGTAGCCAGATGGACCTGGCGGTCATGCGCAGCTTGCTCGAGCGCGATGGCCGGGCGGTCGAGCATGCCACCGCTTTCGCCGAGGCCGTAGAACGCCACGGCTGGGAGTCTTGGCGCGCGCAGGCCCTGCAGCGCCAGGCTCAGGCGGCCCACTCCGCCGGCGAGCTCAATGTGGCGCGGGATCTCGTGGAGCAGGCCGAGCAGCTGTTCTTGGACTCCGACGACCCCCTCGGTGCTTTCCGCGCAGCACTGGAGCGTGCCGATATCCTGTGTCGGCTCGGGGATACCGAGCTCGCCTGGGCGTCGGGTGAGCGCGCCCATCGTCGGGCCAAGGCACTGCACGACGACTATGCCCACTGTCGCAGTCACGATGTGCTTGCCCACGCCGCGCTGGCCGAGGGAGACCACGATCGCGCCGAGAAACATGCGCTTCGGGCGCAAGAACTCGCCGAAGAGGGTGGATTCCGGGCGATACGCGAGCTCTGCACGATGATGCTCGGCGAGATCGCACGCTTTCGCGGCCAGCTCGAGCGCGCGGAGCGGCTGTACCGGCGAGCCGCGGAGGGGTTGGACGTCCTCGGGCACTTCGCAGGCCTATTCGCTCGTGTGAACCTTGGCTTTCTCCTTGTCGAGGAGGGCAGGTTCCCCGAGGCCGCCCTGGAGCTTCGAGCCTGCTCGACCTCGCCGGACCTGCACGGTTGGCATCCGATGCGCAGCCCGCTGGCCCTCGCTCTCGCCTGTTGCTGTGTGCTCGAGGACGACTGGGACCTGTGGGATACACACCTGGCTCAGGCCATCGAGGCCCAAGAGCGGTCCGGGTTCGTGGATACCGATGTGGCGAAGATGGCCGAGCACGCCGCCGGGTTGGCGAGGGTGGCCGGCCAGCTGGAGCGCAGCCGCCGCGCCCAAGCCATTGCCCTGCAGCAGTGGGAGAGCTTGGGTCGACGAGAGGAAGCCGAGGCCGCCCGGTCGCGGCTCAGCGAGTAGACTTAAGAAGCGACCGAGTCCGTCTCGGCCAATTTGGCCTCTGCCTCCTGCTTCTTGCGCCGGGTCTCCACGTCGAGCCACCGGGCTCCGAGCACCAGCGCAATGGGGGAGACCAGCGTCGACAGGCCCACCAGGATCCACATCAGCTCGGTGTTGCGGGGACCTTCCTCGGGACAGAGGTTGTAGAGCAGCATTCCGGTGGCGGGACCGGCGAGCACCTTGGCGAAGAACATGGGCACCTTCGAAAGGGCCATGTACGAGGCCTCTTTTCCCGGAGGAGCGATGCTGGCGGTGTAGTCGTACAGGCGCGGCGACCACAGGGCCTCGCCAAAGGAGAGCGTGATCTGGAAGATGATGATCAGCGCGATGCTCTCGCCCAGCCCCAGGATGAGCACCGAGCCGGCACTGATGAAGCAGCCGATGGTGATGACCTTGTAGGCGTTCATCTTCGCGGTGATCGACGTCATCACCGGAACCAGGAAGATGATGATGATCGGGTTGATGGAGTAGAGCTTGCCGGTCCATTCCTTGAGGCCGATGCGCTCCATGTACAGCGGGTACAGCGAGTGGTTGTACTGGAAGATCATCTTCACCAGGACCAGCAGGAACATGAAGACGATGAAGGTCCAGAACAGCTTGTCGCTGCCTACTTCCTTCATGATCACCCAGATCGGCTTGCGCTTCTCCGGCTCCCCTTCTTCGTCGACGACCACCGCCGAGGCCGCCTCCTCTTTGAACGCCTCGGGTGGGATCTTGTCGCGGATGAAGAAGGTCACCAGGAACAGGGACACGAGGGTGGCGACCACCGCCACCATGAAGATCACCTGGGTGGGCTGGATGATCAGCTCGAGGGGTCCGACCGTGTACTCGAGAGGCTCGGTGAAGGCCGCGCGGATGGGGTCCAGGGTGAGCCCGGCCACCGCAGAGCCGACGTTCATGACCACGTAGTACCAGGCATAGGCGTATTTCTGGGCCTTCTTGGTCGAGAACAGCTTCACCGCCGCCGGGATGAGCGGGATCATGTAGGCGAAGCCCGCCGAGACCATGAACAGGCCGGGGTACACCACGAAGGGGTTGGTGGTGAAGGTGATGGCGGTGCGCCCGATGAGGGAGACGATCAGCCCGAGCAGGAGTGCCTTCTTGATTCCAAGACTATCGGCGATGAAACCGACAAAGAGCATGAGCAGCGACATCAGCGCCGACCACACCCCGAAGAAGGAGCCGGCCTGGGTGTCGGTGAGCCCCATGTCTTCGGTGAGAAAGATCATCAACACCAGGACAGCCGAGAAATAACAAAGACTTTCCAGCACCTTGAGCGCGTAGACGATCCAGATCTCTCGGGGGCAGGAGAGCAGGCTTATCAGGCCGTGGTAGTAGTCTTTGGCGACATTGGCGATCGGGTTTCCGGCTGGGGCTTCTGTGCTCATGGGCGCTGGGTATGACTAGCGCCGCACTGGGGCAACAATCCGGACGCATGCACGCCCACCCAGACCCCAGTAGGCCGATGGATCTCACCAGCAACGCCCTGCAGACCCTCCAAGGGGCGCTGGATCTCACCGAAGGAGTCGGGGTCGGCCTGGGTTGGTGTTGGTGTTGGTGTTGGTGTTGGTGATGAGGGCGACCGCGTGGGTTGTCCGCGGCGATCCGGGGAAACGTCGCGGCGTGTTTGCTGGCGACGTGGTGGGGGTGTTCGTCGCGATCCGGGAAAGGTCGGTTCGAAGGTACGAAAACACCAACACCAACACCAACACGAGATCTCCACAGCGTCGGATCGGCGTCGGTCCTCAGCCAGCGACGGCATTCGTTGGTCGCGAGGGTCGATGTGTACCGATCGGTTCTCCAGAGCGACGGACCGCGGGAGTGCGACCGGAGGCGTTGTGAATCGCACTCCCGCGGTCCATCACTCTGGAGAACCTCATGGATACCCATAGACCCTTCCCTCATGAACGACTTGTTCCCCGGGGATTCGGCGACGAAAGCCGACAGATCAACAACGCTGCGGCGTCGGTGGTTCGCAACATCTGCGAAGGCGCTGGACGCTGGAAACCAGCCGACAAGATCTATCGCTTCGAGATCGCGAACGGCGAAGCCAGCGAAGCAGCCGGCGCCGTGGTGTCGCTCCTAGACGCCAACCTCGGCGATGACGTGCTGGCGGAGCGATTCCTACATCTCGAACGCTCGGGACTCCGGCCGGCGGTCATCGGACCGTCGGCCACCTACCCGGCAATCGAGCAATCCCGGGAGGGGCCTGTGGACGTGGTCGTGGGCGAGCTATCCCGACAATCGTCGTAGATTGTTGCCGGGTGTGCAGAGGGGCGAGCCCCTTTGCCGGGGGTTTGAAAGGGGCACGCGCCCCTTTCCAGCAAGAGGTCCGCCAATAACAGCCGTCGGAACTTATCAATCCTCCGGACCTTCATGCTGCTGGGTGTGCAGAGGGGCCTGCCCCTCGCTGGCCGCAGGCCACTAAAAAGAGCTTTTCAACGCCACTACTCCCGACGACCTCCACCCTCCGGCCCGACGTGCCCTAGGATCTCGTTCCGGCCCGCGTGGGTTGTCCAGGAGTTGAGAGCGAGCGCTTGCTCGCGGCGGCTCGACTCACGGGTGCGCTTCGGGCCGTATCTGTGTTTTTTCGGTGTTCATCTTCTGTGCTTTCTGTGCGAGAACGGAGCGTTCCGCGTCTCCGGACGCCAACCTCGATCTGGCGTGGACAACGGAATCGCCAGTGCCTCGATCATGGTGGCCATCGCTTGCGGTACAGACTCCGGTTCGGTGTGCACTACCCGCCCGCCGTTCTGAGCGAGCACGTCGAGGTAGTCGGGCTTGTTGCGGTCAGTGACGATCGACCACAGCTCGTAACCAAGGTCGTCAGCCTTTTCTGCGCTCGAGATGAGCGCGTTCTTCCGGTCTTCGGTCTTTTCCGTGCCGCAGCAGGTAGCCGCATCGCCGACAAACAGGATCACGCTGCGCCCGGCATGGCCCTGGAGCATGTCGATCGCCTGCTGGAGGCCGGCGGCGGGATTCGACTGTGTGCCGTGAGCGAAGCAGTCCTGCATCTGCGGGCTCGTGTCGAAGCTGCCGTAGTACATTTCGCACCAAGCGTCGCGATATAGCGCGTGAAGGTATTTGCAGTTGCAGGTATCGAGGGTTTGCCACTGCTCTTGCACTGGCTCCAGATCGTCCACCGGCGTCAGTGAAGTCCACGGTTGTTCAGCGACGCCGCCCACAAAGGTCGACATGCCGATGCGGGAGCCGGCGGGCCAGCTGGCCGCCGCGTCGAGGAGCTCGAGGGCGGCGATCCGAAGGTGCTGGATGTTGTCCTTGTACGAGGCCGTGATGTCCTGGACCACCACGAGGTTCACTCGGCGATCCGTGGGACGGATGGCTTTGGGCTCGACCTGAACGGGGGCGACCTTCTCGACCACAGCAACGACCGCAGTTGGTTCTTCGGGGAGGATGACCGGTTCGTCGGGGCAGGTTGCGACGACGGGTTCTGCCGGCGCGCAGACGGGCTCGGCGATCTCGGCCACGCTCGGTCTCACGTTGCAGACGACCGGGTTGAATGCTGCAAGCAACACCACAAAGCCAGCAAGGAAGGTGAGAGGGTTCCGCATACTCCTAATGACACCGCGTTGGGGGAGTGGTTCACATCATTTCGCGGGATCTTGGATATATCCATCGGCATGATTGAGACCGCCGCGCCGACATTGAAGCCCCTGCCTTTTCAACAACAGCTGTGCGCCCACATCGCCAGCGAAGAGCCGGCCCTCTGGCAGTGGTTCGCTTCGGCCGAGGAGAGATCCAACTACACCGAGAGCGTGCTGCTCGAGCTCCTGAAGACGACCTACCGCCTCGATGCCGAGACCCACAAGAGCGTCTACGACACCGCCGCTCGGGCTGCGGCCCGCCTCCAGCTCGAGGTTCCGATCACGGTGTACCAGGCACAGGGGCGGCAACCGGGCATGAACGCGATGCTGCCCTACGTGCCCGAAGCGGCTCACATCGTGCTGGCCGGTCCGGTGCTCGAGGCCCTCTCCGAGCCGGAGCTCCTCGCCCTCTTTGGTCACGAGCTCGCCCACTTCTCGCTGTTTGCGACCGAGGACGGACGGCACCTCGTCACCGATCGCATCGTCAACGCCATGGCCAGCGTTCCGACCGCCAGCAACGCCATCGTCGAGACCTGTCGCCGCGCTCGACTGTACGCCGAGATCTACGCCGACCGGGGCGCGCTGATGTGCGCAGAGAGCGTCGATGCGGTGATCTCGTGCCTGGTGAAGGTCGAGACGGGGCTCTCCGAGGTGAACGCCGAGGCCTATCTGAAACAAGCCAGGGAGATCCTCGGTAGGGGAGCGGTCTCGGCCCAGGGAGTCACCCATCCAGAGTGCTACATCCGCGCCCACGCGATCTGCCTGTGGGCCGACGAAGACCCCGACGTCGACGATGAGGTCCACCGGATGATTGCCGGGGTCGGAGACGACGAACTTGTACTCGACCTCCTCGAGCAGAAGGCCTGGACCGCCGCCACCCGCAAGCTCCTGGCTGGACTTCTCGCCCCGGCCTGGTATCGATCGGATGCGGTGCTCGCTCAAGGACGCAGCTACTTCCACGACTTTGCGCCCGATGACGACGGCAGCGTCGATCTGTCCACCCTGCGCGACGAGGTCGACATCGAGGGGCTGGCCGCGAAGACCTACTTCAGCACGGTGCTCCTGGATTTTGCGCTCGTAGACCGAGATATCGAGGATGCGGCTCTGGCGGCTTGCCTGACCACCGCCGACACCCTTCAGATCCGAAAGACCTTCGAGGATGTGGCGTACCGCCTTGGAAAAGTCACGAAGAAACGCCTGAAACAGGTGGGCAAGTCCGCGGAGACCATCCTCGTGGAAGCGGGACGGGAGGGCGGCGCCGATGCCTGAGGTCCTCGAAGCGACGCCGCTGCTCGACAAGATCCGCGCCCAGGGTGGTGCCCTGCCGCCAGACGAGGTGATCGGACTCTTCCTGCCGCTGGTTCGCCAGGTCATCGAGGTGCACGAGGGCGGCAAGGTCGCGCCGCTGGTGGGCCTCGGCAGCATCTCGGTGAGCGCCGGACACGCCTGGTTCAAAGAGAGCGAGTGCACCGATCCCCAGGCCAATCCGGGCCGGCTCCGGGAGCTGCAGCACTCGGACTCCAAGGCCATCGATGTGGTGAAGCACGTGGACTGGACCCACGACTTCACCGAGCTCGAGACCGAGATCGCCAACCGCCGCGTCGGAGACTGGACCCAGGCGCTGGAGCACCCGATCTATCTCCCCGGCTACGTGTGCTGGGAACACGCGGTCACCCACCAGGATCCGCTCACCGACGTGTTCGTGCTCGGGTTGATCCTGGCGAGCCTGACCCTGGGCCTCGATCTGACCGAGCACGATGACGTCGACCGCTTTGTCTCGAATCGACCGAACCTCTACGCGCTGTACCCGAAGCTGAATCCGGTGCTCGAGAAAGCCATCGTGCAGACCACCGAGCTCGTCCGACATAGCCGCCTGCAAGACCTGCGGGTGTTGGTGCATCGCCTCGAGAACTACCGAGATCTCCAGGCGGATCACTTCGACTTCGACCAGACCCGCGGGCTGCAGCACACCGCGCTCGACACCCGCCGCAAGGTCGTGCTCTCGACCCTGCGCGACCGCCTCTTCGAGATCTCCCGCCGCAATCGCCTCATCTACTTCAAGCCCACCGCGGCGACGACCAACCTCACCGAGGCCTCGGTACCGATCCTGCTCAGCCTCGAGAATGTCCGGCGCGAGCACCTCTTCGTGTGGACCGACAAGCTGCGATCCGACATCGTCAAGGGGCGAGAGATCCCCCTCAAACGCACGATTCGGTTCGAGGAGTGCCCCTACGTTCCGGCGGCGCTGGACAAGGCTCGGAGCCAGGCCCGCAAGGACCGCAAGGAGTTCGGTTTCTCCCAGCTGCGGCTGGTGCTGTGTTTCTTCCGCTGGCACAACCTCAAGGAGGATCCGGATCAGCGCATCAACTCGCCCCTGCTCCTGCTCCCGGTGGAGCTCGACAAGAAGCGAGGCATCCGCGACTCCTATGTGCTGCGGGCAACATCTCCCATAGCGGAGGTGAATCCTGCCCTTCGCTACTACCTCAAGCAGCTGTACGACCTCGATCTGCCGGAGGCGGTGGATCTCGAACAGACGGATCTCGATGAGCTGCACCAGCACCTCGAGGCCGCCATCAAGCTCAGCGAGCCGTCCTTGGACCTGCGCAAGATCGACAAGCCGCGCATCGATCTGATCTACGCCAGCGCCCAGCAGCGCCTCGATCGATACCGGAAGAAGGCGCGCCTGTCGGGGCGGGGAATCAAGCAGTACGGAGACGTGGACTTCTCCTACACCCGGTCCAACTTCCAGCCGCTCGGGCTGCAGCTCTTCCTGCGCAAGGTGAAGCCGACGCGGAGCACCATCACCGACATCATCGGCTCCAGACCGCCCACTGCGTCCGCGATGGCGCCGACGAACACGGTGGAGAAGCGCAAGAAGCTGTACTCGCTGTCCCGGGGCGCGAACAACCCGTACACTTGGGAGTTCGACACCTGCGCAATGACCCTGGGCAACTTCAACTATCGGAAGATGACGCTGGTCCGGGACTACACCAGCCTCATCGACGAGGAGATCACTACACCGTGTTTCGAGCGGCTCTTTGCGCTGGAACCGAAGGAGATCGACAACGAGCTGGCGGCCGCTCCGAGCCTGGCCGACGCTCACCACGTCGTCGACTGTGACCCCACCCAGTCCCGCGCCATCGCCAGCTGTCGGGAGCGGGACAGCGTCATCATCCAGGGACCGCCTGGCACCGGCAAGAGCCAGACCATCACCAACCTCATCGCCGACTTCTGCGCCCGCGGGAAGCGCGTCCTCTTTGTGTGTGAGAAGCGAGCGGCCATCGATGTCGTCTACCACCGTCTCCGGGGCCGGGGCCTGCATCATCTCTGCTGTCTGATCCACGACTCCCAGACCGACAAGAAGGCGTTCGTGCACGATCTTCGGGCGCGGTATCAGGCCTACATCACCCACGAGCCGCCGGTGGACAGCTGGGATCGGCGCAAGGAGTTGGTGGCCGAGGCCGAGCGCATCATCGGCACTTTGGAGAACCACGACCGAGCTCTGCAGGCCGTCGATGATCCGGGCGGGGTGAGTGCCCTGGAGCTGTACCGACGCCTGGTCGAGCTCGGGGAGAGCCTTCCGGATCTGGACGCCGGCGAGGCCGAGGCGCTGCCGCCATACCGAGATTGGACCGCTCAAAAACGGCGCTTGGACCGGATCTACGAGATGGTGCGTGCCACGGGTCATCGCGGTGCGCCGGCCACCCACCCCCTGTGCATCCTGAAGCTGGCGCTGCTGCGAACCGATCAGCCCATCGCTGCGGTCACGACCCTGCTCGAAGAGGCGCGGGCCGCCCACCGGGTGTTGGCCTCTGACCTGGCAAGTCGGACACTTCCGCCGGCGTTGGTGGCCGATCTCGGCAAGCTACGCGCACTGGTGGCGTTTGCCGAGCGCCTGCGGGATCTGGCGACGAGTGGCCTCTTGGAGCTGCTCCGGCCCGACAGCCCTCGGTCGCGCGAGCTCGATGCGCAGGTCAACGCCATCGGGGTGGCGAAGCGCGCGGTGTCCGAGGCCGCGGAGTCCACGGCCAACTGGAAGACCAAGCTGGCGGCCGACGAGGCCGAGGACGCCCTGCACCAATCGAGGACGTTCGAGGCCAACATCTTCACCCGGCTCACTCCGGCCTACTGGCAGCTGCGCGCCATCATGAACGCCAGCTACGACTTCGGCGCCCACACCGTTCAGCCCAGCTGGTCGGCGGTGCTTGGGAAGCTGATCGCGGAGCACGAGGCGCGCCGTACCGCCCTCACTCTCAGCAGGGACTTCCTGGAGCAGTACGGCCTCGGGGACTCGGTCGACGACGTGGTGGAAGCGGTGCGAGCTCTGCGCGAGGAGGTGACTTCCTCCGAGATCGGCCTGGCCCTGCTCTCCGAGCTCGAGCGGAGTGGATCTGCAGACGACATCGTTCGCCTCGGTCAGTCGGTCGCCAAGCTCGATGGGGCGCTGGGGGACCTGTTGCGACAGGCCGACCTTGCCCTGGAGGAGCTGCCCGAGGTCCTTGACCGCGTCGACAACAACCTCTCGAAGGTGCCCGACATGGCGGCGGTCGCCGGGGAGCTCCAGGAGCTGCCGGATGCGCTGGCTGAGGCGCTGATGTCCAGGGATCTACCTTCGGAGTCCCTCGAGGCTGCCATCGCCTGGCACAGCCTGGAGGAGCGCTGCCGACGGGACCGCACCATCACCAGCCTGCCCATGGCCGAGGTCGAGCGCCACCTGGCACGCCTCGATCTGATCTATCGAGAGGTGCTCGCCATCAACGCCAGCGCCGTGCTCGCCGGAGTGGTGAACGGCTTCAGGAGGAACCTGCAGATCTCGGCGATGCCCACCAGCCAGCTCTCCAGGGACGACAAGGCTTTCAAGAAGCGGTATGCCGCCGGGCGCCGGGTCCTGGAGCGCGAGTTCAACAAGAAGATGCGCTACCGCGCCATCCGCGAGCTCATGGAGGCCGAGAGTGGGCCGGTGATCCGCGACCTGAAGCCGGTGTGGCTCATGAGTCCCCTCAGCGTCGCCGACACCCTTCCCCTCGATCCCGATCTCTTCGACGTGGTGGTGTTCGACGAGGCGAGCCAGATCCCGCTGGAGGAGGCCATTCCCGCCATCCACCGCGCCCGGAAGATGATCGTGGTCGGCGACGAGATGCAGCTTCCTCCCACGAACTTCTTCTCCGCGCGCAGTGTCGATGACGACGAGAGCAGGCTCGTGGAGCTCGACAGCGAGAGTTTTCTGTCCATGGCTTCCCGCCAGCTGCCCACCACCATGCTCGGCTGGCACTATCGCAGTCGCTCCGAGGCGCTCATCAGCTTCTCGAACGCCTGTTTCTACAAAGGGGATCTGCTCACCATTCCCGAGACGAGGATGGTGAAGTCGGAGCGGCCCGCCATCGAGGTCTCCGAAGCGGTCGAGGGTCGCGATGCCGTTGACGCCGTGCTCAGCCGCAGCATCAGCTTCCACAAGCTCGATCACGGCGTGTACGAAGACCGCCGCAACCGCGCCGAGGCGAACTACATCGCGAACTTGGTGGCTGGCCTGCTCGTCTCGAAGTGTGGGCATACGCTGGGGATCGTGGCGTTCTCCGAGGCGCAGCAGACCGAGATCGAGAACGCCCTCGACACGCTCGCAAACGCCGATCCCGACCTCCGCGAGCTGCTGGACCAGGAGCTCGAGCGAGAGGTCGACGACCAGTTCTCCGGGCTCTTCGTCAAGAACCTCGAGAACGTGCAGGGGGACGAGCGCGACATCATCATCTTGAGCATCTGCTATGGCCCCGACCGCAGCGGCCGCATGCGCATGAACTTCGGGCCGATCAACCAAAACGGAGGAGAGAAGCGCCTAAACGTGATCTTCTCCCGAGCGAGGCACCACATGGTCGTGGTCTCCTCCATCCAATACACCCAGATCACCAACGTCTACAACGACGGCGCCAACTGCTTCCGGCGGTATCTGCAGTACGCCGCTGCGGTCTCCGAGGGGCGTCACGAGTCCGCGGCCCGGGTGCTCTCAGAGCTGGCACTGGACGGAGCGAGCTCGGTCGAACACGGCCCCCCGGATCCGGTCGCCCTCGGCATCTCCGAGGCACTGGAGGAGATCGGCTACAGCGCCACCCTCGGGGTTGGTCAGTCCGGATTCTCGTGCGACGTCGCGATCTTCGCCGAGGACGACGACAGCTACCGGCTCGGGATCC
>PJEL010001639.1_pt1 | contig 22078 bp, 24 predicted proteins | sample 1853271 | NCBI WGS metagenome assembly PJEL01 (sample SAMN08108733, study PRJNA415343) | Invertebrate metagenome, whole genome shotgun sequencing project. | host: Globobulimina | place: Sweden: Gullmar Fjord | collected 2015-08
AGCCGCATCCTGCACCAGCGCATGCCGAAAGATGAATTCCAGCTCCGGGTGGGTCTGGGCCAGTCGGATGAGGCCGCTCGATTCGAGGTGGGTGAGGTGTTGTTTGGTGGTCATATAGAAATCTTTAGAGATAGCCCATTTCCTGGGCCAATTTAACGGCTTGATCAAGATGAACGCAGATTTCTTCTGGCTGATCTTCTTCCCATTTCAGCAAGGTTTCTTCCAATTCTGCGGTCAGCATATCAGGCAGGCGCTGTTGCGTGGAATCGAGCAAGCTGCGGGTATAATTAATTGCTTCAGAAACCTGATTCTGAGCTAACACCACGGCAATTAGAGGCCACAAGGCTGTCCATTGAAAAGGATAAACGACCGATATTTGCTGCCATAACTCAAGCGCGGCTTGACCATTTTGCTGTGCGTCAGAGAGATTCCCTTCACGCCACGCTATCCAGGCCAGGTTAGCTTTGGCGACAGCAATGTACTCAACCATTTGCCCGGTCATTGCCATTGTTAATACGCGATAAAGGTCTTTACTGATCGTTTGCCAGTTAGCCGTGTATTGCGTATTCAGGATCGATAATTCTGATTCTGGGTCGTAAGTAGACATGCTTTTATTGAAATCGATCAGCAGTTGGTCAACCAAGCTTTTAACCCGATCACGCTCGGCTAAAATGGCGCTGTTATTGGTGGTCGTAGCGACCCAGCTAATGTGATATTGCGTCCCCATGGTTGGCCCTGAGATTTTACTCACGACCTGAGGTTCGCTGCAGCCACTTAGAAATGATGTAAAGGCTATTAGAATAAAGACATTAATGAAAAGAGAAGCTTTCAAAGCATACTAACCTTACATGAAACATAAAAATGAAATGAAACATAAAACGGAACGACTGGCTCCTAGTATAACGGATTGTGATTTGCGAACCCATGCCTAGCCATGTCATTAATGGTAATTATTTTCGCTCACCCCTTCTAAGACCCTTTTCTATATTCAACACTTGCCTACATCCAACGCTTGCCTATATGAAACAAGGCATAGGGATTTCTTTTAATTTAGTTTAATATAGATCAATTGATATATTGAGAAATGATAATGGTTGAAATGACTCCTGAAATGCTTGAACTTGTTGCTCAGCGTTTCCGTTTATTAGCAGATCCTATGCGATTGCGAATCTTACATGAATTGCAGCAAGGCGAATGCAGTGTTGGCGAACTGGTCAATCGAGTTGGCGCATCTCAACCTAACATATCAAAACACCTTGCAAGCTTACGCAACCACAGCATGGTTAGCAGACGTCAAGAAGGTAATATGGCCTACTTCAGTATTTCTGCACCTTATATTTTTGCATTGTGCGATACCGTGTGTAATAGCATGAGAGATGAAATAGAACATAAGCAGTCATTGCTATCCGGTGCGCAATAAACAGCCAATATTCTAGTTAGGCTGTTTTCTGACTGCTGGTAGCCAATAACCGTGACATACCTTGCGCCGATAACTTCCAAGCATCTCGACCGGAAGCATTCTTCTTCACAATCAAATTGTGTTCCTGCCATTGCTTAACCAGCTCACCAAACTGAACTCGATTAATGCGAATATCATCGACAGCATGAGCAGAAGGATGCTGCTGCAATAAACGCTGTCTTACTTCTGCCGCGGCCAAATTCTCTAAGGCCGCACGTAACTTCTCTTCGCTAGCCGCAGAAGCCATTAATCGGGCAACACATACAAAAATAGCATCCCAACGTAAGGATACGGCTATTTCTTCCAGTGTATTATTACCCGCTTCGTATACTTTGGCCGACAATTGCAAACGAATCATTTGTCTTGATTGCAAAAGCCATTGTTTATTATCGCCTTTAACAGGAGCCTCAACGACAGGAATATCTAAAGGAACCTCTTCTGTCCCCGCCAATTTTTGCCAGCCACCCGCTTTATTAGTTAACGCATTAACCACGGCTGTTTTAACATGAGACAATAATTCTTCTCTTAAATGCCAAAGGCGAAAACTGGTTTTTGAAATGACACTATGGAAACCCGCAAGACGTCGATGGGCTTCCGTTTGAATCTGGGACGGTAATGAATTTTTCATGAAAGACAAAACAGGTTTCGATAAATGCTGCGCATGCACAAATTCTCGGTGCAAATAGCTTATGCCCGTAGGTGCCACTGGTCCATAGTCGTCACCTAGAATCATAAGGAATAAGTCAGCATCTTCAATCTGAGAACGCGCCAGATTCCAATCATAAGGCGAAGTATCTTCACGACAAGGAAAGCCACAGGTAAGAATCCCCATGCGAGCCAATTGCCTGGTTACTTCATAACGCTCAGTTTCTAAACCGGCATGGTTTGATGCGACGTACACTAAAAAACGCTTAGTCTGCGCCATCACTGCCTCTCAATCATTATTTTTATACCTGTTGAATGCTTAGTTATTTTTCACCATCTATTAGATTAAGGCAAACACTTTTAATAGGTAAATAGCGATACTGAGAGTAAATAGCGATATAAGTGTTGTTAATGCGATGATATTGGCCGCCATTTGGTGATTACCACCAATTGACCGAACCATAACAAACGAGGCTGCAGCCGTTGGGCTTGCAAACTTCAAAATCAAACAGCCAAGTTCTACCCCTCTAAACCCAAACGCATAAGCGCTGCCCCCTACCGCCACAGGCAATACAACCAACTTAATCAGCACGGCCATCCAAGATAATGCCTGACGTGCTTTCAACGCACTAAAACTTAAGGAGCCGCCGATACAAATAAGCGCCAAAGGCAATGTCATCGCGGCTAAATAATCAATGCCCCGCATCACAATCACCGGTGGCTGCCATTGCCAATAAGCCAGAGGAAGCGCACACAAAATAGCGACAATGAGCGGATTGCTTAAGATATCTTTTAGCAAATACGGCCAGTTCAGCTCAGCCCGCTCCGATACGGCATGCGTTAATGCATAAATCGAAAGTACATTATAAAGCGGGGTCACTACCGCCAGCAGTACCGCCCCTACCGCAAGACCTGGCTCGCCAAAAGCCGTCACACAAAAAGCCAAACCCAAAATTCCCAAGTTTGATCTAAAGCCCGCTTGTACAAATACCCCCAGCTCATCCGCTCGCAATGAGAAATAGCGCGCACCTAACCACAATATAAGAAAACTGAGAAAAGCCGCTATCATGGCAAAGAATACCAGTTCGAAACGGGCAATATGGCTAATATCCGTGCGCACAATGGCCGCGAACATCAATACCGGCAGTGCTAGATTAAATACGATGTACGACGCTTTCGCCGTGAAGGCATCATCGATTTTTTTACGCCACTTCAGCCATATTCCAATAAAGACCAAAGAAAAAACGGGTAAGGTAATCGAGCCTACAAAAATTAATTGCTGCCAATAGTTCACTTACTGCCCTCAAAATCGTGTATCAAAGCACAATATGCGGTAGAATGACCACTATATAATCAAACAAAATCGATATCATGACTCGTAAAAAAAAGACCCGTTCCTTAAAAAGCATTCACAGCGTAAAAACTGGCAGTGTTAGCAAGCTGAAACGCGACTCAACCGCCGATCGCCAATCCTCCAACCTTAAAGGCAAGAACAAGCCTAAGTCTGTGTATCAAAAGTTTCTTGATGAAAATCCAGAGGCTATTGAGAAGCAACAACAGCCTATTTCTGCTGAAAAATTAGCCGCAATAGCTGCTGAAAAGGCATTGGCTGAAAAACGGATTGCTGAAAAAGCTGAATCTAAGAAGAAAGCCGATTCGAAAAGTAAATCCAAGCCAAGAACAAAACCGGAAGACGATAAGAAAGAGCAAGATAGAGAAAGAGAGCCCGATTTATTGTCACAACTCGATAATAAAAACTTTAACGATTTCTATTAATTTATGGCGCTATTATCCGTATCTGACCTGTCGTTAGATCTCGACTGCTATCCCAAAGTAAGTAGTACTATTCAACAAGCTTGGGATGCAGCCGACCTGTATCTGATAGAGAGTGCTGAATTTGGTGAATGCCCCGCGATTATCAATGATCAGTGGGGAGCGCTTACCTGTTATCTACAACAGCAAGATAAGCAACCAATCAACCGCTTGTACTCTTGGTGCGATTCTTATTGCAGCCAACAAGGGATCAAGAACAATTTAGAAAAGCTAATAGCGGATTCCAATAAAATGGATCCGATGCTTGATCAAGACGTGCCTTCTTTCCCTAAGGGTACCGATTCAGTTTGGATACAATGCCCAAAGTCATTCGACCAGCTACATTGGTGGCTTCAACTGGCATACGAACAGTTAGGCAGTGGCATACAAATACACCTTGCTGGCATGTCAAAACACATTCCGGTTAAATGGTTAAAGTGGCTTGAAGCGAACAACTGTGATTACACGCAATTCCCGATCAAAAAGAAAGCGCGCTTAATGAGCTTTAAGCTGGGTGAAACGTTACCGCTGCTGCATGTTTTAAAAGGTTATCAAGATCTCGATGGCAAAGATGTGAATGCCTTACCTGGCGTATTCTCTCGCGACCATATGGACATTGGCAGTCGGTTTTTCATTCAACAACTTAATAAACTCGACCTTAGCGGCACGCTTATTGATCTAGGCTGTGGCAACGGACTACTGACCCTCGCCTGCATTAAGCAAAATAATCCCTCTAATTTAAACCTAGTATTATGTGACGACTCTTCTTTAGCACTGGCTTCGGCCAAATACAATTTAGAAGCCCGTAATGTGCACACGGCTCACTACAAACATACCGATGCCTTACTGAACGTTGCCGAACGTGCCGATACCATACTGTGCAACCCTCCTTTTCATAGTGGTAATCGCATATCTACCGCAGCCGCTGAGCGCATGTTTCAACAAGCACGTAAACAGCTCCATGAAAATGGTCAGCTATTGGTTATTGCTAATCGACACTTGCCTTACGCACCGGTACTTAAAAAACATTTCAAGAAAACCAACCTACTCGCCAGTGATAGTAAATTTGTTATTTACCAGTGCCTAATGCCTAAATAAATGTCTAAATAATGCACCACGTTGCTACCAACTCAGTTCTCTATGAACTCACTGAAAAACGCAGTCGCTTTATCACCTACTGCGAAAAAGTAGAAAGCCAAGACGCATTCAAACGCTTTCTACGCCGCTTAAAAACTCAATATCCAGACGCCCGACACTTTTGCTATGGCTTTCGAATTGGCCCACTAAGCAGCGCTCAGCGAGGCTTTAGTGACGACGGCGAACCGAGTGGAACAGCAGGCATGCCAATACTCAATGTGATAGACCATTCTCTATTTTCAGACATTGCGATTATTGTTGTGCGCTATTTTGGCGGCACAAAACTGGGGACAGGAGGACTTGCTCGCGCCTATAGTGAAGCGGCAAAGCAATCATTAGAGCGTATTGAATGGGAAGAGTATGAAGCGAAACAAGTTCAGCATCTTATCTGTGATTTTCACCAAGAACACCAACTAAGATATTTACTCAATCAAGTAGACGGACACATCATCAAGGTTGAGTATGCTGAAAAGGTATTGCTGAAAGTCGAGTTAAGCGAAACCGCCGATTTAAGCACTTTTGCTATGTTCCTGGTGAAGCGAGAAGACAGGCTCTGATAGGTGCTCTGCAATTAAACGATAACCATCTTGGCTTACTTGTTTAAAATTCAGTGAGATACGGTAGTTCGATTGCGTACAACGACGAACAGAAACAACCTCACCAATGGCCATAACGTATTGCGGCCTAGGACCTGTATGAGGAAATACCCCCAAGCGTATTTGAAATTCAAGACACAAACCGAGCGTGCCTTTTTCATTACGAAAAACTTCAACTTGCTGCTCATTACAAGTAAATTCACAACCCAGCGCAGACAACATTTCTGGAGCTATTTTTAATACCTCATCTTTGCCGGTCATTAACGTTAAAGTAGCTTGATTCATCATAAAATACATTCTCAAATCAGTTGTATAAAAAGTATACTACATCGTGCATTTCTTCAACTTTCGTGCCTGATTTATGACGTTCAAAATCGTGACTAGTTCACAAACCCTATGAAAACCAGTCATTAATTAGACATAATGCGCAAGTCTACAGAAATACTAGGCCCATTTAATCAGCGCTGTTAAGATACAAAATAAATACCTATCATAATAAAAAGATTGAATACATACATGAAACTAACTCACTACCTCCCACTCCTACTGATTACCTCTTGGCTGTGCGCCTGCAGCAGCTCGACACAGAATATGAAGGTATATCAAGGGGATAACGATTACCTAGCCCAACAGATGCCAAGCGACGGCTTGAGCATTCAGTACTTAGGGGTTGGTGGTCACCTATTTCGCTTTAGAGACTCGGCCATCATGACGGCCCCATCCATCACCAACCCCTCGTTTTGGCTACTTGGTCCATATATGCCAATCAGCACTGATACTGACCTCGTAGACCGCTATTTACCCGACGTGAGTGATGTGGAAAGCATTTTAGTCGGCCATGCTCACTACGATCACCTAATGGATGTGCCTTATGTCATGCAAGAAAAAGCGCCACTTTCTCATGCCTATGGCTCAGCAACAATGGCCCACAGTATTGCCCCTGCCATCGAAAAACGAAGACTGCATGCCCTTAATGGTTCCATGGCAATTTTAGAAAAGCCCGGGCAATGGCAATACAATAGCAAGCGCAGCATTCGCTTCATGGCAATTAAATCGACGCACGCACCTCACTTCATGGGTATTAACTTTATGGCAGGTGAATATACCGAAGACCTTGAAGAGCTGCCTTGGCACGCCTTTGGTTGGAAAGAAGGACAAACACTGTCTTATTTGATTGATTTTTTAGGTAGCCAAGAAGAAATCTTGCACCGTGTTTATTATCAAGATGCCGCCAGCCAAGAACCACTAGGGCTTATTCCAGAGCTGGTTGCTAAAGATACCAAACGTGTCGATATCGCCATTATTACGCCAGCATCATTCAGCCAGGTCGACAATTATCCAGAAAGCATTATGATCGATACCCAAGCAAGACATTACATTTTGGGCCACTGGGAAGATTTTTTTGCCAATCAAGAGCAAGATCATCAAGACTTTGTTCGAGCCATTGATTCCGATGAGTTTTTTCGACGCTTTAAAAGTGGCTTAAATGCTGACAGTAACTGGACCATGCCGATGCTTTATAGCACCCAGTACTTTGCCCCGCACGGCAAAATGATAAACCCTAATTAACTTAACAGTGTGATTACCATGAATTTTGAAACTTTATCTCAATGGCGCAGAGCCGCTTTTTGCGCTGCAATGGCACAACGCAATATAAATCACGTTCTATTATTCAGTGATATGTGTGAACAAGATCCGCAGCCTTTTAACAAACTGCTATCAAAAACATGGGCGTTTTTACAAGGTGAATTAAAATCGATTGAAAATCTAGAACGCTTTTTCAATGAATTTGATCAATGGCAAACTGCCCTCTTAGCCGACCAAGAATCCTTTGGTGCCGAAGCGGCACAGCAAGCTTGCCAAAGCCTTTATTCGGCAAGCTACGGTCTTTTAGATGATAGCGCCAATGACTGCGAGCTTGTCCAGCTCAGTAACCAACAGTTATTGACGGAGTTTGCAGAACTTGGCAATGACAGCGAAGAACTGATCGAACGTCACCGAGAGTTTGAAGTCGGCGTATTTGAATTATTAACCGCGGGTAAACCCAAGCGCGAGACCATCATTGCCGTGCAAAAACTGGCACAGGAAGAGGAAGAATCGAGCTTAGGAATTAGCTTGTCTTAATACTTTCGCATTGAATTGTTGATGCAGATCAACAGTCGCCTTGCCGAGAGCCACTATGATGCGCCTTTTTAAACTCTAGGCGCATTTTTTATGTCTGACTCCACCTTCAAAGCTGAACTTTTAGCTCCCGCTGGCACCTTTAAAAACATGGAGTATGCTTTTGCTTACGGTGCTGACGCAGTCTATGCCGGACAACCTCGTTACAGCCTTAGAGTACGCAATAACGATTTCCAGATTGAGAACCTAGAAAAAGGCATTCAACGCGCCCACCAGCTAGGCAAGAAATTCTATGTGGCCAGCAATATTGCGCCACACAATAATAAAATAGCCAGCTACATGCGAGACATTGAACCCGTTATCTCGATGAAGCCAGACGCCTTAATCATGTCTGACCCAGGCTTGATCATGATGGTAAAAGATAAGTGGCCAGAGGTTCCAATACACCTTTCTGTACAATCAAACGTCGTTAATTATGCCGCGGTTAAATTCTGGCATCGCCAAGGTATTGAACGCGTCATTTTAAGCCGTGAACTTTCTTTGGATGAAATTGAAGAAATTCGCATGCAATGCCCAGAAATGGAGCTGGAAGTCTTTGTACATGGTGCATTGTGCATTGCTTATTCAGGCCGCTGTCTATTATCGGGCTATATGAACCATCGCGATCCTAACCAAGGCAGCTGCACTAACGCCTGCCGCTGGAAGTATCAGGCTCATGAGGCTAAAGAAACTGAGACGGGCAATATCATCCCAACCGCCGCGATCGAATTTGACCCTACGTTTAATCCAGCCAGCCCATTAGATACCAAACCATCATTAGGCATTGGGCAACCCTCTAATGATATCGTGCTGCTGCAAGAAGGTAATCGTGAGAATGATTTAATGCCGATGTTTGAAGACGAGCATGGTACTTATATTATGAACTCAAAAGACTTAAGAGCAATCCAGCATGTTCAGCGCCTGCAAAATATTGGTGTGCACTCTTTAAAAATAGAAGGCCGTACCAAGTCCCATTATTACGCTGCGCGCACCAGCCAAGCGTATCGCCAAGCCATCGATGATGCCGCCGCTGGAAAAATGTTTGACATGGGACTGATGGATACCCTAGAAAACATGTCTAATCGTGGTTATACCGAAGGATTTTATCGCCGTCATGTGCATGATGAATATCAAAACTATACCCGCGGCGCTTCTCTTAGTACTCAACAGCAGTTTGTGGGCGAAATCACAAGCAGTGACGAGCACTGGCTAACCATTGATGTTAAAAACCGCTTTCAAGTAGGCGATGAGCTAGAGCTTATGACCCCCGCGGGTAATTTCACATTCACCCTAGAAACCATCATATCCGAGAAAGGTGATGCTCGAAACGATGCTCCAGGTTCCGGCTTTATCGTTAAAATACCACGCCCCAATGGCTGTGAAATTGCCGACAAAGCATTATTAATCAGGAACTTAAAATAAGGCAATTGACAATGGAAGCTTGGCAAGGGAGGCCGCCATCATTATAGTTGAAGCGAGACTGTAATTAATGCTCGCTGAGGAGTTCTCTTTAATGCCAACTTTCATTCGTTTACATCAGCATCTGCTGAAATTGCTCTGCTTATTAACCTGTGTTTTTTATGCGCAATTTAGTACGGCTGACAATGATCCTAGAGCCGTGGTTGAATCTGCTGCAAAAGCAATGACTTCACGTTTAATCAGTGACAAAGATAAAATTGCCAATCAAGAATATTATTTAGAAAATTTGGTTGATGAGTTATTGCTGCCTGCTGTTGATCATGAACTGATGGCCAAAAAGGTATTAGCAAAACATTGGCGTAAAGCATCAGCCGCACAACGAAATCAATTCACCGAATCGTTTAAGCACAAGGTTATTCGTACCTATGCTGGGGCTTTTAAAGCATTTAACGGTGAAAAAATCGTATTTGAAGACGCTAAATACAATAAAAGCGGGAAAAAGGCATCGGTTAAAAGTGCTATTCAACGAGTCGGCGCACCACCGATTAATATCACCTATTTGCTGTATGTGAAAAATAACCGCTGGCTAACCTACGATGCAGTCATTGAAGGCGTTAGCTTGGTCAAAAGTTTTCGTGATCAAATCAACCAAAGCATCGACGAACATGGTTTAGCACAAGCAATCTCTGCGCTCGCCAACGAATATAAAACAGAATCCAAAGTCCTTGTAATGGCGGGAGGAACTTGGGAGCCTTATATCAGCAATAAACTACCCGCAAATGGCCTAGCCGTCAACATAGTCTCTCAAGTTATGAAACGTGCAGGCTATGAGGTAGAAATGCGTTTTATGCCATGGCAGCGCGTATCAGAAGGCCTAGCCAATGGAGAAATAGATGTATCGGTTGCCTCTTGGTATAACCAAACGCGAGCTCAAGAGAGTCAGTTTAGCGATCCTTACCTAGTGAATGACCTCATGATTATCAAACGTAAAGACGATTCACTCACTTTTAATTCAATAGCCGAGTTTAAGCAAAACATTGATCAAAAAAACTATCGCTTAGGTGTTTTTAAAGATTTTGGTTACGGTGATGAATTTAATAACATCGCCCCTTTAGTCTCATTAAATTATTATAAATTCTGCAACCTAATGATTCGTGATGTCGCCACCAATAATACCGACATTGCATTAATAGATCATTGGACCGCGGTGAGCAGCTTAGAAAACAAACAAAACATTGCAAGCCATTTGGAAGTCGCCCCAACGCCTTTGATTAGCCGCAACCTTCATATCACCATCAGCCATAAAAACAGCCAATATCAGCAAATAGCAACAAACTTCAATAAAGCTTTAAAAGCAATGAAGACCGATGGCAGCTATACCAAAATACTTGAACAGCACAGCTACCCTATTTAATGAATTCCGTTACGATTGTTTATTCAGATGATGACATCATCATTGTCGACAAAGCCCCTGGTCTACTCAGTGTTCCAGGGCGAGGCCCAGAAAAACTGGACTCAGTATCTCACCGCTTGAGCCTATTATTTCCCGAAGTTCATATTGTGCATAGGCTCGACATGGCAACATCGGGCATCATGGTATTTGCTCGTGACAAAAATGCCCTGCGCAACCTACAACAGCAATTTCAGCATCGGCAAACAGATAAATCTTATCAGGCCATCATTGCGGGCCACCTGATGCCAAAACAAGGGGCCATCAACCTGCCGATGCGCTGTGACTGGCCGAATCGACCAAAACAAATGGTATGTTACGAATTTGGTAAAAAATCGCTGACACGATGGCGCGTCATTGACTACATTGAAGGCAATACTCGGGTTGAACTGTTACCCTTTACGGGTCGATCGCACCAATTAAGAATTCATTGTAATGCACTTGGGCACCCTATTCTTGGTGATAACCTATACGGCACCGAATACAGTCAAAGTGCAACCGAGCAGCTTTGCCTGCATGCGCAATCACTCACCTTTGCCCACCCCAGCAGTAATGAGATGATGACGTTCACAAGCCCTGCGCCTTTTTAATCTTGCGCTTCAACTGTACGTTGTAAGCCATGATGTGCCCACAAGCCCAAGGCAAATAACAGTATTGCGATGAAGAGTATTTGTACGGCAATGCCTGCGAATAAGTCAGGCGCTTTCATTAACGTGCTCATTAATGAATCCTGATAATAAAAGAACCATTGATGGTCAGCAGGAAAAATCAAGATGTGCATCTGATAGAAAATACTTTTAGCGCCCACGATAAAAAATATCAAGGCAATAAGGCATGCCAAGGCGGCGACTATAATGAGCTGGCTATGGCTATTAATCAAATTCCCGTACCGCCGCATCGCCATTAAATGGTTAAGGTAAAGTGCGGCAAAAACCAATAACAAGCCAATGCCTAAGTGGTGAATGTGATTAATTAAATGGGCGACATCTTGCAAGTGAATGATTTCGGCATCGTGTAATAATGGAATGGCATTAGTGCCATAAGCATAATGAATGTCAGATAGCCCTTCGCCATCATTATGCACGCTTTCAACAATCTTCTGAAACAAGGCTTTATGTTCTGCGACTGTCGTATGCTCAAAACCATGACGGAATCGATTCTCCGGCGCATACCGTTCGATGTGTTGCTTACTGTCATAAAAACCATACCAGAAAGAATAACCATAGCCGAAAGATGCACTGATTATCCAAGCAGCATAAAGTGCTAAGAGAAAGCTTACGACTAATAAAAAGAAGGCTCGAAGATTGAACAATGCCGCCCTTTTTTTATGAGTATTTTTCTGCTTAATGCTATTTGTCGAGGCCATTAATTTGGCTCACTAGCACAGGTATTAGAAGAAGGACTAGAACAGCTATCGGCAATAACGCTCAAGATAAAGTCACGAATCAACAGAGCGCTCTGCTGGACCCCCTCTAATTCAGCATGAAAATGATGATGACCCTTAACGGTTGCTTGACTCACATTAGCAAGATAAGTCTTTCTTTTTTCTAACCAAGGCTTCGGAATAATGCCTTGGTCAGCCAAGATAAGCTGAACCGGGGCCATTATTCCTCTAAAGAATCCTTCAACTTGCGCTTCCGTTAAGCGAATTTTAGATGACTGGCGTAGACGAATATCCGTTGACCAGCTATAACCACCGATCACTGTTTTCAAATTGCGCTCTACGATTGGCAATAGTGCTTTATCACTCATGCCAGGGGATGACTTTTTACGAGCAGCTAACGCTTCGTCGAGGGTTGGAAAAATACGCAAAGGCGAATTGGGTCTTTGTTCATCCAATATTGCTTTTGCTAATTGCTTAGGGGCATCTTTCGCGTTATCAACCATGGGCCCTAACGAATCAAGTAATAGCAGACTGCTGACCTGGTCGCTAAAAGTACCTGCAAATAGACTAGCAATGACCCCCCCCATCGAGTGCCCAAGCAAATGCGCCTGCGTGATATTCTGCTGCACTAATAACTGCTGCAACAATTCAATATTTTGCCAAATGTAATAATGTCCACCCACAGGCAAAGGTGCAGCACGACCGTGACCAGGTAAATCGACCAATAATAAATGGAAATCCTGAGCCAATTCTTCGGCCAATGGATAAAAACTGGCTAGATTATCTAGCCAGCCATGCAAACAAATAACCACGGGCGCTGTTTCTGATCCCCAGTCTTGCAAGACCACTTGGCCCGATGGCAATGTGATGGTCGTTTCGAAATTGAAGTGTGCCTGCTTAACGGACATGCTGTTTACTCCAGCGCATGATATTTTCTTTAATGAGCTTAGCGGTGGCGGTAGGTTGCTCTAGCGGAAACATGTGCGACCCTTCTAGCCAATGCACCTCCATACCAAGCTGACGCTGCATTTTGAAGGCATGGTGCTTTTTAAATACATCGCTGTATTTTCCGGCAATGGCCAAACTCGGCATTGGTAATCGCTTGGTATGATGAAGGTTATCAGGAATTGTACGGTAAATAGATATTTCAGTCGCAGCATCAAAATGCAATTGACGACGGCCATGACTCAGCGGCATTGTTCCTTGCTCAATATAATCACGCAAACAGCGCTCATCAAAGGCATTGAATAGTTTTTTGCTTTTAAAATAACGAGCCGTATGTTCTAGCGAATCCCACTGCTCTTTACGCCCCAACGTACGCCCTGCTGGCGTCACTTTATCAATCAAGCCAAGACGTTTAATCCAGTTGACACCAAACGCTTCAAAGGCGGTTAAAAAAGGGGCATCCAGCATGATTAAACCTTTCACTAAGTCTGGACGTTGCGCTGCGACCATCATGCTTAATACACCGCCTAAAGAATGGCCAACCGCATAAACAGGTTGATCATAATGATGTTCAAAATGATCAATAAGCTGACGTACTAAGTATTCCCAGTTGTTGGTAACAGGATAATTTTCATCATGACCAAGACGATCAATGCTGCCGATTTGAAAATCATCTTTGAGATAAGATAATAAAGTATCATAGCAACCCGCAGGGAAACCATTCGCATGGGAAAAATGCAGAATTTCTTTCATCTTGAATATTGGCAATCATGGTAGCTGTAAAGTCTACGTACGCTAACAGGTATGTGCCAGAAAACAAGGTGGTCACTTGCCAAGAATGAAAGATTTATTCTTCGAGCGCAGGATACCAAACATCGGTATTTTCTAAACAGCCCGCCGCAAAAACATCACCTTCTAACTGCCAAATTTCTGTAGGCGACCAAGGCTGATCAAAAATCTCGCCATCAATCAATAGCGAAGCCAAGTGTCCAACCAACGGTAAGTGGGTTATTAGAATGATATTTTGATGTTCAGCGATTAGCTCATCAACGACTTTTTGCGGGGTCATTTCTGGCTGCAAGCAATGATGGGAAACGATGTCAGCATCAAGTGCCTTGGCAATAGGTTCCGCCGTTTGCTGAGTTCGCAAATAAGGACTGGCCCAGATACTGACGGGGCCTTCGATTGTTTTTGCAAGCCAATTAGCCGCACGCTGGGCGCGTTGCGCGCCTCGTGCAGTTAATGGGCGATTCACATCATAGGTATTGCCACTAACGGCTTCACCATGTCGTATTAAGTAGAGTTTCACTACTGCTCCGTTGACATATCACTTTCAGGGGTTGGCCAATCAGTAAAAGGAAAGGGTTTTGTTTCAGAGTGACCTGTGATGTATTCAACAATTTGTCCAATATAGCGCGCAAGTCCAGCACTAAATTGATCCAAAGCTGGGTTAACTTTGCCCGTCGCTAAGGTAAAGCCCCACTGCACGATCACTAAAAACAATACCACCATATCAAGAATGCGATAAACCACTGAATACAAAATTACAAATAATGTTCTCAGCCAGAATGCATCCGATTCAATGCTTTGCTTAATTTCGTTCATATCACTCATAGATCATTCTCCAATTTCTGATTTAGCTAACGCGAACTCAACATCTGACGTGTTTTCACCCGTCATTAATTCTTTTGCAACCAACCTAGGATCGACATGAGCAAACAAAACAGCATATGCACCTTTTACAAGAGGCATATATATACCAAGCTGCTCAGATTTCGTATTGATATAGCGCAAGGTGTTAACACCTTCCGCGACTTCCCCTAGTTCTTCGACGGCTTCTTCTAAACTTTTACCTTCCCCGATGGCAAAGCCAACACGATAATTGCGACTCTGCGGTGACATGCAGGTCACGACCAGGTCGCCAACGCCGGCAAGACCTAAAAACGTCAATGGGTTAGCCCCCTGGGCAACAGCAAAGCGACTCATTTCAGCCAAGCTGCGAGTAATAATCATGCTTTTGGTATTTTCACCCATACCCAACGCGGCAATAAAGCCCGAAACAATCGCATAGATATTTTTTAAGGCACCACTGAGTTCCACACCGTACATATCATCAGAGGCATAGACTCGAAAATAGTCACAGCCGAGTGCATTTTGAACCGCGATGCGCAAACTCCCATCGTCACTCGCCACAACTGTCGCCGTGAGCTGCTTACGGCCGATTTCTTTGGCTAAATTAGGCCCACTCAATACAGCCACAGAGTGCCCAGGACACTCATCCATTAGCACTTGACTCATTAAGTTGAAGCCATCAGGCTCAATGCCTTTGGTAGTGCTAATTAAACATTGCCCTGGTTGTAATAAGGGCTTCAGCTGATGAACGACGCTGCGAAATGACTTACTGGGTACGGATACAAAAATAAGCTGAGCACCAGAAATAGCACGTTCTAAATCGGTTGTTGCTTCTAAGCTAGAATGAAGCACAACCTCTGGCAAATACTGAGGATTTTCATGATGTTGATTAATCGACTGCGCGACGTCTTCGTTACGCATCCACTGACGGGTCGTTATACCATTGGTCGCTAGAATACTCGCAATTGCGGTACCGAAACTGCCTCCACCAATGACTGCTGCTTGTATTACTTCCACACTACCTCCCAGGGTTATTATTATCTTGTAAACAGTCTACCAATTCTTGAAAGGTATTTTTATTATCTTCATTCAGACTCATCAAAATTTCATGAGCGGCAATGACTTTCTCTTTGACTAAACTTTCATTTTCTTGCGGGCAAGTCAACTCATCAAACTCACCCACCTCTGCCGTTTCATCCATCAATAAATCAAATACGCGGTCAAAGCCCATACTGAGCAAAATTCGAGTAATGTCAGGACGCGGAGTAATAATACTTGGAATCAGATTGAACTTTTGCTGACCAATAATTGATATTTTCGCCAACTGCCCAAGGGTCGTACTATCAACACCCTCAGCCTGAGAAAGATCAATCAGAACATTTTTAAAGTGCTCATCATCGAACATTCGATCTAAATACTGTTCTAAAGCAGAGCACATATTAAGTCGCACATCACCGCTTAACTTAATAACATACACACCGCTATTTTCAGCGACTTCGATTTTTCCTGGAGTCATATCAAACCCTGACAATGGTCATTAATGCCACATCATCCGGGACAACAGCATCGCTATCGATGGCTAAGGCACGAACAATAGATTCATGTTTTCCTGCTTCCTTTTCAATCAGGTCGAGCAGATATTTTTCTTTTTCTGCCAAGCTTGGCAAAGTAAGTAATTCTAATACCCCATCGGAAAACATCGACAAGGTAAATTCATTCGGCAGCTGCATAGAATAATCCTGGTACTGCGCATCACGAAATAGCCCTATGGGCATACCTCGTCCTTCTAAATATTGGGCCTTCCCGTCGGTATACAAGATAGGCATCGGAAAATGAGCACCAACACTGTAATTAAACTGTAGGGTTTTCCAATTCAAAACACCGTAGACAATTGTCAGGTGCTTACCGCACTCAGTATCTAAAAGCTCTTCGTTGATGCGCTGTAGAACCTTCATTGGATGATAAAGGTCATCACTGGATCCACGCCTTAAGTTGCGGCGTAAGCGGTATGTTAGGTTTTTAAGCAATACCGTAACAAAGGCAGACGAAGCGCCATGGCCAGAAACATCGGCGATATAACAACCATAATGCTCATCATCAAGTGGGAAATAATCTAAAAAATCCCCACTCAACATTAAAGAAGGTTTAATCACATGCTGAAAACTCAACCCCTTCTCGTCAATAAACTCAGGGAGCATTTTCATTTGCACCTTGCGACCCGCTTGCTGATCACTGCGCAATTCATCCAAACCATTTCGTAATTCACGATTAACACTTTCTAAATGGTCTCGATATTCATGGTTTTGCTTCTCCAAAACCACCAGCGCCAAATTACGCTGCACCGAATGCTCTAGCACCGCCATGTCTAATATCGGTTTTACCAAATAATCGCTCGCACCTAAGCGCAGTGCCTGCAGCACATCATCCATAACGCCCGCACCCGATACCACGATGACAGGAATATTATCAGGACGTTCTTTTACTTGTCTTAAGACCTCTAGTCCATCAAGGCTCGGCATTCTTAAATCGCATAAAATCAAATCGATTGGATGCTGTTCTATAAACAGCAATCCCGCTTGTCCACTATCTACCGCATCGACGTGGTAACCGCTATCTTCTAGATAAGCCACCATGCTATCGCGAACCATCGCCTCATCATCGATGACCAGTAAACGAGCTTTCATCAAGTTACTCCCACAGGGATTTTATGCTTTCAAAATTATGCGCGAACCATACTCGTAACCAGCAAACAGTGCAATCCTGGATAAGGGCTATACTGGCTAATTAAGACATTAATATTTTTTTACTAACTTTTGGCATAGTTAATGCCAATGTTCATATAGTCAGCTACTGTCATACTATGACACTGTCTATGAACGATAGTTTAATGATTTGACCATTTTCAAATATTTAAAGCGGTGATAGCATGAGCCAAGACAATAACAAAAAAGGATCTCTTAACATGAGTAATACCTCTAAAGACTACAGCGAAAAGCGTGATTTTATTCGCATGCAAGTTTCTACCAATTGCAAGATTCAATATAAAAGCAGTGAGTTTGAAGCGAATTGCTTAGATTTAAGCAGTAAAGGAGCGTTAATTGAGTGCTCAGAAGCTATCGAAATCAATAGTCAAATTACCCTTGTTATTAATAGTGGCAGTGAAGATATTCCACCTTTGCACGCACAAGCCACCGTTTTACGCATTGTTCGTCAAACTGAAGAGACCTTCCACTACGGCGTCAGTATTGATCAATACCTTTGAGTTAAAAGAGCGTGCAGGGAAATCCCCTGCTCACCCTTAAATAACTATTCACTTTTCAATAAAAAACGGCATAAGGCAGGATAAATTATAAACCTTCGCTGCTCTCTAACGCTTGGTTCTCAAAATTCTCTTCAGCAAAGTCATCTTCAACGCTATCGTCTAAGCCATCACCAAAATCGTCGTCAAAATCATCATTAAACTCATCTTCAAATTCGTCTGATACCTGACCGTCGTTGACTAAAAATGCTCGGCGCTGTTGATAAAAACTGCGGAAGAACGTATAGCGTTCGCCTGATATCAGACCTTCTGAAGCAATCAAGTCTGCACGAACATCAACATTTCGTAATGACCACAAAGCAAATGACTGACCCGCGGTCTCACCTAAATTAGTATAACCAAGACCGGTTGTTGCATCTCCAGCAATACCAAACGTATCGCGAACATTACTAGGCCCAAGAAAAGGCAACATAATGTAAGGCCCAGCGCCAACACCCCAGTAGCCTAGCGTTTGGCCAAGGTCTTCATCATGTTTAGGCAAGCCTATGTGACTTGCTACATCGAAGAAACCTAATAAACCAATAGTAGAATTGACCAAAAAACGCGCCGTATCAGAAGCGGCCTGAATGGGTTTTAGCTGAAAAATATCATTAACGACAATCAGAACATCTTCTAAGTTTGAAAAGAAATTGGTTATACCCGTATCAACAACCTGTGGCGTAACCGTTTGATACCCTTGAGCCAAAGGCTTAGCAACATAAGTATCTAAGCCTTCGTTAAATTCAAAGATAGAACGATTCATCCCCTGCCAAGGGTCATTAATTTCATCAGCAGCCATGGCGTAAGACGCAAAGCTGCTGATGAACAACCAAAGGCATGCACTATAAAATCCTTTTAATGACATAATACTCCCTTTCATTTTATAGGCTGCCAAAATCCAGTACCGGAAATGGACCGCTCGTATTAATTAACGGTACGTCTGGCAGTGTGAAATTAATCACCTCAGTCGTGCCATCAATGTAGGTAACCTTCCAATCACCCGCACCGGAATCTAAGCGTACTGTTCCGTATACGATACTGCGGTAATTTAAATAGTAGACTTGATCATCAAGAGTATCTTTTTTAAATGCTTCGGTGACAGGCAAGATACAACGTTCAGCAAGACCCTTTTCATTTTCAACAATTTTATAATCAACATCATCGCTATAGGTTTGTGAGAAGAACGCGGTTAAGTCTTGATTCTCGACAACCTCACGACCGTCCGCCAACGTCAACTCAATACCACTTCGCAGAACAGAGTAAGTCCCTGAATTGGCGAAATCGGCTGAGGTATCATAACCAAAGCGCAAGACATTCGTTTTAGTGCCTCTGCCTAATAGTACTTGCGCATTGGCCGTACTGTCGGCGATGGTGCTGGTGAAATTATGAGATAACGCCATATTTATTTTGTACTTATCTTCTTTTGGCGCCAAGATTTTCATATCAAACAACGTTCTTGGTAAAGTAACTTGCTCATCATCCTGCAAAGAGACTTCACTGGTAAAGCGTAAAGAATCCAACCCTAAAACTTGCTGATCAATCAAGGTGCCTTTTAGAGACTGCGTTCCTGCAAGGGTATCTAAGTTTAAGCAGCCATTAACTTCCACAGTTGGAAAATCAATAGCATAGCTGCCACGACCATCAACATCGGTCTTTTGGAAAGCACCTAACTTCCATAAGTCATTGATTGTTTTCTGAAGATTACGCGCTTCAAATACTCGAGATTTTGCACCACACTTAATCACGCTATCGCTTACTTCATCTAACTGGCACTCTTCAATAAGATGCATAGTAAGCACTTCATCGGTATTACCATTACCATTAGCATCTCTTTTATCCTCTATTAATGAATTAGGGTAAAAGCGATAGCGAGTATTCTTTCCTTTTGCATTTAAAAAGTCGATGGTTTGAACTTCAACGCTTTTAGCCCCAAAGACAAGCACTTCAGTCCCTAGACGATAAGTTAATAGATCATCAATCTCGGTCACTTTAACGTCATCATTCGTCGTAAAAAAGCCATCAAGGTTAGCGAATTTTTTAGGCGTATCGGCGCTTGGATAATAAGTATCGGCATTGCTTGCCTTCGCACTTATAATCAACGACGTCACTTCACCATCTTTAATACTGTCACTGACTTTATCACCGATCTTTGATGACAATGTCCAGCCTTCAACGTTAAAACGAAGCTCAGAATTATTAGGCTCAGGAACTTGTGGATCTCTTAATCCACGATAGAAAATCTTGAAAGAACCACTCAAATCAGTCTCAGTATCGGTGCCAACCGCTGTCTGATCGTAAAGTTGGAAATTGCTCCAGATAATCTCATAACCTTCAATGGTCATATCCTGCTGCGGTACTTCACTCACTTTTTGACTGTAATAAATACGCATAGACGAAGCCGTTTTGATACTCGTTTTGGCGGTATCATTATAGCTATGGTCTAATTTAAGTACGAGATCTCCTCTGGTTAGCGTGCCAACGATTAAAATATCAACCGCATTCGACGCTGACACAGCGGCCGAACTGTTTACCGCTAAGTTCGCCAGCTTTTGAGAAACGGTCAAGTTACCATCATCAAAGGTAAGCACTTTGGAATTGGGATCGTAGCGAGAGCTGCGCGCTTCTAAATCAGCAAACTTTGCCTCTGCACAATCTCGACCACCCACTTTACAGGTTACATAATATTCTTGGACCAGCGAAAAATCTTGAACCAAAGCATCCAAAGTATCTTTATGTGTATCCGACATACCTTTTAGCATTGCTCGGTAAGCATCAATCTGGGCTTTATAGCCATCCGTCCAGAAGTTGGCGTGAAAATCATTGATAGAATTTACAAATAACTTGGTTTTCTCTAAGCCTATGTTAATACTGCTGAGTTCAGACTCGCTCAATAGCTGATCCAATTCATCTGCGGCGGCTGACGTTTTAGTATCGGCGGTTTGCGTACGAGCAAATTCTAGATTTTCAGAAAGCCTAGTCACTTCTGCATTAACCAGCTGTCTGATTCCACTATTGCTTACCGTTGGTGCTATCGCTAATAAGTTGTCATGCGCAATACGGTACAACTTTTCCAAAGTGACCTCACGTACCGTTGTCTCTGTACGATAAAATAGCTGCCCTTCATCTTGTACATATTCAGCCGCTACTTTTGTTATAAAATCAGGATCAGTTACCGCAAGATTCGTAGCATTGTATTCCAACTCTAATTGCTGAAGTGCACTAAGCAAAGCACCATAACGAATTTGATTTTGAGCACCTGCGTAATTCGCATCCAGGTTATTGAGGCGAGTAAGGTTGGCTGGAAGATCACCAACGAGGTCGTTCATACCGAATAGGTTTGATAATAGTGAGTTAGCAAGAACAATATCATAGGCGGTAAAAACATTATTAAATTGAATATTATTAACGCTATTACTGTTTACATCGTAGGCATAAGCAAAGGCTGCGGCCATGGTTGTTAGTGCATTGACATTATTGCGACTACCGTCAGTAGGATTAAAAACAATACTGCGCCATTCAAAACCGGAGGTTGCTGGGTAATATGCAGCAAAACCATAATTAGAACCGTTATGAGCACAACCTGCTTTCACTTGGCATAAGATGCGCGTTGCAGGATTCTTTTTGTCCCTATCAACATTGGCAACTTGACCACGAGCAATGATTAATGTCGATTCACCCTCTTTAAAGGTCGCAACAAATTTACTGTCGGAATCTGTTGATTCTCTATTGCCTAGATAGATACCATTGGCATCAACGGCGACTTGCCCAGATTCAGATATTTGATTGACGATAACCTGAGCGCTATCCAAACCTTGAGCCCCAACCCAGCCTTGTAACTGAGTGGCACGAAAACTTTTACTACTATCATCACTGCAAGCCAATAAAGTGACGACAAGCGATAAGGTGACAAATGAACGAAGAACTGAATGCATTATTTTTCCCAAGGCATTAATCAATAAAAAATCGAAATGATAATAACAGTAAATGCGGCTAATTGAAGCGATAAGTAAAGCTAAGCGATGAAACGGCAGCTAAAGAGACAAATAATTACATTTCACTGCAATTAATTAACAGACCCCATCCCGCGTTGCGGTTATGGTGAGTTATGATTTTGTTATCATGACGCACACTTTAACGCTCT
>PJEL010001640.1_pt1 | contig 22070 bp, 13 predicted proteins | sample 1853271 | NCBI WGS metagenome assembly PJEL01 (sample SAMN08108733, study PRJNA415343) | Invertebrate metagenome, whole genome shotgun sequencing project. | host: Globobulimina | place: Sweden: Gullmar Fjord | collected 2015-08
TCCCCCTCGGCTTCGCCTCACCCCCCTCCGCTTTTCGCCGCCCCTGGCTTCGCGGGCGTCGAAATGTCGGGTCGTAAGGTCGTGGTCGGTGACTACAGGAGCGCTGCGCTTCCCCTCGGCTTCGCCTCACCCCCCTCCGCTTTTCGCCGCCCCTGGCTTCGCGGGCGTCGAAATGTGGTTGGGCTACTCGGTGACTACGGGGCCGTATGGGGCTTCCCAGAGCGGGCCACAGCCGTCGTAGACGAGATCGCATGGCTCTGGATAGTCGAGGGAAAACGTGCCGACGTCGCCATTGTCAACGCAGGAGGACTCCTCAAGGAGTTTCGCGCAGTCCTTGGCGGCCTTCGGGTCATAATCGCACTTTGAGCGATCCATAGTGCGCACGATGTCAACACAGGTGTCGGAGTCGACGATCTGGGTACAGTCGGCGTTCAAGTCGCAGAAATCGACGACCGCGATGACTTCGAACTTCTTCTCGGAGTACCCGCAGGCACTGGCGAGCAACACAAGCGAGATGAGGGGGGCAACGCGCATAGGCGCCTCCTGGCAGGGGCAAGTTACAGGCTGCGGTGGAGTCCGTCGACTCGGGAAATCGCCAACCCATAGTGAAGTTCAGATCATCCCCAGAAGCGATCGGCGTACAACCGGGACTATCCGACACTATCCCCAGGATATCCCCAGCATTGTACCGTTGGCGCGTAGAGGGTATGGGCATTCTGGATCACAGCGCCATCCCTCAAACCGCCGATCTGCGTCGATCAAGGCTGGCACAGTGGATGCAGAGGGAACCCCTGGCATCCGGGTGGCCGGTCGGCCAACCGAGTTGTCGCTTTGCGGCGCGTCCCTTGGACGCCTCTCGGAACGATCATTGAAGTTGCGGTCTCGATCTTCGATTTAGACCTGAAAATGTCCATGGAAGGAAGCGCGCACGGCTGGGAAGCGGTGTGCGTTAGGACTTGTTGGTGGAAACTCCATTACACGGCAGCGGTCGGCCGCGCTCCGGTGCGGCGGGCTGGGTCGTTGGGGTCTCACTGACACGGGATCGAAGTTGTCTTCGGTCCGCGATGCCGTCGATCGGCGCAGCTCTCGGTTGCGCAAGGTCGGCGAGCTACCCGGCAGGTCTCCGGATCTGTGTGGGGTTCCGATTTTGCAGAGTCGGCGTCGGCGCGGTGTGGCCATCACGCTGGCTGCGGCGCTGCGGTGATGTGGAGATGTTCGCATCAGAGCGTCACCCAAACGGAACGTGCTCCCTAGTTGGCCCGCCTTCTCGGCGGCTCGCGACCCTCCCCGGGGTCGGCCGACGACACACCACGACCGGCAAGCTGGTTGTGGATGGGAAGCGCGCTGCATTGCAGGATTTCTCCGAGTGTGGGGGCTCTAATCCCGTATTACGAGAAACATCCCGGGTCGGTTGAAACACGACGATCCCCCTGATTTGCGGTCACCTTCTCGGTGGCTGGCAGGCGCTCTCTCTGGCGGGAGGTCGAGCGACGATAGCCCTCGGGCCACGTTGCGGAGGGGGTCGCTAGACGATGAGGTATGGCGCAGTGATGCGTCAGGCTGCCAGCAGGTCTGCTTGTCCCACGTGGATCGGGTCCTCGGATCTGAGCCACCAGTACACTTCCATCGGCCATCCGTGTGCTCTTAGAGCCCCCGAACCCTCGGTTCGGGGGCTCTTTCTGTTTGGGCGGCTTGGAGTCCTCTACGCCCACGGGTTTGACCCCGGCCCTTGACCTGTGGACAGTTGCCGAAGCTGGGATCCCGGGATCCCTGGAGGATCTCGGCTGCACGATCACTCAAAAGAAAGGGTATAAACAGATCTTTCTGCATTGAGTTTCGCGCGCCGTCGGTAGAAGTAGGTCTTTCGGAAGCACGCCATGGATCCATATTTCCTACGTTGATTGCCGAAAAGCTGGGGATAACCGTGAAGCCGGTGTTGGCACGGCTCCTGCATTAGCCCACCGCGGCATCCGGGTGACCGGTGACCGACCGAGAAGGGCGCTACGGCGCCGCAACCCTTCGGGGGAGCAGCACTCGGCGATCTTTGAAGTCGAATCCTCTACTGCCCACGCGGCGGACCACGAAACGAGTTCCCTTCGGGGAGGTCGCAGAAGGGGAAACAGCGTGAGGTGCCCTTTCCCAGCTCGACGCGGCGCGTGCAGCTTGCTGTGCGGATCGCATGACGGGTGGGGTTCCACGGCTTGTTGCATCGAGCAATCGGTGCGTCGGGTCGAGATGGCCGACAGACCGCTCTTTTGCGGGATGGTGGTCGCCGTTGGAACGGATACCGCGGTAGGACGAGGAATATAAGCCAATGGAAGAATACTTGTCGGTGGCTCAGCCACTACGACCGAGTCGACGCTCCCGCTTGCGGGGGCAGAACCTCGGGCACGCACGTCTCCAAAGTCACTCGGTTTCGCCGGGGTGAGGGCGGGGGCATCTCTGGCAGCGACTCCAAGAGTGTTTCGGCACAGGCGGAGGAGCAGCTGGAAGCAACGGGCACTGTTGAGGGGCGGCTTCGGTCGCAACGATTCAGGGCACTCGAAGAGCGCGGCTTGCCGAGCTCGGAGAAACCGGAGCAAACGCGTGTTCTGCGAAGCCAGCCAGGCGCTTGCGTCGGGAAGGCTGAACAGATTCCGGTCGGACGCACTCTACGCGTACCGGTCGCTCGTCACTTGCCCTCGGGTAGGTGATGGCGAGCGGGTTTCGCGGCTCCGCAACCAAACCTTTTAGGAGGGGGGGTATGTATGAGCACTGTATCTGGGCGCTTCGGCGCTTGGTTGCACAGAGGCCTCGACCGAGTGGGTGTTCTCGCAGCAATGCGAGCGAACCGACGGGAACGTTCTTTTGAGGGTGATGCGTCACCGACGCCTGGATGCCACGACCTCGGTCGCGACAGAAGGCGCGGAGACGAACCCCTGTCGGATGTCAGGTGCAACAAACTGGCAAGCCGCGCGCGGAGTAAACCGTCGAGGTGGTGAAGAACCACGAGGGCGGAACGTGACTGACCACGTAGCAGTGGTTGGCCAAAGGGTTGCAGCGATGCTTCCCGGGAGTGAACGCGCGAGGTCATACGACTGAGGGGCACTTTTGAGAGTGAATCCCATGAGAGGAGGGCAGGGCGGAGTTGTCGCGGCCACGCGTCGACCAAACCAGGTCCCGAGCGCAGATAGGCGCTCTGAAGGAGAGGAGAAAGTCCAGAGGGTCAGTCCTGATCGTCCCCGATCGGCTGGAACCCCAGGGCGGGAAGACCTCGGAGATCCGCCTCGCTTGCGAGGAGAAGATCAGGGAGGATGCGGCAAACGCTAACGGAGCCGCTACCGTGCTGGGTGCTGTGAGTTGTTGTCACGCCAGTGATGATGGTGAGCGGATGACCTTGGAGGACCGTCCAACTCCTGAGAGCTGCCACACCGCAAGGTGCGAACTAGCTGTGCCCGCAAGACTCTGCAGGGACGCTTCCAGCGGTTGTTCGGTTGTCACCAAAAGACCCCCAGGCCACATGGTCTGGGGGTTTTTTGCTTCCTTGTAGTGCACGGGTCTGGCGGGGTATCCATGGGGGGGGGAGGACGCATGGACGAGAGACTCGAGGCGGGGCGCCATCACCTGGCCAACGGCGAGCGAGCGCTCGGCCAGGGGTATATGGACGACAGCCGCTCACACTTCGAGGCGGCGCTAATCCAGTTTCGCGGCCCCGAGCTCCGCCTTGGCGAAGCGCATGCGATGCGAGGCCTCGCCCACGTCGAACTCGGCTGTGGCAAGTCGGCGCTCGCCGAGGAGACCGTGCGTGCGGCGATCCGCGGCTATCAAGATGTGCGTCATCAGCTGCGGAAGATCGACACCGAGGGCCTCTCTCACGAGCTAAGGCGCGATGCTGAAGAGGGGGAGGGGGTTGCGCTCGTGCTCCTCGGCGATCTGCTTCTGCGATCCGGCCGTGGCACAGACGCGCGCCAGACCCTCAGCTATGCGCGGGAGATCTTCCAGTCCCTGGGCAATCTTCCGTCGTCTGCAGGCGTTTGGGCGGCTCTCGGACGCCTCGACATGCGAACCGGGCAGCACGAGCGAGCTCGGGACCACTTCATTCGCTCGGTAGAGATCCACGAGCAATCCGGCAACCTGACCGGACAGTGTGCTGTCTGGTTGGCAGTGGCGGAGCTCGATCGGATCGATGGGGACTTGGCGGATGCGGAGCAGCACCTCGACCGTGCCCTGAGCCTGGCGCGCGAGTCGCGAAAGCGCTCGTTGGAGGGGCGTGCCCTGTCGCATCTCGGCTCCCTGATGCTTCAGGTCAAGCGGCTCGAGGAGGCGGAAAAGAAGTATCAAGGCGCTCTTCCACTCCTCCGCGATACCGGCGACACCGAGATGGAGGGCTACGCTCTGATCGGTATTGGCGACGCGCAGAGCCGAAAGGGATCACCGGGGGCGGTCGCGAATATCGCAGCGGGTGCCGAGATCCTCGGAGCCCTGGATCATTTCCACGGGCTTGGAGCGGCCATGTTGGTGCTCGCCCAGCATACCTACCGCTTTGGCAGACCGATGCTGGCGTTGGCGGCGGCCGAGTCGGCTCGACAGCTCTGGTATGCGTTGGATCCGGTCCGAGGAGTGGGGCAGGCGCTTCGCCTGGCAGTCAAGGCCCTCGCCGCGGTCCAGGAGTGGAAGGCCGTCGTTGGCGTCAGCCACTACCGAGCCGCAGTGGCTGGGCATCTGCAGCCCAATGCCGTCGAGGTCCGGGACTTCTACCGAGCTCGTGCCCCAGCGGACTGGCTCGAAGCGCTCGATCCTCTCAATAGCCATCGCCTGGAGAGCCGCGCCGAGGGGGACGTGCACAGGGTACTCGAGCCGCTGTGTGACAAGCTCGATCTCTTCGCTCAATCCCTCGGTACGGTCGGTGCGGCGATGGCTATCGTCGAAGCCGTGCTCGCAGTGCCGCTCTCGGAACAGACTGCGCCCACCCCCGAGGCGCAGACCTTGCCAGCAGACGCTATCGAGGAGCTACCGCCGGAACAGGACGTCGAGGACACGCTCCCAACTCCGGATTCGGCGCCCGTCGAGGATATCCTGGACGGTGATGAGGACACACTGGACGGGGGTGAAGAGGAATGATGTTCGTAGCCTTTGGCCCCGCTGGTCACCTTGCTATCGCCGATGGACCCGAGCTTCTGGTCTACCAGTCGACGGACGGTGCCCCAATCTGGAAGCAGTTCTGCGACGGGATCCTGGTGGGAATCGCGATTGTCGGGCAGCGACTCGTGTCCCTGGACAGCGAGGGCACGGTCACCTGGTGGCGCCTCGCGGACGGCCGACAAGAGGACTCGGGAGAGCTCGGGGCGGGCATGTCGCAGCTCGTCACATCCTCCGATGGAGCGGTCGGCGCCGTGAATCCGAGCGGCGTGTCGATGGTCGGAGGCGGCGCGCTGTCGATCCCTCAGATCTCGGCGGCGTCCTTTGGACCGACCAGCGCCAGCATCGGCATTGGCACCCACACCGGATCCTTCTCTGCCATCGATCCCATGACTGGTGCGGCCTGGGGAACCGTCGAGCTCGGCGCTGCAGTGACAGGCGTGGCGTGGTCAGTCCAGGGCTCCTGGATCGTGACTGCGGCCAACCGGGTGGCCGTGGTGAGTGGCGACGGCACCGAAGTCCTAGCGTCCATCGTTGGCCCAGGCAGTCTGGGCCAGGTGACCTGTAGCGAAAACGGGCTCCTGGTCTCGGCGATCTGCGGAGAAAGCCAGGTTGCCTGCTTCGAACTCCACGGACATCGAGCCATCGGAACCATCGATCTCAAGCGCGAGATCATCGGTGTGGCCTTCGGCGCCGGGGCCATGATCGCGATCGGGGTCGACGACGCAGACATAAGCCTGGTGGATCTGTACACCGGCAAGGTCGGCCGCTCGGAGCCCCACCCGGGCCGGGGCCGGAATACCTGGGCCGTCAAGGTCGTGACCGATCAGGCCGCCGTACGGGGTGCCGTCGCCCTGAGCAAGGCTGGCGGCGTCCCCATCGCAAAGTACATCCCGCCGCCCGATGATGATGAGGGCGGAGGCTGCTTTTCGACCTGCCTGACCATCGTCCTCATCAGCACGTTCATCTGCATGGGCTGCACTGGCTGCTCGTTGCTGACCTATTTCCTGCGGTCGGCTGGGTTTTTCTAGCTCTACAGGCCGCCTACTTCGTCGTGCAGTTGGCTTCGATGTTCGCCACCGTGGCCGGACCGATTCCTGCGACCCGGGCGAGATCAGCGCACTTTTCGAAGGGCCCGTTGTTGGCGCGGTCGTCGACGATGGCCTGGGCTTTTGAGGGACCGACGCCGGGCAGGGTCTGAAGCTCGGCGGCCGTCGCGACGTTGATGTTCAGGGTCGTGGTTGGGGGGCCGCCCGCATCCCGCGTGGCCTCGACTGGGGCCTTGGAACCCTCGGCTGCCGGATCTGCTGCGTCTGCAGGCACAGCCAGGGCAGCTGGATCTGCTGGAGTCGCCGCCTCGCCGCCCTTGCCGGTCTCGATGAGGTTGCGGATGTTTTCGAAGGTCGCCGGCCCGATCCCAGCGACATCCATGATCTGCACGATGTTCACAAAGGCGCCGTTCTGCTTGCGATGGTCGACGATGGCCTGAGCCTTGGCGGGCCCGATTCCCGGGAGCGCGTCGAGCTCGGAGATGGTGGCGGTGTTGATGTCGACGGCTCCGGCCCACGCCAGCGGCGCGAACACACAAAGGAGCAGAATCACTAGCAGTTTGCGGAACATGAACCCTCCAGAGAGACGAGCCTACAACACTCGCGGACGTGTCTGTGTGCCGATCAGGGCTCGGGTTCGCCCTCGACGGTGGCATTGTCTAGGGCCTTTGCGGCCTTCCGCTCCAGTTTTTGTGCCAGGCGCCAGGCCTTCTTGTAGGCGCGCCACTCGCTGCGGATCTCCGCCTTGCTCGCGTGCGGCCGCCTCTCGAATGCGGCATCAAAGAAATCACGGCGCTTGAGCTTTGGCCCGTCTACAGACGGGGAGCCAGTCGTCTCGTCGGGCTCTGGCGGTTCCTCGGGATCTGTATCCACCACAGCGACGGGCTCCGGCCAGGGCACGACCACCACCGAGTCGAGCTCGGCGATGGTTCCCTCGAGGATCTCCACACCGACGCCGTCGGAGATGGCGCGGAGATTCCCGGAGCGGTCGGTGCGATAGACGAGTGTGCCCACATGTTGGAGGCGCTCGAGGGCCTCGTCGTAGGGGTGGTGGTAGCGATTCCCCTCTCCACACGAGATGAGTGCGGAGTGCGGATGCAGCTTGGCGAGAAAGGCGCCAGTGCTCGAGTGACCGCTTCCGTGGTGGGCGACCTTGAGCACGTCGACCGCCGGGATGTTGGCCTTGAGCAGAGCCACTTCGGTGGGGGCCTCGGCGTCGCCCATGAACAGAAAGGAGCTGGCGCCGTGGTCGAGTCTCAGCACGACCGAGTTGCTGTTGATGTCCGATCGCGTTCCGCTGATCTGTGAACTACCAGGGAACAACACCGTGAATACGGCCTCGTCCCCGAACGGAAAGGACATGCCCTTTACGGCGACTTGGTAGTCGACCTCGGTTGTCTTCACCGCCTCCATCACGTTCGCGTAGTTCTTGGTGGTGTGGCTCATTCCGTTGTCGACGTACAAACCCACGTCGAAATCCTGGAGGACCTGGGCCATGCGTCCGATGTGGTCGGCATGGGGGTGGGTGGAGACAACGAGATCGAGGTGCTCGACACCTAGGGTGCGCAGCTGCTCTTCGACGTTGGCGTCTCGCGGGCCAGCATCGATGAGGGCCGAGTGCCCATCTGCGCGGATCAGGATCGCGTCGCCCTGACCCACATCGAGCATGTCTACGGTGAGCTCGCCTCCCCAGGCGGAGAGGGCCAGAAATAGGAGCTGCAGTGTGAAGCCCTATGTCTAGCTTGGGTTCGCCAGACTGGTGTCGCTGCGGAGGAACAGCGTCTGGTTGGTGTAGTCATAGGAGGCGAGCCAGAGCACGCCGTTGATCTCGACGACTTCGTTGTGGAAGCCGATTGCCGCGTCCTCGCCGCCGACCGTCTGGAGTGTCCAGGCGCCGTCGTTGGTCGCGAGGATCTGGTCGTTGTTGAAGCCGTCGAAGTACAGGACGCCGGTCACCCCGTCCTTGACGAAGACCTCGCTGTCGGCCCCACGGTATGCGCCAGCGTCCACGGTCTCCCGAGACCAGACGCCCGCGGTGCGCGAGGCAATGACGAGATCCTGGTTTCCAACGTCGTGATAGGCGATCTTCAACTCGCTGCCATCGGTCCACATGGACGGCCACTGTCCAGTGTCACCGGTCTGGTCGACGACGGTGTGGGTGTAGGCGCCGCCCACCCCTTCGAGGAGGTTGAGCGTCTTGAAGGTCGCGTCGTAGAACGCGATGTACTCCGTGCCCTCGTAGATGATGAGGCGGGCGTAGGTGCCGACGTTGGAGTCGATCGTGAAGGGCTCGCCGGTGTCGCCGACTCCGTTGAGATCGTCGCCTGTCCAGGCCTCGATCGACGACCAGTCCGAGCCGTCGTAGCGGGTGACGCGCAGGGTTCCGGTCCCGCCGTCGTGGTGGGCGATCACGGGGTTGTTGTCCGAATCCAAGGCCAGCGACGCCCACTGTCCGGCGCTCGGTGCAAAGCCGCCGCCGATGTCGACTTTCTCGGGCTCGGTCCAGCTGCCGGGGCCGGCGGTTCGCTGGCTCACATAGAGGCCACCCTGGTCCACGTCGTGGTAGGCGACCCACACGGTGCCGTCGACAGCGACCTTCATCGAGGCGTACTTGCCGCGGTTGTAGCGATCGAGGCCGTCGTCGCCCTTGTATCCATCGACCGGCTCGTGGGCCCACACCACGGTGCCATCACTCTGCGGGGTTCCCACAGCAAAACCCAGGGCTCCATCGGCGATGTCGTAGTAGGCCATGGTGATGCCATTGCCATCGGGAGTGGTGTCCATGGACAGCCAGGCGCCGAAGTTCTCCGGAGGGTCGTAGCTGACTGCGTTGGCCTTAGGGAAGGAGTAGTCTTGGTTGCAACTACATCCTGCGGCAATCAGCACAGGGAGGAGACACAGTGCGCGCCGGATCATTTGGGCTCCAATAGACGGTGCGCCCCAATTTGCCATCGCGCGGCCTCACTGTCAATCGATGAATTCCGGCGAAATCGAGGCGAGTATGCGACTTTGCGGCCTATGAACGACCGTTCACTGACCACCGTCGGCGGTTACGGGAGTGCAAACTCTGTTCGGACGCCTGCCAGGGTATCGGCAACCACGGTCGCGGTGTGCTCGAGTTGCTCGGCGCTGTGGGTACTCGACAGGAAGAACCGAAGTCGCGCCGCATCGTCGGCGACCGCCGGGTAGACGATGGGCTGCACGTTGATGTTCTGGTCGCCAAGCCGCTGGCTGAGCATGAGGGCGTGCATCGAGTTGCCAGTGACCACCGGGATGACTGCGGAGCCACCGAGGGCCGGGCCGGTGTCGAGATCGCGAGCGACCAGCGCCGTATGGAAGGTCTTGGCGTTGGTCTGGAGCTTCTCCACTCGCCAGCCCTCCTCCAGCATGAGGCGCAGGGATGACAGGGCCGCCTGGCCGTTCGCCGGTGTGATTCCCGCCGAGTAGACGAAGCCGGGAGCCGTGTAGCGCAGATAGGTGATCAGGGCTTTCGAACCGGCGATCCAGCCACCGCAGCTCGCGAGGCTCTTGGAGAGGGTGCCCATCCACAGGTCGATCTCGCTGCCGTCGATGCCCCAGTGCTCGGACAGTCCGCAGCCGCGCTTGCCGATGATCCCGAAGCTGTGGGCCTCGTCGACCATAAGCATACAACCGTGCTTTTTCTTGAGCTCGACGTACTCGGGAAGGTGACAGATGTCGCCGTCCATGGAGTACACACCCTCGACGATGATGAGGACCTTCTCGTGGTGCCGGCGCATGCTCTTCAGGAGCTCTTCGAGGTGCTCGGGATCATCGTGTCGGAAGCCGCGTCGTCCCGCTCCGGAGAGCTTGATGCCCTGGAGCGCGGAGTCGTGGATGAGCTCGTCGTGCAGGACCAGATCTCCGGGTCCGAAGAGGTGGCCGATGGTTGTCACGTTGGTGGCGTGCCCAGCGGTGAAGACCAACGCGTCCTCGACCCCCTGACACGATGCCAGCTCTCGCTCGAGCTCCACGTGGAAGGGGCGCTCCCCCGACGCCACTCGGGATGCGCTCACCGACGTCCCGTACTTGCGGACAGCCGCTTCGACGTCGTCGAGAACCCTGGGATCTCCTGATAGACCGAGGTAGTTGTACGAGGAGTAGTTGATCAACTCGCGGCCAGCGACCATCGTCGTGTCCCGCGCCGTGCCCTCGTGAACCTGGAAGAACGGGTTTCGGATCCCGATGGCCGAGGCCGCCTCCAGCCGCATCTTCAGGTCGTTGGCCTCGGGCCAGGCGCTGGGGTCGTACCACTCGCGCTTGGGCACGAAGATCTCTTCTTCGTCCTCTGAGACCGCTCGCAGCTCGGCGACGGCATCCTCGATGACTGCGAAGGCCGATCCTTCGGCATCGCGGAGCACGAAGTTTGCTGCGAACCGGTCGTCAGTGGCCTCTCCGAAGTGCACGTCTACGGTGATGTCACCGGTCGGAGCTGGGGAGAGCTGCACGTAGCGGCCGATCCCGACGGGCGTTCCGGCGCGCTTGTACCGAGTCCAGGCCACCATCGCCGAGAGCTGCATGGCGCTGTCGAGAACCAGGGGGTCTACCGCCCACTTCTGGCGCTTCGAGGCCGGGATCCACCCAGATGGTCTCCCACCGGCGACGCGGCCGCGAGCGAACTCGGTGCCGACGCCATCCATGGATTGGATCCCGGCGAGCAGCGGACCATGGAAGGTCACGTCACGGTAGAAGTCGGCCACGGACAGCTCGGAGGCTTTGCCGCCCTGCAGCTGGGCAGGGATCTCGGGTGCCGCCGCCGGTGCGACCCGGGCGCGATAGGCCAGGGTGTCCTTGTCCCCAAAGCGGATCTCGGCCCGCTCGCCGCGAATCGAGGCGCGGACCAAGACGGGTTCCTTCACGGAGATCCCGGCGTACAACTTCAGGTCTCGGACCTCGAAGGGCGTGGGGACTCCGGCGACATGGGCGAGCAGATCGGCGGCCCCGGCTAGGGGGAAGATCGGGTTGGAGTCGATGGCGTGGTCGGCGAGGTAGGGATGCGTCTCCACCGACATCTGCTCTTCGTAGCGACACACCCGGGTCGTCCACGGCAGGTTCCGACCGAAGACCAGGGGGCCACTGCCGGATCCGAGCGAGGCCAAGAGTGCTGAGATTCCCGCTTCGTCGCCTACGAAGTCGATGCCCTCCGCTCGCATGGCGGCCTGGATGGCGGCGGGGATTGTCTGGACCATTTCCGAGGAACTCCACGGTCCGAACTCGGCGACGACGGCGCGGGCTCCCGGCTGCACGTGCTCGGATAGCGCCGACATGAGGGCGTTTCCAGCGGCGTAGTGGGCTTGGTGGCGGTTTCCGAAGCGACCGGCCCAGGACCCGATGCCGAGGGCGATTCTCAAGTTCGAACCGGCGATTCCCAGGGCATTGATCCAGCCGGTGGCCTTCACGTCTCGGGCGAGCCGTCCCTTGGCTGCGTCGACTTCTCCCAAGGCTCCGTCGGCGAGGACTCCGGCACAGTGGATGACGACGGTGACCGGCGTTGCGACTGCGGCTTGCAGCGCGGAGCGGTCGGTGACATCGGCCCGGGCGTGGGAGATCCGCTCGTTGGCGGCGATGAGTGCGGCGGCCTCTTCGGAGGGATCTCCGCGGCCGGCGAGGAGGATCCTGGCCCCGGTGCCGGCGAGGCGTGTCGCGAGCTGGAGGCCGATTCCTCGGGTTCCACCTGTGATGAGGACGGTGTCATCCGCAGAGATGGGCTCGGACTCGGCGATCTCGGCGGGCTCAAGGCCCATCACGTAGCGGCCGTCGTCTCGGTAGAGCACGTCGATGGTGGTGTCTTCGCTCTTCCACTCGGCGAGGATCTGGGCGGCGTTGGTGGCTCCGGCGATGGACTTGCAGACCGATCCCGGCCACTCTCGCGCGGTCGCACGCAGGACACCAGAGAGGGCTTCTGCCCAAGGATTTGTCGCATCTCGGACCAAGAGAACGTCCGGCTGCCGACCGGCACGGGCCTGGGCGGCGAGGACCTCGATGAAGGGGCCAGCCAGGTCGAGACAACCGAGCTCTCCCGCCAGGAAAGCGGACACGGGGGCGGTCTCGTCGTCCACTACCCAGATCAGGACCTCGGGCTCGGGATCCTCCTGGACCGCGGCCCGGATCTCGGTGGCTAGTGGGCTGTCTCCGAACACTAGCGCCTTGGCTGCGCCGACCTCTGGGGATCCCGGGAGCGGCGTCGATATCCAAGTTGGAGCGTAGGCAGTGAGCGGATCGTCGTCGTCAGCGGCGTCGTCGGTGCCCCGCTCCGCGCCCTTCACGTAGTCGGAGATGTCCTCGACGGTGGGGCGGTTGATGAGGAGCTCCTGGGGCAGTCCTCCGAGTCCGGGGAAGGCCTCGGCGAGTCCAGTCGCCAGGTCCGCGACCATCAGGGAGTCGAAGCCCAGATCATCGACGAGCGTGAGTGTAGGTTGAACCGCATTCCTCGGGTAGGAGCTCACCCGGGCGACGACCTCGACCACCTTGGCGTAGACGTCGTCGTCGGTCGCCTCTGGAGCTTCGTCCTCGACGGTCGTCTCTTCGGAGACAGCGACCTTTCCAGCCGTCTTCTTCAGCTTCAGGGTGAGCTGTGAGCGCTCCTTGACACACCAGTAGTTCTGTCTCGGGAACACGATCGGGGGAACGCTGGCGACGTGGGCCGGTCCGGTGATCGGGCGAGTGTCCATGTCGACGCCGTTGACCCACAGCCAACCGAGGTTCTCGAGGAGTGAGCGGCCGCCGTCGGCGTCGTCCATGCGGGCCAAGGTGAGCACGGCGCGGATCTCGTCTCCGACCACCTTGCGGGCGAAGGAGGCGAGGGGACCGCCAGCGCCGATCTGCAGGTACAGGTCGGCGCCTTCCTCTTGGCACTGCTCGAGGGCGCCGAGGAACTGAACGGGCGACTGGGCATGCCTGGCGAAGACCTGTCGCGCCTCGGCCGCGGAAGCGTAGGGATGATCTGCAATACAGGAGGCCACAGTGATCGTGGGCTCGGCGATCTCGAGGGCGTCCAGGTGGGGCCGGACGTCCAGATCCCCAAAGAGCGGGGAGTGGAAGGCGTGGGACACATCGAGGGCGGTGGTGTCGATACCGGCTGCTGCCGCCTTCTCTGCGACGGCGGCGATGGCCTCAGTGGTGCCCGAGATCACAGTTTGGTAGGGGTGGTTCACGTTGGCGAGCACGGCGCCATCCACCAGGACCGCTTCGGCGGCGCTGTGGCTGGCGGAGACCGCGATCATGCCGCCGGGATCGCCGCTCACTGCGGCCATGGCAGCTCCGCGACGGGCGGTGAAGCGGGCGGCCTGGGCGGGCTTCAGCACACCACCAGCGACGGCGGCGTTGAACTCTCCGAGAGAGTGTCCGGTAGCGATGTTGGGCTTGACTCCGACGCTTTCGAGGAGGCGGCGCAGGGCCTCGGCGCACGCGAAGAGCACCGGCTGGCAGTTCGCGGTGTAGGTGAGCTCGGCGGTGGCGATGGCGTCGTTGACCGGCTCTGTTCGCCGCTCTGGGTAGAGCAGATGGGTGAGGGGGATGGGCAGATCCTCGGCGAGATCTGCCTCGAGCTCGTCGAGGGTCTCGCGCACGATCTCGAAGCGAGTGGCGAGATCTCGGAGCATTCCGACTCGCTGGGCACCCTGGCCGGGGAACAGAAAAGCCAGCTTTGGCCGCCCCTTGGTGGTCCCCATTGCGGCGCCCTTGGGGAACTTTCCGGCGGCGGCCGTCCGCAGATCGGCCAGCAGGCCTTCGCGGCTGTCGACGACGAGCGCGAGGCGTGCCGGCAGCGACTTCCTCACCGCCCAGGCCCGCGCTACGCCGGCTACCGTGAGCGTGGCGTCGGCCTCCATCGCCGCTGCAGTCGCGGCGGCGATCTCGGCGAGTCCAGCCTCGTTGGCGGCGGAGAGCTGCACGATCTCGCTCTGATGTTGTTGCTCTACATCCGGGTTTGAAACTGCGGAGAGCACGGCGTGGCCGTTTGTTCCTCCGAAGCCGAAGGAGCTCACGCCGGCGAAGCGAGTGCCGCCCCAGGGTTTGCTCTCGGCGGGCACGTCGAAGGGAGACTCGGCGAGGTTCAGGTCCGCTTTTGGGGTCTCGAAGCCGGCCATCGGCGGGATCTGCCCGTGGTGGATGGCCAGGGCGGTTCGAATCAAGCCGGCGATGGCGGCGGCGGACATGGTGTGGCCGACGTTGGCCTTCGAGGATCCGAGCTGTACGTCGGAGATCCCCTCTCCAAAGGCTTTGGTCAAGCCCTGGAACTCGATGTAGTCACCGACGGAGGTGCCGGTGCCGTGGGTCTCCACATAGCTGACCTTGCTCTTGTCGAGGCCGGAGTCCTTCCAGGCGGTGACCACGCAGTCCGTCTGGCCCTTCTGGACCGGGGCCATGGGGCCGTCGCCGCGTCCGTCGTTGTTGATTGCGATCCCGCGGATCACGGCGTAGATCCGGTCTCCATCACGGTTCGCGTCCTCGAGCCGCTTTAGGATGACCGCGCCGGCGCCATCTCCCTGGATGAAGCCGTCGGCTCGCTCGTCAAAGGGCAGGCACTCTCCCTGGGCGCTCATTGCGCCGATCCGCGAGAACGCGATGTGGTTCTCCGGAGTGACGCACAGGTACACGCCTCCGGCCACCGCGGCGTCCACCGCTCCCGAGCGAAGCTGGGCCACCGCGTCGAAGAGCGCCATCATCGCCGAAGCGCAGGCGGCATCTAGGGTATAGGCGGGTCCGTGGAGATCCAGCTCCTGGGCAACGGCGGCCGCGATCATGTTCGCGAGAACACCGGGAGCAGTGAAAGGCCTGGAGGGAACCACATTCTGGATGGCTTCGGCCAGCGCTTCCAGATCTTCTGGAGCTTCCCCCAGATCCCCCGCTCCCATGAGCTGGGCAGTGACCCGAGAGGAGAGCAGCTGGCGGAATTCCGAGGCGGTGACACCCATGTAGACGCCGGTTCGATGCGGCATCTCGGATGGGTGATAGCCGGCGTCCTCGATGGCCTGCAGAGCGACCTCGACCGCGAAGCGCTGCTGGGGGTCCATGACCTCGACTCTTCGAGGTGGGATCCCGAGCGCCAAGGCGGGGAAGGATCGAATGTCTTCGATGAATCCACCGCGCGGCGCATAGCTCTTGTCGGTCGCACGTCGGTTGGTGTCGAAGAAGGCTTCGGCATTCCAACGGTCAGCGGGGACGGGGCCGAATCCATTGCGGCCCTCCAAGGTCATCTTCCAGTACGCCTGGAGATCTGGGGCACCGGCGAAGCGGCAGCCCATTCCCACGATGGCGATGGCACTCACAGGCACCTCACTCTGATGTTGGCTCGTTTATCCGGCAACCCGGCCGCTGGTGATCAGTCCGGCGAGATCGCGCAGATGATTGACCTTGGCAAGCTCTTCGTCCGGGAAGGTGTTGTCGACGTTCTCTTCGATGAAACCCACCATCTCCATGGTGGCGATGCTGTCGAGGCCGAGAGACTCGATGCTGGTCTCGAGCTTCACGTTTGCGAAGTCGGTCCGGCGGGTCGGTGCGACCTCGGTGAGGGCCGACTTGATGAGATTCAATATGTCTTCATTGTCCATGTTGGATGGCTCCTGACGATAATAGGCAGGGGCCTCTAGTTTTGAGGCCAAGCGGGTGTTGTTGGCGGTTGACGCTACTTAGCGCAGCGTGGCCTTGGCGCGGGACCACATGGATGCAGCCACGTGCTTGGCGAGGGTGAGGCGGTTGGCATTGGAGCCGATGTTGCGGCTGCCCTTGGAGCCGAGCTCTCCATTCAGGTATTGCTGACGGCACTTACGGCGCTGCAGCTTTCCAGAGGAGGTCTTGGGCAGGCTGCCCGGCTTCAGGCAGACGATGTCTCGCGGCGACAGGGACAGGTCCCGCTGGATCTCTTGCTTGATGGCGTCGATCAGCTCGGGGTGGTCCTCTTCGTGGCGCTTGGTCTCGACGACACAGACGAGCTGCTCGCCGGCGGACCCGGGGATCGAAAACGCGATGACGTTGCCCCTGCGGACGCCGTCGACCTCGGCGATCGTCCATTCGACGGCCTGGGGATGCACGTTGCGGCCGTTGACGATGATCAGGTCCTTGAGACGACCGGTGATGAACACCTGGCCGTCGCGCACGAAGCCGAGATCGCCGGTGTGCAGCCAGCCACCGCGGTAGGTCGCTGCAGTGGCCTCGGGATTGTTGAAGTAGCCCGGAGTGACCGACGGACCGGCGTGGCAGAGCTCGCCCTCGATGTCGTCGCCGAGATCGTTGTTGTTCTCGTCGAGGACGGCGACCTTGTGGCCCTTGAAGGGGATGCCGCAGGAGATGTGCTCGAGCACGTTCTGGCCTTCGACCGGCGGAATGACGTTGCCGTCGGACTGGAAGGTCTCGGCGTCGCAGAGCACCGTCTGGAAGTACTCGGGAGCGGGCTTGAGCGCGATCGCCAGGGTGGCCTCTGCCATGCCATAGGCGGGCATGATCGAGGTCTCGGGCAGGTCGCAGCGCTCGGCGAAGAGCTTGGTGAAGGACCGCATCGTCTCGGGCTGGATCGGCTCGGCGCCACAGCCGAGGACCTTGAGGCAGGACAGGTCCCACTTGTCGAGGTCGGAGTCCTTGATGCGCCGCTGGGCCAGGGCATACCCGAAGTTCGGGGAGAAGCTCGCGGTTCCGCGGTGGCGATGGATGGTGTCGAGCCACACGCTGGGGCGCTTGATGAAGCGGAGCGTGGGGATGAACACGGCCTGAATGCCAGTGACGATGGGCGCAATGACGAAGCCGATCAGGCCCATATCGTGGTAGAGCGGCAGCCAGCTGACGCCCTTGTCGCCCTTGTCGGCGTCGAGCTGCAGGCCCTCGTAGATGATGCCGCGGGAGTTCGCGCACAGGGACCCGTGGGTGACCATGACGCCCTTGGGATCGGCGGTCGATCCGCTCGTGTACTGCAGGAAGGCGATGTCTTCCGGCTCGATCTCTGGGAACACTGGGGTGCCGTCGGAGACCTCGCTGAACTGCTCCACCGGCACCAGCTTGTCCATGCTGGGCACCTGGTCGACGAGGGACCAGAGCACGTTCTGGAGCTTGGCCGAGGCGATGAGGAGCTTGGCCTCTGCCGAGGCGAGGACCTTGCGGGTGCGGTCTGCGTAGGCGTCGAGGCTGCCGAAGCTCATGGGCGGGTAGAGCGGAACAGGGATCACGCCGACGCGCAGGCAGGCCATGAAGGTGAGGATGAAGTCCTGGGGCTCGATGACGATGAGGCCGACGCGGTCGCCTTTCTCGAGTCCGTAGCGCTGCAGGGCGGCCCCTCGGCGCGCGGTCTCTTCGCGGAGCTCGACAAAGGTGTAGGCCTTTTCGTCGCCGCGGAGGTCCTGGAAGACAAAAGTATGCTCGGGGTAGTAGTTCCCGACTTCAGCGATGGCTTGTGCGACGGTACGGAACGGCGGAACCATGGTCTCTCCAGTTGATTGAGGGGATCTTGGCGGGGGATGAGGGGAGGGTCGATTACTGCCGGTGACAGCACTGCGGGGCGGGCTGAAAATAGGACGTTTGGTTTGATCCCGCAACAAGATGCCTCGCGATTTCCTCCTTTGATCGCCACTTCTATTCTGACTGGCCGGTATTTTTACAACCGCTGAGAACAAACCGACGGGTCAGTTTGCATGCCTCTTTGGGCTGCAAGCTCCAAAACCCCCGAAGACGGGTTAGGCGGCGCACTGAACGGAGGCTCAGAATTGGGCGAGAACAAGAAGATGGTTTTTGTCACCGGCGGCCACGGATTTGTCGGCAGCCATGTCGTGCACCTACTCGTCGAGCGGGGCTACTCGGTGCGTTTGCTCGTCCGCAAGTCGAGCAAGACCTACCGAGTCGACGATCTCCCAGTGGAGAAGTTCATTGGCGACATCCTCGATCTGGAGAGCATGCGCGAGGGCATGAGCGGCTGTGAGTTCTGCGTGCACCTCGCCGGCATCAGTGCCTACAAGGACATGCAAGAGGACTGGACCATCCCGACCATCGTCGATGGCACCCGGAACGTGTTCGAACTCGCCAAGCAGCTCGGGCTGAAGCGCGTCGTCTACATCGGGTCTGGAATCACCTACGCCTCCTATGATCGGGAGCGGGTAGCCAACGAGGACTCTCCCTTCCTGCTCGCCGACAGCGGACTGTTCTACGCCATCGGCAAGCACAAGGCCGACGCGGTGGTCGACGAGTACGTGGCGGCCGGTCTCGACGTAGTCGTCGCCATCCCCATGGAGACCTACGGGCCCAACGACGACCAGTTCCTCACCACGGGCTACCTCAAAGAGGCCATAAATGGCTGGCCGGCGATGGCGACCCGCGGCGGAACTTCGTTTGCTCACGTCGACGATGTCGCAGAGGGGATCTGCCTGGCACTAGAGAGTGGAAAGGCCGGAGAGCGCTACATCCTCGGCGGCGAGAACGCCACGATCAAGGAAATCATCGAACTGACGCTCGACGTCGCAGGAAAACCGAAGTCCGTGCTCGTGTTGCCAACTGGCATCACCAAGTTCGTGCTCCGGTCGCTGTTCAACCTCGGTCTGCCGTCGCCAGAGCATCCCAACGCCGTCGACTATGGCGTGCTCTACGGCTTCACCACGAGCGACAAGGCGAAGCGAGAGCTGGGCTACAATCCGCGTCCATCGCGCGCTGTCATCGAGTCCACGGTGGACTGGCTGCGACAAGAAGGGCACATCTCCTGAGATGAAAGGGCGCGAGAGCCGCCGTTTTTGACGGCTCCCGCAGGTTGTTGGTCAGGCAGCTTCGACCTCCTCTGAGGTTGGAACCTCCACGAGGACGGGCACAGGGGGCACTTCGGGCTCGGGATCGCCGAGCACCGGGGCCTCGACGAGGTCGACGAGCTCGTCCACGACGGAGGCCTGGGTCTCCCCTTGGGTCTCCCCCTTGCCCTCGGACGCCGAGGTGGACGAGGCGGGGAGGTAGGTCCCCACCTTGTCCGCCTCTCCGCGCTTGAAGAGGGTGAACTTGGTGATGTCCGCGAGGGCGTAGAGATCGCGGAGCCGGTCGCTCAGCCAGGCCGCCGGGCACCGTCGCCACGACCAAACCAAGAGCCAGCGCGCGCGTCGCCCCATCGCCGAGGGCTGCGAGCGGAACTGGCTCGGCGCTGCCATCCAACCGCACGAAACCGATTCGCCCCGAGGTTGACTGTTTGAAAGACAGTGCCCTCAGCTGTGGACACACAACTCGACCTGCTCGGAGGACGTCATCTGCCCGATCGGTCAAGTCGACCTGATCCCACAACTCGGCAAGACCGTTGACCTGCAGCCCCCCGGTCGAGTTCTATTCGACGGTACTGTCGGGAAATTGGGCTGTGACATTGTGCCGCCTCGTAATTGGCGTACGTCCAGATCGATCGAGCCGCCCTCTTCTGTGAGCGAGATGAACCGGGTTGTCGCGTGGGCCTGGTCATGGCCGTCAAGTCGTTCGATGAACCTCGGTCCACCCTCAACATCCGCCCACCGCGCATCGTACGCCTCGACACTAGCCCCAGCCTCCCCCTCGGCTCCCGTGATGGCGATCTTCCAGGTGCGGCCCGGGGTCGTGTTGAACAGTCTGCCGAGAACCCAACTGCCGGCGCTGTCTACCTCATCTCGCTCCCGGAAAAAAATCCTGCAACCAGTGATTGAACGCGCCTCCGGAGGCCCAGAGGCTCAGAGCCTCGAGCACGGTCGTCTTTCCCACGGAGTTTCGGCCAACCACGAGGTTCACACGCCCGACCTTGTCCACATCGAGCGCTCGCAGGCCCCGGAAGTTCTTGATGTGGAGCTCGGACAATCGCATGCTCACCTCCCGCAGGACACCTAATCCAGAGCCGCAATCTCAACACCCTGCGGTCATACAGGCACAGGGCGGCAGTCGCGCCGACCAGAATATCCGCAGCACTTCGGGCCCGATGGTCGTTCTGGGCTTTGTCCGACGGGATCCGGTTGCAGCAGCTGCGTCCTCCAATGTTCTGGCCACTGACCCAGCCCGATCTCCGTGGCCCTCTGTGCTCTCCGTGGTGAATCACAGCCCGAAGCCGGTCCGCGCCGATGCGAACGCCCAGAAGTAGCCCGCCGTCAGCCCAAGGCAGACCAACGAGTACAACAGGGACGAAACGCGGGCTCCCAGTCGGAGGAGCATCAAGAGGGTCCGGTCTGGCCCGAACAGCTGAAGACCATGGCTCTGGGCGCGCCCGGTGCAGCGGGGACGCGGATCTGGCTGCGGCGACAGCCGAGGGTTGGTACGGGTTTTTGTGCTTATTCGCGCTGCTCATGCCCGCCCATTTGGGCCCAACGAAGGCGTCGAGTGGATTGCTGGTGCTAGGTCACTCAATAGGACGGACGGAGGGCGCAAAGATATGCACTCCAGAGATGCAGAAATCAGTGCTCCTGATCGAGATCGATCGGAAATGGCCACGGCGTAGAACGAGGGGACAAAGGCCCTAGATCAGTACGCCGGGCGACTTGGGCTACCTCTCCTGATAAGATGCGAGCCAGATAGCGGTAGGAGCACAAGATAAGATGGAAGAGCAAGCAGCAACCGGGTTTTTCGTCCTGTATGCCGCATTGGGCTTTGGATCCTGCGTCTGGTTCCTCCTCATGTTTTACAACCTGATCAGCCTCGTCGGCTACATGCGCACTGATACCGATGGGGAGACTGCGAGCGGCCTCTCCAAGGCTGCCTGGGCCATTGGGTTCTTCAGTTTCCTGCTGGGGCCGTGCATGTGGTTCGGCTCGTTTGTCGCGCTGCTCATGGCTAGGGTAGAGCGCGGACGCATCTACGCCGAGAGCTCGTCGTTCGCGAGTTCCACGCCCTGCAATATGGCGTCGATCAACGGCGGCGTGACACTGCTCATGTACGCGATATTCGCGGTTGGAGCGCTGTCCGCTGCCTTTATGTAGGCTCGGTCAGAGTTCTCGGACAAAGACGAACCAGGCCCCTCCCGGAAGGGCCTCGACAGCACACTTGTAGCTGCCGTCGTCTTCGCCCCAGTCGGTGCCGTCGGACTGGTTTCCGTCCATGCCGCGATCGGTGAAGTCGATGGAGAAGTCGGTGGTGTCGTCACAGGTGTCCTCGCCCTCGAGGTAGCCCTGGGTCTCCCAGTCCTGACCCAAAGTCCGAGTGTCACCGTTCAAGTTGTTCTTCCGGGCAACGGCTGGCACATCGTAGCCCGCTCCGTTCGCCTCGCTGAAGCAGCTGTCACCGTCGTTTCCAGTGGTGAACTCGCGATACCACCGGGTGTCGTAGAAGGACAGGTCGACATCCATCGGGCCGAGAGAGGGGTCCGCCTTGCAGGTGAAGCGGATGTCGCTGGTGGTGGTGATGACGCTGCGGAGACCGTTCCAGATCGTGGTGTTCGGGGCTCCTGGATACAGGGAGGTCAGGCCGGTATGCCAGGGGCCAGCGGCATCGTCGAGAGGCTGGCCCGCTGTGGCTGCGACCAACGTCCAGCCGCCGCCGTCGGTGTCCATGTCGCAGTACACGTCCACTGGCGGGTTGAGATCTGGCTGGATCTCGTAGATGCCGCTCTCCAGGTTCGGGTCGTTGCTCAGGTGGTCCAGACAGGTCCGGGGGAGCGCAAAGCCGCCGTGGAAGCGCTGGGTCGAGATGCCCTGGGCGACGAGGTGGTTGCCCCGCGCGTCGGTGGAGTCCGAGAGCACGCGGATGAGGTCGAAGGTCGAGAGATCTCCGAGGGAGAAACCGCCGAAGACGGAGACGTCGAAGTCGTAGCTGCCGTCGTCTTCCAGCTTGTAGATCCGCCGGAAACCATTGGGGCCGTCGACATCGAGGAAGACATCGCCGTCGCCTGGCGTCCAGGTGAGTTCGAACTCTTCGAGGTTGGCGAGGGCGACGAACTCCTCGGGTGGCGGAGTCAGGAGCTCGATGGGAGCGGGCTTGGGCAGGAAC
>PJEL010001642.1_pt1 | contig 22062 bp, 20 predicted proteins | sample 1853271 | NCBI WGS metagenome assembly PJEL01 (sample SAMN08108733, study PRJNA415343) | Invertebrate metagenome, whole genome shotgun sequencing project. | host: Globobulimina | place: Sweden: Gullmar Fjord | collected 2015-08
TGACAAAAGCGGACTGGTAATGATTACCTAGACCGGGTTTGACTATAAAATTTCCTTCCCAATTTGATCAAAGAATGTCGGTGAATTTATCTTTTAGAATTGTCCTTTCATGATTTTGCAAAATCATGCTCACCGAATTCGATGCAGCAAAATAGCACACCACAAAAAATATACCATGTGACGCAGATCACAGTTAAGCATTTGAATAACACTAGAATCACATGAATAAACAATACTAAGTTACTGTTGTAACTGATTCAACAAAGGATTTACTCGCTTTCTGGCAACATTTAAGAAATTTAATAACTTTATCGAAATAAGATGTAGAACACATTTTTGTAATAAAATTACAAATATAGTACTGAACATGAGCTTTGGTTAACTTTTTGCTTACTATAAATGGGGTTATTTATGTCACAACAGCAAGAGATCAGCGCGTTAAAGAAATTTGTAAGAGCTACAAACTTTCTAGCGACATCTCAAATTTATCTAAAGAAGAACGTACTGCATAAGCGTGCACTTGCACACACAGATATCAAGCCTAGACTATTAGGTCACTGGGGTACTTGCCCTGGTATCAACTTTGTCTACGCTAACATCAACCGTCTAATTGTTAAAAACAACCGCTCATTCGTCTACCTTGTAGGCCCAGGTCACGGTTTCCCTGCAGTACAAGCTAACCTTTTCATGGAAGGCTCTCTTAGCCATTATTACCCAGATATCATTCCATACAATGAAGAAGGTATCACAGATATCTGTCAGAAGTTCTCTGCAGCTTATGGTTACCCTTCACACGCTAACCCGGAAGCACCTGGACAAATTTTAGAAGGTGGCGAACTCGGTTATTCACTTTCAGTTGCCTGGGGTGCAGTATTAGATAACCCTGACCTGATTGCAGCTTGTCTGATTGGTGATGGTGAGTCAGAAACGGGTCCTCTTGCCGCTTCTTGGTATGCAAACCGTTTAGTAGACCCTGCCACTAACGGTGCGGTACTGCCAATCGTTCATATCAACGGTTATAAGATCTCTGGTCCAACTCGTATGGGTCGTATGAGCCACGAAGAACTGGATCTTGAATTCCGTGGTCTAGGTTACCACCCAATTATCGTTGACGATGAGCTCGAAGAAGACGTCTACGTTCAAATGGCAAATGCCATGGACACGTCATATGAGATGATCAACGATATCCAGAAACGCGCACGCAGCGGTGAAGATGTTGTTAAGCCACGCTGGCCTGTCATCTTAATGCGTACCGCTAAAGGTTGGACGGGTACTTCTGAGTACAATGGCAAGAAGCTTGAAGGTAACTGTGAATCTCACCAGGTTATCGTCAACAAGTGTGCTACCGATAAAGGTCATCTAGAAGCGCTAAACACTTGGTTATCAAGCTATAAGTTCGATGAACTTTATACAATTAACGATAAAGGCGAGCTAATCTTCGATAAAGAGATCCAGAGCCTACTTCCACCTAAGCAGCTAACTTGTGGTCAGCAACACCTAAGCTACGGTGGTGAAGTGGTTCGTGCACTTGCCAACCCAGACCTGTCTAAACTTGCTTACGGTGCGGAAACGCCTCGTGGTACCCGTGGCGTATCTATGTACAAGATGGGTGAGTGGATGCGTGATGCAATGAAACTCAACCGTGACCAACGTAACCTTCGTATCTTCAGCCCGGATGAAACTTATTCGAACCAGCTTCAAGCCGTATTTGAAGAGACAGACCGTGCGTGGCAGTGGCCTATTGAAGAGTGGGATGAAGACATGGCCCGCGATGGTCGCGTCATCGAGCTGCTATCTGAAAACTTGCTTTTCGGCATGATGCACGGTTATACAGTGACAGGTCGTCACGCCATGTTCCCAACTTATGAGGCTTTCTCACAAGTTGTCTCCTCTATGGCTGACCAATACTGTAAGTATGTCTATGCGAGCCAAGGCGTACACTTCCGTAAGCCGGTACCATCATGCAACGTGGTTCTCTCGTCACTGTTAGAGCGTCAGGATCATAACGGTTACTCACATCAGAACCCATCATTCCTGGGCGCTATGCTTGAGAAACATCCTAAGATTATCTCTGCTTACCTACCTGCAGATGGTAACAGCACACTGGTTTACACTGAGCGTGCCTATGCCGATCGCGATAAGCTAAACATCATCGTTGCCGGTAAGAAAGACTTGCCACAATGGTTATCACTTGATGAAGCCCGTCAACAGACTAAAGATGGTGTCATGGTTTGGGACTTCGCTTCCGATGAAAACCCTGATGTTGTTCTTGTTGGTTGTGGTGATTATGTCACTCAAGAAGCGATGGCAGCTCTGGTATTAATCAGAGAGATACTACCACGCGTTCGTATCCGTTTCGTCAGTGTGACTGAATTAACCAGCAGCGGTCTAGGTAGCCTCGACTTCCAAAGCAAGCCATGGTTAATGGACGAAGTATTTACCGCCGATAAGGGCGTTGTATTCAACTACCACGGTTACCCGAACACCATCAAGAAACTGGTATTCGATTATAAGGGTAGTGATCGCTTCAGAATCAAGGGCTATGAAGAGGAAGGTTCAACGACCACTCCATTCGATATGGGCGTTCGTAACGGTACTTCTCGTTACCACTTAGTTATTGATATGGCTTACAAGCTATTCCAACAAGGTGTGATCGATGAAACTCAGCATGTTGCAATTACAACCGATATGCTACAGCGCTTAGTTGACCATAGAAACTACATCAAGGCCAACGGCGTCGACCCAATCAGCCTTGATAACTGGGTATGGACTCGATAGAGAACCAACCAGAAGTCATAAGTTGATAACAGTCAGTGCACTCTTTTAGAGTGCACTTTTTTTTGCCTGAAAAACTCTGCGGCAAACCAGCTCCAACCGTGATTGCATCTCTACCCGGAGCCGTTATCGCCCATGATAATGATGGCGTAATGGATTCGCTTGATCAGTGTCCCGAGACTCCATCGACTCAAGTTTTGGTATAACCAAGCCCGTTATTCAGGGTCGCAGCAATGAAGGCAACAAAGCTCATGTGACAGACGTAAGAAGAGAAGCCTTGGTAAAATAACGAAGCTCACATTTATATAAGAAATCGCTACTTCTGTGTGGCGTTTTTTTATCTGTATCCATTGCAACCTAAGCGCTATACTTTCAAATACTCATTTATGGCTAGTATTATTTAGCAATCTTACGTTTAAAAACCCTTTTTACTGATATTTTACAACTTTCCTGTAATTTTTTTTCATTTATGGTTGGAAATATCATCAAGATCGCTTCTAATACCTGTTGCAAATCACAAACCTTAAGCTGCTTCTTAAGAAGGATGTTATTTTTATGCCTAATACACTCGAACAATTCAAATCAATTACGACTATTGTTGCCGATACCGGCGACATTGAAGCCATCAAGCGTTACCAACCGGAAGATGCAACGACCAACCCATCTTTAATATTAAAAGCAGCTCAGATCCCAGATTATGCTCACCTTATCGACAATGCTAACGAGTGGGCGAAATCGCAAAGTGACTCCATCGAGCAACAGGTTGAAGATGCAGGTGATAAGCTTGCGGTCAATATTGGTGTAGAAATCTTAAAAATTGTTCCTGGCAGGATCTCAACAGAAGTCGATGCAAGGCTCTCTTTCGATAAAGCAGGTTCAATCACTAAAGCTCACAAACTCATCAAGCTTTACAAAGAAGCTGGTATTGATAAATCTCGTATCCTCATCAAGCTTGCCTCTACCTGGGAAGGTATTTGCGCCGCCAAAGAGTTAGAGCAAGAAGGCATTAACTGTAATCTAACCTTGCTATTCAGTTTCGCTCAAGCTCGCGCATGTGCAGAAGCTGGGGTTTACCTTATCTCTCCTTTCGTTGGCCGTATTCTCGATTGGTACAAGAAAGACACAGGCCTTGAGTATTCTTCTGTAGAAGATCCTGGGGTCGTTTCGGTAACAGAGATCTACAACTACTATAAGCGTCACGGCTTCAACACCGTCGTTATGGGCGCAAGCTTCCGTAACACGGGTGAGATCATCGAACTTGCAGGTTGTGACCGTCTGACTATTGGCCCGGCACTACTCGAAGAGTTAGCAAATTCGCAAACAGAAGTCGTACGTAAGCTCATTCCAACAGACACAGTTGTTGATGCAGCAGAACCGCTGACTGAAGCTCAATTCCGTTGGGAGTTCAACGAAGACCCAATGGCAGTCGAGAAACTAGCCGAAGGGATCAGAAACTTCGCTATCGACCAAGGTAAACTCGAAGTCATGCTGAAAGAGAAATTGGCCTGCTAGGGAGATGATTAAGATGACCGAACTGACTCAAGGTACAGCCTGGAAAGCATTAAAGGCTCATACTGAAGGCTTAGCTCATATGAGAACACTTTTTGAAAGTGATACTCAACGTTTCGACCATATGTCTACCTCAGCCTGTGGCTTGTTTTTAGATTACTCCAAAAACAGGGCAGACAAGGAGACGATGTCTCTCCTGTTCAGTGTTGCAGAAGATGCTCAGCTCGAGTCGAAAATCAAAGCCATGTTCAATGGCGAAATGATCAACACGACAGAGAAACGGGCCGTGCTGCATACGGCGCTTCGTGCTAAGCCTGAGCAAGAAATAATGCTTAATGGTGTTAATATTGTTCAAGAGGTGCAAGAAACACAGCAGCAGATGGAACAGTTTGTCGATGCTGTAAGCTCCGGCAGTTGGAAAGGTTACACGGGCAAGAAGATCACCGATATTGTCAGTATCGGAATTGGTGGCTCTTTCCTGGGACCAAAGATAGTTTCACAGGCACTCAGACCCTATTGGAGCAAGCAGCTAAATTGCCATTTTGTTGCTAATGTTGATGCGAGTTCTATTGTTGAGAAATTAAAGCCTCTCAATGCTGAAACCACACTATTCATCATGTCCTCTAAATCTTTTGGAACCCAAGAGACACTAACTAATACCTTAAGTGCAAAAGACTGGTTTATCGAACAAGGTGGCTCTCAAGCTGACGTTGCTAAGCATTTTGTCGCTGTTACATCCAATGTAGCAAAAGCCACTGAATTTGGTATCGATGCAGACAATATCTTCCCTATGTGGGATTGGGTTGGCGGTCGTTACTCTCTTTGGTCAGCCATCGGTCTCCCGATAGCTTTATTGATCGGGATGGATAACTTCAGAGCCTTACTGAGTGGCGCAAATGAGATGGATCAGCATTTTGCTAATACGCCACTTTCTGAGAATATGCCGGTGATCATGGGCCTATTCTCATTGTTATATGGCAATTTCCATGACGCTCAGTCTCATGTGGTCTTAACTTATGATCATTACTTGAGAGGCTTACCTGCGTACTTCCAGCAGCTGGACATGGAGAGTAATGGTAAATCTGTGACCTTAGATGGCACAGAGGTCGATCACAGCACTGGACCGGTTATCTGGGGCGGAGAAGGGACAAATGGCCAGCATGCATACCATCAGTTATTGCATCAAGGAACGGCTCTAATCCCTGCTGACTTTATTATGCCACTTCAGAGCCATAACCCTCTTGGAGAGCATCATGTGCAGCTTGCCTCAAATTGTTTTGGTCAAACCCAGGCACTGATGCAAGGTCGCTCATATGAAGAAGCACTCAAAGAGCTCGCCGATAGCAAACTAGCCGCTGATGAAAAAAGCGTAATAGCAAAGCATAAGGTGATGCAGGGTAATAAGCCCAGCAACACCATTTTAATGGATAAGTTAACTCCACAGACACTCGGTGCGTTAATCGCCTTATATGAGCACCGAACTTTTGTTCAGGGTGCAATCTGGCAGATAAACTCATTCGATCAGTGGGGAGTCGAGCTTGGTAAGACATTAGGTAATGATGTCCTGGATAGACTCAGTGCAGAAAATGACGCAACTGAACTGGACTGTTCAAGCAATGGCTTGATCAACATGTTCAGACAGAAAAAAATCTAGCCCTAATCTCTACCGTATATAAAGCCAGTTTTCACTGGCTTTTTTTTATTCGCTAGCCCATAACTCCAAATTTTCAACTTTTCTTTATAGTTAGCTCTAAAATTATATATTTATCGCCACAAAACCTTTATTCCGATTTAACATTTTTGAAACATTCCTCTTGCACACTATTTTAAAAGTGTGGTATTAAATTGTTGAACAAAAAATAAAACAACAGGAGGTTGCCATGAATCGATTAGATTATGGTAGTGCGCTAGATACCGTCGTAGAAAGACCGAGTCGCTCAAGAAGCTCTAACAAGAAGCGTAAATGGCGTGAGATTGAAGCGTTGAAGGAGAAGCATCGCTTACTTAAGGAACTTCAAGACATAGATACCAATTTCAATTGCGAGCTCGATAACCTCCTGATGTAAATAAGTAAGAATTCACACAAAAAAAGAGCGCTTTATGCGCTCTTTTTTGTGTCGGGAACACTTATGTAAATGTTCCATGGACGGATTAAAATTTTCGTTGTGTCTGGACTTCTAGTAATAAAGAGTTATGTCTCTCTTTATATACAAAGAGTCCATGGGTCAGAGATGCTCCAGACATCTTCCTGACATTTCCTCCATCTGACCCATATGGATATGGGAAATGTCTTCGAAGCGAATGGAACGCGTCAGACCCTGGAGGTCATGGATAGAAATTTACTTTGTGTCTTTAAAACTGCTCCCTCTAGAAGATCTCATCATCCTTAATATAATCTCTAAGCTCTTCAAACAGTACGTTATCATTATCGCTAAACAGAGGATCATCGATAAGCTTTAATGAACAAAGATCCTGAACATTTCCCCAATCTTTTTTATCCATCTCCTTAGCCAACAGCGGAAAGATTATAGTATCTTCATAATTCATATGTTGCTCTTGCAATGCAACATACTCTTTAAGATCGACCACTAATTGCTCTCTGGACACGACCACATCACTTAAAATTAAGTTCAGCGTCGCCATCAGAGAGGCCGAAGCATCGATCAATTGATGATGTTCTTCGGCCAATTTGTTAGGGTTATCCTCTTGCGAAACTTTTTTCAGATAGTAGTTATAAATAATATCTTCTAAAGGATGATGACTATGCTCTGCATAGCTTTGCATATACTCAACGACATCCCTGATGAGATTAAAGTTGACAGCCTCACCTTCGGCTAACTTCTTATATTTAACCTTTAGAACATTTAGCAAAATGGCAATGTGCTTATGATCACTGTTCAGCCTTGCAAGCATAGTTATCTCCATATCAAGAACATCGTTATATACAATATTAGTAAATAGATGAAATAATACCCAATATATCAAAGACTATTGTTAAATGGATGTGACTAAGATCAACTGAAATAAAACTAAATCAATAAAACAGCCCTTAAGAAACGCTGGACTCAACAACATTTTTGACCGTATTCAATGAACCCTGGAGGCGATAAAAAGCCTCACCGGCCGAATTAGCCTCTTTTAAGTTTCTTTCAACCATAGATGCAAAGTAATCCTCCTGCTCCTCTGTCATATCTAAAACATGAAAACTGGTACGGATCTCCGCAGTCATCCCTGTCAGGGCAGCACTGAATTTTTCGTCATGCTCTAAAATTGCGCCACTAATACTCCCCAGTAGCCCTTGGATCTCCATAAAGACATGTTTCAAAGTCTGCTGCCGTCCAATATCCAACACCCGTGCCTCCAGCCCTTCTACAATAACCGCAATGATGTCCCTTAACCTGCCATATAAGACCTCATCATCCAATGGCATATTCTTTATCAAGAAAGAGACATGCTTGTCATTACAGATAGTCCTGCTACCAAAATCATACAAACGTCCATGTTTATCCAGAAGTTCAAGAATGTTGGCCTCGATGGGGCTGATCTCCCCATGTGATGGCGCAAAATAATGCACTTCGGCGTCTCTGATCTCCAAACAGGTATTTAAGTTAAGTTGCTGCATCAAATCAAAGAAGGCATCCGCCAGACTCTGATAATCATGACATAGGAAGCACTGTCTGAAAAACTGCAAGACCGCACCATATTGTGACGACTCTGTCATCGATTGAAATGCCATATTTCGTGACATTGTTTCAGCCTGCATCAAGGAACGCTTTTTTATCTGATATGATGCAACAGCCTGAACTTTAGCCACCAGCTCCTTTAGCTCAAAAGGTTTAGCAATGAAATCCACTGCACTCACATCGTAGGCCCTGAGACGCTCTTCGAGAGTATTCATGCCAGACACAAATATTACCGCCGTATCTTTACCCGAAGCGGTCAGCTCCTTACAGAGTTCGATCCCGCTTATATCGGGTAGGTTAATATCCATCAATATAAGATCTGGTGTAGCCGATTCTAAAGCTTCGCGATATGAATAGGCGTCATTAAATACTTGAACCCGGTAATCATCAATGATCACCTCTTTAATAAGATCGCAATAGTCCTCGTCATCATCTACAACCCAAACTAATATCTCTTCCATGCTAGATTTCTCCTTGCAAAAATACGGCCCATACCCTGTGTAATCACTCTGTTTAAACAGCTGTAAATGGTTAAAGTCTAACTAAACATCTCTCGGCGTGAAGCTAACCCCGACCTGTTGCAGTGCAGTAACCAGTCCGTCTAACTCAAATGGCTTATGTAGTACTTTATAAGGCATCTGTGCATTATTAGTGATACCTATATCGCCGATAAAACCTGAGATTAATAATACGGGAATAGGCTCCTTCGATGACAGTTCATTGGCTAGCTCATAGCCATTTATTCCACCAGGCATCAACACATCGGTAATAAGAAGCTCAATACCATTTAAATCTTCTTTATACTTTTCTCTCACAGCAACCGGATCTGAATAGGCTTCAACATCCATTCCAAGTAACTCACAATAATCAGTCAGAACGGTTAATAACTCCTCTTCATCATCAACGATGAGCACTTTTAACTTATTTGCGACTCTCGGTATCCCCCCCCTTTCATCTGACTGTATTTCCTGACGAGCCAGCTTCTTAGCCACAGGAAACCAAAGCCTGAACTCTGTCCCTTGCGAGTCCGATTTAATGACACTCATATAACCTTTAGAACGTTTCACGAACCCATAGACCATAGAGAGGCCTAACCCGGTACCTTTACTCTTATCCTTAGTCGTGAAAAATGGCTCGAAGATCTTCTCCAGCAATGTTGCCTGGATACCACTGCCATGGTCGATGACAGAGATAGTAATATACTCTCCCGATTCCACCAGTGGCCTGCCGGTAATGCCAGGTAAGAGACCGCTGAGGTATGACTTATCGGTTCTGATGGTGATCAGCCCCTCTCCTGACATTGAGTCCTTGGCATTAAGCACCAAATTAATCAGAGCATCCTCCAGATCCCCCCTATCGACATAGATATTACCAAGATTGGATTTCACCTCGGTAACCAGTTCAATCTGTGTCGTCAACGACTTCCCGAGTAGCTCCTCCAGCCCTTCAATTACATCATTTACGTCACAAGGCTGCGCACTAAACTGCTCCTGTCTTGAAAACTGCAATAGACGCCGGGTAAGATCCGTTCCCCTCTGACACGCTTTAAATGCTGTTCCCAGATAACGTTCCACCTTCTCATCGCTGCTCTTCAGTGACATCAATTCAAGGTTGCCTTTTAATACCCCCAGAATGTTATTAAAATCATGAGCAATACCACCAACCAGCTGCCCCATTGCCTGCATCTTCTGCGTTCTCGCCATCAACTGCTGCAACTGCTTTTGTTCTGTGATGTCTCGTCCAACGAGTGCGAATAAACTGCCATGTTCACTGCGCTCTTCAAGCGCAACAAGGTGCATGTGTAGTAAGGCAGTTTCTTTATCAGCCTTAGTGCATACCAGCTCTCCATCGAACTCTGTTCTCGTGTTGATCGCCTGTAGCAGTTCGCTCTCATCATATCCGCTCGACATACCCTCCTTGAAAACTTGATTTTGAAAAAGCAGGGTTATGGGCTTGCCAATAAGTTGAGTTCGAGGGTAATGGCTGATACTTGTGGCCGCAGCGTTAGCGTACATAATGCTGGGGACACCGAATGGGGAGCGGCTGGCGACAAGGATAAGGTCTTCACTATTACTCACTATGGATTGAAACATTTCACTGTCTATCGATTGCACGACCCGACTCTTGGCCCTCTCCTGCCAGTCAACAGTTTGCTGAACAAGCATGCCCATAATAATATCGGACAAGAGATCACTTGAATCGATAAGGAATGACAACCATAGTTCACTCGACGAGTGGAAGAAGACCTGAATGTTGACATCCTTCGCTGGCCACACGATAAATGATTGCCAACGATGAACGATGGGATCCTGGTTTGCAAATGGCCAATCTTTTGCCTCTTTCCATAATGTGAGGTATCGAACAGGATCACGACACCAACAGGTTGATGAAGCAGGCATATCGTCAAAATCGAGACAATCCTTAGGAACAATTAATACCGCTTGAGATTGACTGACATCGGCCAATATTCTGCATAGTGGTAATAGAATATCTTCACCGTTGATAAAGCTGGCTTGCAACTTACCAAGCTCAGCGAGTAGACGGGGCCAAAAGGTGTTGAAATCAGTTTGAGAGAATTCATTAAACACTGTAGAGTCCGTTCCAGTTGTCCTTGTGTCCATTGATTATTCACCAATCATCCAAATTAAGTGGTTGTTAATAGCATAGTTAAGCTTGGCTATTTCGCGACATTATTCGACATAAAGCTTGTAACTAAATTTTTAAACAGGAATATAGAAGATGAACTCTTGCAGATGGATAGGTGCACATGTCAGTGCCGCCGGTGGAATCGAGAATGCCCCTATCAATGCAAAGAAGATAGGGGCGAATGCATTCGCACTTTTCACTAAAAATCAGCGCCGCTGGCAAGCCGCCCCACTGGCACAGGCAAATATTGAACAATTTAAGGATAACTGTAGACAGGCTAATATTCCCGGCAGTGCAATATTGCCCCACGACAGCTATCTGATAAACCTAGGTCATCCGGATGAAACTCAGCTGGAGAAATCAAGACTGGCGTTTTTCGATGAGATAGAACGCTGTGAACAGTTGGGCTTAACGTTACTCAATTTTCACCCCGGTAGTCATCTGAGAAAAATAGAGATCGATGAGTGCTTATCAAGGATCAGCCAGTCGATAAATATGGCTTTAGAGCGTTCGACAAGCGTGACTGCAGTCATTGAAAATACGGCGGGACAAGGTTCTAATTTAGGTCATAGCTTCGAGCAACTGGCCCAGATTATTGATGGCGTAGAGGATAAGTCTCGTGTTGGTATATGTATAGATACCTGCCACATGTTTGCAGCTGGATATGACTTAACAACAGAAGCTGCCTGTCAGGAGAGCTTTGATTTATTTGACAACATAGTGGGCAATCAATACCTCAAAGCCATGCATTTAAACGACAGTAAAACCCCGTTAAATAGCCGGGTAGACAGGCATGAATCTCTTGGGCTTGGCCATATAGGCAGAGAGGCATTTAGCTTCTTAATGAATCTTGAGGCAACAAAAAATATCCCTATGGTATTAGAGACTATCAACTCAGATATTTGGGAAGATGAGATAAACTGGCTACGTAGTTTGAGCGAAGAACGCTAAACATAAGCTAAAGCACTGTAGCCATTACAGTGCTTTAAACAACCAAGAATATGCGACGGTATCTTTATTATTTTTGAGTCGCTCTATAGCAAACATTTATAGATAACGGCGACGACCTTAGTCGGATCCCCATGATCGATTTGCGACCAGACGATATGTGTTCCGTTAAGCTCTTCACCATGTTTCTTTGCATTGTTCTTAGCATCTCGCAATGCAAACTCCCCCCTGCCAATGCCTGTCACCATGGCAAAGCTGTCACAATGAGTCACTTCAAAATCATAGGCTTCATTTATTCGATGGTAAAGTTGAGTCTCATCGCTCGATACGCAAGCACTTAGCGTACAGCAACAAAGTAAAGCAATTAAAAATCTTAACACCCTTTTGGAACCTGTCTGAAAAACCGGGGGAAAAGATATAAAAATTAACAATTCAAAATTGTGAGAAAGATCACAGCGAGGGCCAATTGCGAATTACATTCAGATACAGAGATTATAGAGGGGGTTAGCACGCGAGACAGCTTACCAGCTTTGTTAACAACAACCGTAAACCTTCGACAAAACCCAACACATTAATCAACACTTATTTCAGCGCTTACAACTTGTTATATACCCAAGCCACTTGGAAATGCAGGATTCAGTGGGAATTTAATGCGTTTTAGGCAAGGCATTGATTGCAGGTAATGGTTGTTCCCTTAGCAAAATCAATAACGCAGAATAAATCGCATTAAAACCCATCAACGAAGGCTTTGCACAAGCCCACTTCGTTGTTGCATTAGCTTAAAATGGGATGACCATTCCTACGCCAATGCGCCTAGAAATGAACTCGCGCAAGGCCTCTGAAACGAGCATTTCCAGGTCGTTTGGGTATACGGGACGAAAAAGAGGCTAATTCTCTTTATGTCGCCCCGTAAAAGCATCGTCCCGTGAAAAGCTACAGCACCTTAAACAGATGAGATTTCAACGATGTAAAATTAGCCTCTAATGTTGCTGACAAAATGTCTTTGTCAGCGACAGCGGCTAAAGCCGGAGGAAGTGGCACCTCAATGCCTAGTTCACTCTCAACCACCTCTTTAAATTTAGCGGGGTGAGCCGTACCCAAGAATATGCCTTTCTCATCATCGGACATCGTTAAGGTTAAGGCTTGGGCCGCAATGGCTGCATGAGGCTCAGAAAGATAGCCTGCACGATTTAACTCTTTGAGAGCCCCAGAGGTATCTGACTCAGATAAAGCAACACCAGATATATCCGATAGCGACCACCCCATGGCATCGACTATCGCTTCCACTCTTGGCCAGTTACTTGGCTCTGCGACATCCATTGCATTAGACATAGTTGCAACGGTTGCATGAGGAAGCCAATCACCTTGGTCTAAATAACGTGGCACTGTGTCATTGCTGTTCGTCGCGGCAACAAAGCGTTTAACAGGCAATCCCATCGCCTTGGCAAACAATCCCGCCGTTAAGTTACCAAAGTTACCACTGGGCACAGCAATCACAGGATCTTGCTTATGCTCACGTTTAAATTGAGCAACGGCTTCAAAGTAATAACAGATCTGGGCAAGCAGACGACTAATATTGATGGAGTTAGCCGAGTTCAGATGCAGGCCGTCCCGAACATCGCTATCTTCGAACGATCGCTTAACTAAGTCCTGACAAGCATCAAAGTCTGACTCGACCGATACTGTGTGTATGTTGCCACCCAGCGTGGTAAACATCTTTTCCTGCAGTAAACTAATCTTGCCTTTTGGATACAGAACAACAACTTGTATATTATCCAAACCAAAAAATGCATCGGCAACGGCCGCCCCGGTATCACCGGAGGTTGCAGTTAAAATATTAATTTTTTCATTTGAGGCCAGCTCGTTCAGACACTGCGCCATAAATCGGGCGCCAAAGTCTTTAAATGCTAATGTTGGACCATGAAACAGCTCGAGGCAGTATCGTTTGTCGTCGGCTTTAGCGAGAGAGAGCTCAAAGTTAAAGGCTTTCTCAACTAAGCTATCCACCCTGTCCTGACCAATCTCAGATGATAACCAGGCACCGAGTACTTTTTTGCAGCGTTCAACAAAAGGCAATGCTAAAAGTGCTTCTACGTCATCCAAAACCGGGATCTGCTTCGGAAAAAACAGTCCTCTGTCTTTTCCCAGACCTAACTTCAGGGCCTGGGTAAAACTCACCACCTGCTGCGGGTGCTTTAGGTTATACAGTTCCATGATTCTAATACCTTTTAAAAATTTTAATCGTTAATTCAGCGAGCAACACATTTGGCCGACATAGATACCTTCTATTAGCTAGATATCTTCCGTTGAACGGGCACCTTGAGGATCTATTCGGCAAATATGGGAAAATCCCCCTTGCTCTAGGTAATTTTGTTCAAGCCATGCTTGCGCTTTGTTTGCCGTGTTTAAGCAATCCGTGACCGAAAACAGAGTCGGTCCACTACCAGAAATTCCGGTCGTTAGCATGCCAATCTCCGCGAGTGCCACTCTTGACTCTTCATAACCGGGGATAGCCGATGCTCTGTAGGGTTCGGCCAATACATCTTTCAACACCGAAATAGCCATAGTGGGGTCTTGACGGTATGAAGCATGAACAAATGCGCTAAGATAACGGCCAAAATCGATTGCCACAGACTTATCGTATTGACTCGGTAATAACTCACGCATTTTGGCGGTTGATAGTGAGATCCCAGGGTATGCAACAACCCAATACCAGTTCTCAAATGTTGGAATATCATCACACACTTTCTCAGGGGTATCTAACATCAATTGCATCCCACCTAAGAAACATGGCGCAACATTATCATAATGAACAGAGCCGCTAATCTTGCCCTCAAACTTCCCCATCAACCTCAATAAATCTTGTTCATTATAAGGGTGAGAGAAATATTCATTTAACGCATACAGAGCCGCTACGACGGAGCTCGCACTCGAACCCAAGCCACTGCCTACAGGAAGATTTTTTTCTAATGTGAGTAAAAGGCCCTCCTTTTTACCCAGCTGTTCGAGAAAGAACTCCGCACATTGATAAACAATATTCTCTTTCGGATCTTGTGGTAGCTTATCAGCCCAACGACCGGCGAGAGACAAATGAATGCCTTTATCGATTGATGAGATACTGACTCTATCTCCGAGCAGACTGCCATCTATTGGAGCCAGTGCAGCACCAAGCAGATCGAACCCAACGCCAACATTTCCCATAGAGGCTGGTGCATATACAGTTAAACTCATAACCACTCCCCTACGATTTCACTTCTGCGCAGATCAAACCTGATCCCACGAACATTTCCCATAGAGGCTGGTGCATATACAGTTAAACTCATGACGACACCTCCACTACTTCTCTTTGAAGCAGTTCTAAGCTCAACACACAAACATTCCCCATAGAGGCCGGTGCATATACAGTCAGACTCATGAGCTCATCTCCCTTGTCCAGTTTAATGTTCTCAGAAGATCGGCAAATGCCCCAGCTGCGGTAACGTCAGTCCCTGCACCATAGCCTCGCAACACAAAAGGAATAGGCTGATAGTAACGGCTATAGAATGCCAGTGCATTCTCTCCGCCTTTGACACTATAAAGAGGATCGCTTGCATCGACTTCGGCTATTTTAACCCGGCAACCATCATCATCGATCTGCCCCACATACCTAAGAACTTTACCTTCACTGCGGGCTTTCTCTACCCAGAGTGCAATCTGCTGATCAAGCTTTGGCAGGTTACTCATGAAAGTCTCAACATCGCCATCGGCATCAAAAGAGTCAGGTAAAACAGATTCGATGTTAATATCTTTTAGCTCTAAATCTAAGCCTACTTCACGGGCTAAAATAAGCACCTTTCTCGCCACATCCATCCCACTTAAGTCATCACGCGGATCGGGCTCAGTAAAACACTTGTCTCTGGCAATACCTGTCGCCTCCGAAAGTGTCATTCCCTCATCGAGCATGCCGAATATATAGGAGAGTGAGCCTGATAAGATGCCATTAAACTTGAGCAATTTATCCCCGGCAAACAATAACTTTTTCAAGTTATCTATCACTGGTAAGCCAGCACCCACAGTTGTTTCATAAAGGAACTGTCTACGCTGTTTCAATGCCGTTGCGCGTAATGCGCGGTAATACTCGATATCCCGGGTATTCGCTTTTTTATTGGGTGTGACCACATGCAAGCCGGCATTCATCACATCCAGATATTTATCTGACACATACTCACTGGAGGTACAATCGACCAACACTGGATTAAGTAGTTGCTGCTCTTTGGCCCACTTAAGCATCAGATCCAGATCGCACTCAGTTTGACAATCAGACAGCAGACTCTGCCAACCACTGAGGTCTACACCTTTGGCATCGAGTAACATATGCCTGGAGTTTGCAATACCACACACACGAATAGTGATGTGTTGCTGTTTCAACATTTCAGCCTGCTGCTTTATCTGCTCGAGTAAACCGGCACCAACATTACCGCAGCCAACTAAGAACACATCGAGGTAATGTTGAACATCGAAAAAGCTTTGATGACAGGCCGATATCGCATGCTTGGTTTTGCGTTGTTCGATAACCGTTGATATTGAACGCTCGGAGGAGCCCTGAGCGATAGCGATTATATTAACTGTCGCTTGAGCCAATGCCTGGAAAAACTTACCCGCCACCCCTTTATGAGTCCGCATCCCATCCCCAATTAACGAGACGATGGCTAACTCATGTCTCATCTCTATTGGTTCCAGTATTTCACTCTTTAATTCCAGTTCAAACTCAAGCTCCAGAGACTCTTTTGCCTTAGCGGCATCTTGAGTCGCCACACAAAAGCTGATGCTATATTCAGAGGAGCTTTGAGTAATTAGAGAGATGGAGATCCCCGAGCGTGAGATAGCGCCGAGAGTACGACTTGCCATGCCCACCATGCCTTTCATTCCGGGTCCCGAAATATCAAACATGGTCTGCTGATCTAAATTTGAGATAGCCTTTACATTCAAGCCACTTTCATCGGCTTCATTAGAAACGAGTGTTCCGGGGGCCTTTGGATTAAAGGTATTTCTGATATAGCATGGAATATGGTATTGAGCGATAGGAGAGATTGTTTTTGGATGCAATACCTTGGCACCAAAATAGGAAAGCTCCATCGCTTCTTGGTAGCTTAACTGAGAAAGTAATTTCGCATCTGTAACGACTCGGGGATCGGTATTATAGACGCCATCAACATCGGTCCAAATTTCACAACAACTGGCATCTAAGCATGCAGCTAAAACCGCAGCAGAGTAATCGGAACCATTCCTTCCCAGCGTGACAGTGCGACCTTCTTTATCTCCGGCGGTAAAGCCCGGCATCACCCATACACGATATTCATCTAGTGATACTCGATTGAAGCGTGCTTTGCTCGACTCGATATCGACCAAAGATTCTAATGGGTCGCCCGATGCAAGAAATAGATATTGTGGCTCAAAAGCGTTAGAGCTGAGGCCTTTAGCAACCATTAATTGCACCATAAGGGCTGCAGAAAGCTTTTCTCCGCCAACCAGAATTTCGGCGCGGACAAAATCAGGACACTCCTTTAAAAGACTGACACCAAGTAATTTGTTTTCCCAGAGACTCAGTTGCTGAGATAAACGCTCCATTAAAGGGGCCAGCTGTTGAGGTTGCAATACTGAGGAAGCATTCTGATACAGCGAACTGAAGACTTGCTCAACCCCAGATAACACAGCTTTAAAGTCATCACCACTAACAGCAACATCGACCATATCAAGCAGACCATTGGTTACCGTCGCCGGCGCCGACAAAACAACGGCAACCGGTTCACTCTTAGCGGTATCGACCACAATATCTGCAGCCGCATTAAATCGTTGCCAATTTGCCAGCGAGGTACCACCAAATTTCATAACTTTCATACTTTCTCCTTGTACCACGCTACCTAAGAAACAAAAAAGCCCGCTCCTTGTTATGGGAGCGGGCTATTATTTACATTCTTTCAGAGTGTGTTCAGCCTGCCCCCACGAAAATAATCGTGGTGGTTGTAATAATGGTGGTTACAACGGTATTCAGGCAATGCATTTGAAAATCACTTAATCCAAAAGAGTTTAAAGTTCGATGGATACAGAATTGCTTTTTTCTTGGGCTGATGTCAACCCCTTATTAGCAACTCTTTAAAAAAAACTCAGTTCGCATCATCACAGCACCTTATTTACAGGTGAGAAATTATTAGAAAGCAATATCACTGATATTGAATAAGTTAGCTTGACGACCCAACCTATTACGTAAACGTAAACGCAAGGTGCAACAAGCTGTTAAGTAAGCACTTACCCTGAAACTGAAATAAAAAAATCGTAATAAGGTGATACAAACCTGAGTTAACAACGATGTACTTGCCAACTGAGTAAAATAGACGTTTTATCCCATTACTGTGCAACAAGAGCAAGTGAATTTTATTGCGTTAATATTGATTAAAAATTCAATTAGCTCACTTGCAAGTTCTGCGAATTGGAAAGCCTCTTCTTTCCAATGCAATATATAATGAGTGCGCTAAGGTGAACTCGACCGCATAAGCTGATGCAAATCATCGCCAACAATTAAAAAGCAAGATAGAATGCGCGCACATTCTGAATTGGAGGCGACATGAAAATCACTCAACACAGTGCTGTAAGCATTCATTACCGTTTATCAAACGCCAAAGGCGAATTGGTCGAAGACTCTTTTGAAGGCGAGCCAATGCTCTACCTGCATGGGGCGGAGAATATGATCCCAGGCCTTGAGTCTCAACTCGAAGGCAAGGTTGCCGGTGATAAACTTGAGGTATCTGTTAGCGCTGAAAATGGCTATGGCCCATATCATGATGGTTTAAAACAAGAAGTGCCATTGAGTGCGTTCGGTGATATTGAGGATATCGTTCCTGGTATGCGCTTTATCGCAGAAACTGAAATGGGCCAACGCCCGGTTCAAGTTAAAGAAGTGAAAGATGATATTGTCATTGTCGATGGTAATCATCCGTTAGCCGGTCAAGCTCTAACCTTTAACGTTGAAGTTCTTGATGTTCGTGAAGCTACGGCTGAAGAGATCGCCCATGGTCATATCCATGCTCAAGGCGGTTGCGGATCAGAAGGTGGTCACGAACACGGCCATGAAGGCGGTTGTTGTGGCGGTTCTGACCATGAACACAGTCATGAAGGTGGTTGTTGCAGCGACAAGCAGGATGAGCCAGCTAAAGAAGGCTGTGACGGTAATGGCGGTTGCGGCTGCAGACACTAGTTTGTCGCACAAGATTTAGATGAGAGGGTTATTATTTAGCACCAACTCATATTAAATAATTCTAAGCCCGTAACACTAAAAATAGTGATATGGGCTTTTTTTCATCTATAATGCGCTAGTGCTTATATAGCGCACTCATGTTTATTCGCGATGGTTCGCTGTGATTCAAACAAAGGAATGTTTATGATCGCCAAGTCAGTTTATGAAATTTTACCCTTTGCCTATATTTCCATAGGCACTGCCTGTATCTTGATGCTGGAACAGAAAGCGGCAATCTTTTTTGCCATGATCGTATTTGCACTAGGTTCAAAAATCTATAATATGCGTTCACAAAACAGGCGTACGGATCCCGTTAGAAAACGAAAATCAGGCAAACTCCCCACCTCGGTCTATAATTTTGTTCCCTTTATCTATCTATTCGCAGCGACAGTGATATTTAAACTATATCCGACTAAGGTTGGAGCAGTGATCGGAACAGGCTTAATGGTTTACTCCCTCTACATTTTAATTCAACGCTCATCAAACAGACGTCATAGTCTTTGCGACACACAAACTTATCCCAACATTTAACGATTAACCTACTCTAATATCAAATGCTTAATTTTTTCTCGCTGCTCAACTGACATATGTTTAAGATAATTTGAGCAGCGCGTAATGGTCGCAATACTAATTTGAAATTCACAAGCGATCTGACGCTGGCTCATCTCTCCTTTAAGTAATGCTTGAAAAACCTTAAGTCGACCCGCTATAGCGCTGCGTTCATCTTCTGTCAGCAATAATTCAAACAGTTCCAACAATGCGTTGTGATCATGGTGATTCACCACTTTCTCTAACACAAGTCCCCATTCAGCTCTCATTCACCCTCCGGACGTACTGGTACAACAGTACGTGTAGTTTACCAAGTATCAAAGAAAAGCCAAACCATTTACCGATATTCTTCTCGATTACTGAAGCAAAATCCTGACTGAGGAACTGTCATAATTTGTTGCATCTTTACATGTAAACGCTTGAAAATTTGGGTGGTATATCGATATAGAAAAAGAATACAATGGCGGAGCAATGTCACATAACCATAAGAAAACGTGAGAACGATAAAATGAAAAAGAACCTAAAAATAGCCATTCTCGCCTGTATTACAGGCTCTGTTTTAGCGACTACAGCACAAGCAAACAATTTCAAAGAAACCGATGACGCTATTCACTATCGTCAATCTGCATTTAGTATGTTGGCATATAACTTTGGTGACATGGGGGCCATGTTAAAAGGAAAGAAGCCATTCGATGCTCAAGTCTTCAGCCTGCGCGCCGAAAATGTAGCTGCATTGTCTAAGCTTCCCTTAGAGGGATTCATTGCAGGTTCCGATAAAGGGGAAACGGGGGCTCTACCTAAGATCTGGGCTGAAAAGTCTGACTTTGATGCCAAGATGAAGCAACTTCAGGAAGATTCAGCCGCTCTCGCCATTGCCTCGAAGTCGGACGACAGAAAAGCACTGAAACAAGCCTTTATGAAAACAGCTAAAAACTGTAAAGGCTGTCACGACGTGTATAAGAAGGACTAAACTCGAGTTAAAGTCTGCTCAAAATAGAGCGAAGCAACGAGTAAGTAGCTCGTTGCTAGTATATCCAACTTAAAGCATATCGATTATCGGCCAGATTAAATAGTTCGTTACCACGCCACCTACGGCTAGCAACAACACCAAAGCCATAAATAATGGTTTAAACGTTAACTCTACATTCGGCTCCCCAGACACCTGCTTATAACCACTAAGCATAGGGCGTACAAGTTTATCCCCTTTCACACCATGGAAAATCACCGCTAAGAGATGAACTGCCGCAAAACCAAGCATGACATAAAATATTTTTTTATGTAGCCAACTCATCGAGGCGCCGATTTCACTAGAAACAAAAGAGTACAAAGGCCCTTCTGTGAAAATCTCATCGGTAGAAAATAGACCGGTTGAGAGTTGCAACGTCACTAAAGCAATCAAAGCCAGTACCATATATCCGCCCAATGGGTTATGTCCTATGCTAGCCGATACCCCCTCCTGCTTAGTATGCTTTACATAACCTATGACGGTTTTAGGGTGTTTTATAAATTGACTAAATCTAGCAGTATCGCTGCCAACAACGCCCCACACCAAACGAAAAATAATGAAAACCATAAGGCAATAGGCCAACACCTGATGCCACTCCATCTCCCCGGCATCGGCTGTCCACCAAAGGCCACCTAACAGGGCTATCATTCCCCAGTGAAAAATCCTGACAGGAAGATCCCAGACTTTTATCTTTGTTTGCATTTGCTGACCCGAATTGAAACTCAATGAACGACGTTTGTGAATTATGTGGCTGATGATATTTGAAGCAGTTTTATGAGGCAAATAAAAAAAGTAACTAAACTTATCTATTCGAATATGAGCCTGTTTAAGTTCCTTTTCAAGCGTTTTATCGCAGTTATTTTAGAAATTTGCTTAAGTGATCAAATAAAAGACGAACGGCATAAAACAGGCGATAAAACGTGATTTAGATCACGACTTTCATGGAGGATATTGGTAGTCTGAATTCAAGGAAACAACAAAAGGTTCGACATATGACAAAGATTACAAGCAAACACCTTGAAGTCACTGCCCTTATCCGCGAACGCATAGAAGCCCGTCTAGAGAAGCTTTCCAGACATGATGTGCAGTTGATTAATCCTCATGTAATCATAACTCAAGAGAAACAACTCTTTAAAATTGAAGCTTCCGTCGGCATCCCGAATAGCACGCTTTTTGCTCAAGCAAAAAATGAAGATCTTTATAGCGCAATTAACGCGATGGGGCAAAAGCTAGAGAAACAGTTGAACAAACTCACCCATAAGCCAGAAGCGCAACGAAATGCCTCTCTCAAACGACAAGAGGAAGCGCCAGAAAAGGATTCTGAACTGGATTTAGAAGAGGAATATGCAGCTTAATATTTTGAATTATTATCTCTAGCGGCAGGGCTCAATGTTCTGCCAACTGAAGATGTCAGAAATCAAACAGGAAATGCTTCACCATGCTACGCTTATATAAGGGTGAAGTTTTAAAGATTCATTACGCTAAAGGAGCCCTGAGCAGTTTTAAGTTTTTATACAGGCGAACATGAAAACCATGCATGCCACTTTTATAAGTGAGGCATATGGACACTAAGCTGACAACAGCAGTCGCGCCTGAACATATAACGCAGGACCGAGTACAAGCCTAGAGATCTCACTTCCCTTATCAAGAGGTCAGAAGTAACAGATATAGGTTTC
>PJEL010001643.1_pt1 | contig 22049 bp, 19 predicted proteins | sample 1853271 | NCBI WGS metagenome assembly PJEL01 (sample SAMN08108733, study PRJNA415343) | Invertebrate metagenome, whole genome shotgun sequencing project. | host: Globobulimina | place: Sweden: Gullmar Fjord | collected 2015-08
CTAACCAGGCAATTAGAAAACTTGTACATTGGGGCGATAGCTGGCCAGAAAGCACGCCTTCATTTGTTCAAAAAAAACTGATAGAAGAAATGGAAAGTGAATTTCATGCTCACGAAGCCCCCTATGTAAGCTCTATCGAGCAGTTATCAGCAAAAGAACTTTGCATTAATTTATCTTGTGGCAATGACTTTTTCGGCTTTTTGCATCTAATTAGTAAAGATAAAGATATTACAGAAAAACTAATCGATGTGACGAAAAAAACAGCTGAACAACTTGCCTTGGCACTATCTAATTTACATATAAAAGACAACTTACGTGCGCAAGCCACAAGAGACCCGCTAACAAATTTATATAATAGACGGTTCATGCTAGAAGCATTCGAGCAAGCGATTCATCGAGCAGAAAGGCACAATATTGGACTTGCTTTTATTTTACTCGACTTGGATTATTTCAAAGTATTTAACGATAATTTTGGCCACGATGCTGGTGACTTTGTATTAACGAAAGTAGCTAATTCATTAAAAAACAACCTTCGTCTTGAAGACATTGCCTGTCGTTATGGTGGAGAAGAGTTTTGCATTATTTGTCCTGATACCAACTTAAAAGACAGCTTTCAACTTGCTGAAAAAATACGCCATTGTATCAGTGAGTTAGATCTCACCTTTAATGACCAGAACTTAGGGCAGGTGACAACATCAATAGGAGTCGCCCTATTTCCTAATCATGCTAACACCATTAACGAACTTATCTATCATGCTGACAAAGCGCTATACCAAGCCAAAGCAAAAGGTAGAAATAATACCGATATTTGCCAGTCATTATCTATTCAGCAAAAAAGCAGTTAACATTAGTTCTCTGTAAATTTAGTAGCGATTAAATGGACAAAATACTTATCAGTAGCTGTTTTCTGGGTGATTTAGTTCGCTACGACGGCCAAGAAAAAACCTTTTCTCATCAACTAATAATTCAGTGGAAAAATGAAGGACGCTTTATTGCCATTTGCCCTGAAGTTTCAGGCGGGCTGACTGTACCCAGAGCCCCCGCAGAGATAACCGCCAAAAACTCTAATGTAATCACCAATGAAGGTATTGATGTCACTTTGCAATTCGAAAAAGGTGCACAACAGGCTTTGGCGCTTTGTAAAAAATTTCATTTGAAATATGCATTATTAAAGGAGAATAGTCCGTCTTGTGGTAGTACATTTATTTATGACGGCTCCTTTAATAATCAAAAAACAAAAGGAAAAGGAATAACAACTAGGCTGTTAGAAAATGAAGGTATAAAGGTATTTTCAGAAGATTCAATTGATGATTTAGCCAAGTATATTAAATGACCAAAGTCCGGTTTAAGAGCAAGTTAATGTATCGAAATTTAAATACGATATGGCAATCTTACTTGATCTATTTTCTCAATTTAAGGAGGCTTCAAGTATCTACTCTATTGCTAAGTAAGTTTAACGATGAATTAGCTAAAGATAACGATTAGATATATATTAAACCAAGTAGTGGCTAACTAGTAACTAAGCTTTGCATTACGAGATAAATTTTCTGCTGCAATTAATAATAAGTTGCGTGATTTTTTGATCATTGACTCTGCTTTTTCAGCAACATTAAACTGCTCAACACCAACAGATACCGTCATTTGCGGTAAGCGAATGCCCGACTTGCTGCTAACAAAGCGTAACTTCTCAACACCTTGTCGAATTTTAAGGGCTATTTCTTGCGCAATACCTTTTTCTAAATCCGGGAATAAAATAATAAATTCATCGCCAGCTGATCTTACCGCAACACCACTATCATCAACATAACTACTCACTTTATTAGCAATTTTTGATAACAATACGTCGCTTATCAATGGACCAAATTTGTGATTAAATTGCGAAAAATGGTCGACGTTTATCACTATCGCAGCAACTTTTCGCTCAGGATCTTCGGTGAGCCAAGCATCTAAGTGATTTGACATTGCTGTTTTATTGTAAAAACGCGTTAATGGGTCAAGGTAAACTTCTTTACGCGTTTCTTCTAGTTCAGCCTTTAGGCTCAGTGTTTGTTGTTGAGAACTTGCTAATTGCTGCGCTAACAGTTTCTGCTGCTGTTTTAAGCGTTGTGATGCTTTTTTTATCATCAGCATTGCTTGCGAAGATTTGACTTGATCGCGAGATTGTAACTGAACCAAATTATTATCAACAACCGAAGCAAAGCCATTTACTGTTTGCATCGTTTTTTTACTATTGTCTTCAACTGTAGAAATAACACCTTCAATATCAGCAAGAATAGTATCTCGAAAACTACTTTGCCCCATGACATGTTGCTGATATAGCTCTTCAATTAAAAAACTATCAAGAGATTTCCCTGAAGCAACGTGATGATCAATGGTTTGAATAAGTTGTGAATTTTTATTGTGGATATACTCATAGGTAACAGCATAATTAATTGGTGAAGCAGCCAAGTTCCATATACGCAATTGTTTAACGGTTAACGTTAACTTTTGATCCGCTTCTTTTATAGAATCGTGATACTTCATTGCTGCAGCCTTTTATGCGACTTTTATTTTTATGAGATACAAAAGTTATTCTCTAGTAAAAAGGTAGAAACTGCTAGCAAAAAATCGAGTTTTTATGACAAAGATCTATAGTATTGTTGGGACTTTGTACAAATATTGGTCTTTTTTGATGTTTAACTTAAAAAAACTCCATTTCATCAAAAAATTAAGCCGTAATCATTCGTAAGCCATAAATCTTAAATTTATTACGTTTTATCGCAAAAAACGATTGATTCAATTTAAACCGCCATTATTTTTGTTAAAGTAAATCTACTACCTTAATAAGATGCCATGCGATGAAAACTCTTTTACTAACATTATTTACAGTATTAACTCTTCTGGGTTGCGTTTCACAGCAAACAAAACCAGATGCTGATACCAAACTAGCGCAAAACATCAAAAATTTTCAAGAGTTTACTGAGCAAAATAGTCCGTTCAATAAGAATGAAGTGGGTGGCAATAATGCAAAATTACCTGATTTATCACCCGAGACACTAGCTAAGTCATATGATGCACTAGCTAAAATCTACAATGCGCTAAAAAAAATTGATAGCTCTACATTATCTAACAACAATTCAATTAGTTATGCCGTACTTTCTTATCGGATAAAAAACCAACTTGATAGCTATACCAACAAAGAACATTATATGCCCTTAACGGCAGAGTCTGGTTTTCATGTTTGGATAAGTAGAATTAATCAGATGGTTAGCTTTAAAAGTCAGCAAGATTATGAAGACTATTTAAACCGTTTGGCAGCTATACCAAAATACTTTAATCAGCAAATAATGTGGATGAACAAAGGCATTGAAGAAGGGATAACACAACCACAAATTGTCTTAAAGGGCTTCGAAGATTCAATTGCCGCTTTTATCAAAAAAGATATTACTAAAAGTACATACTATCAGCCTTTTTTGACGATGCCGGAACATATAAAAGCAAAAGAAAGTGAAAGATTAATTTCACAAGCACACGAGCTAATTCAATCAAAAGTAATGCCTGCTTATCAACAGTATTACAACTACATGGTAAAAACCTACAAACCTAATGCAAGAAAACAAATCGCAGCAAATTCATTACCTAATGGCATTACCTATTATCAAAATAGAGTTGAGCATTACACCACACTGCCCTTAACTGCCGAAGAAATACATCAAACTGGCATAGAGGAAGTTGCTCGCATTCGCCAAGAAATGGAAAACATCATTGATGAAGTAGGCTTTAAAGGTGATTTTAAAGCCTTTGTTCAGTTCTTGCGGACTGACGAACAGTTTTACGCTAAAACACCTGAAGAACTACTAAAAGAAGCGTCATTCATTGCGAAAAAGATGGATGCAAAACTGCCCGCTTTATTTAAAACACTGCCACGTACTCCATATGGTGTTATCGAAGTTCCGGCAAACATAGCTCCTAAGTACACTACCGGTAGATATTCTGGCCCTTCTAGAGATGATCAAGCTGGAAATTATTGGGTCAATACATACCGTCTAGATAGGCGTCCATTATATGTTTTAGAAGCGTTAACATTGCATGAGGCAGTTCCCGGTCATCATTTACAAGGCTCCATTGCTCGAGAAATGAAAAACGTACCTAAGTTTAGGAATAATACTTATATCTCAGCATTCGGTGAGGGCTGGGGACTTTACGCTGAATTTTTAGGGTTAGAAGCAGGATTTTATCAAAACCCCTATAGTAACTTTGGCCGTTTAACTTATGAAATGTGGCGTGCATGTCGACTTGTTGTCGATACGGGAATGCACTCTCAAGGTTGGAGTAGACAACAAGCAATGGATTATTTGGCAGGAAATACCGCCTTATCGTTGCACAATGTACAAACAGAAATTGATCGCTATATTTCTTGGCCTGCACAGGCACTGTCATACAAAATAGGCGAATTAACTATTAAAAAACTCAGAGCACAAGCGGAAAAAGAACTAGGTGAAGCTTTTGATTTGAGAGAGTTTCACGATCAAGTATTAAAAAATGGTTCAATGCCATTATCAATATTAGAGCGGGTTATAAAACAGTATATTGAGAATAAGAAAATAGAAGGAAAAGGGTAAGGGAAGGCACGCAAAGTTAACCATGGAAACAGAAGCAAACTGATCAAAAAAGATAAGCCCCCACTATATCTAAATTTGGCAGTCCCGCTGTCTTAGGTTTCCCCTTAGACCGGTAACTTTGCGTCTCTAGTTTTCACTAGATTTGCCCTTATCGAGCTTTAGCAGCTCATGTTCATTATAATATGCCGATTGCTTTTGTAAACAACTAAATTTAAATTAGAGAGCTCATTATCAATTTCTTATAATTTCAGGTAAAATTTACTGACGTTGATAAGCCATGCTAACCATAGGGAATTTAAAAGAAATGTCGTTGAGAGCACTCATCATATTTTGCCTTTATTTTCTCTACTTATTGCCCTCTAATGCGGCACAAGAAACTATCGATAATATTCAAATCGAGCAAAATATAGCGCATGTTAATGCACTTTTTTTGGCAAACAAAGAAAACCTACACAACGAAGAAATCATACCATTATCTAATAATATAATTCAAAACAGAGCATTATATACAACGGATGTTATTGCAAAAACTTATGTTTTACTTGCCGATTTAGCAACTAAAAAAGCCGATACATCTAAAGCATTTCAATTTGCAACCGATGGGCTAACACTTACTTCTCTATCGCCTTCTTTAAAGCTTAACTTATTACAAAAACTTGCTAATGGTTATTATGCTAATGGTCGACATTTAAAAACGATAGACGTTGTAAATACATCTATCGTTATTGCAAAAGAGCACAACCAACTCAAATACTTACTAATTGCCTTAAGTTATCGGGCAATGGCGCATGCACTCACAGCAAATTATCAAGAAGCAAATGCAGACTTACAAGAGGTTGAAAACCTTATTGATAAAAACCCTCAGTTTTCCAACCACTTGGAGTTATTAAAAATACTAGCAATTGCTCATCATTATTTAGGTGATTATCAATTTGCCATCACCATGCAAAATAAAATAATTGCGATAAAGCTGAGTGAATCATCACTCTATAATATTAGCCAAGCTTACTATCAGCTAGCAATAAATTATGAAGCTTTAAATAAATTTGATGATGCATTTAGTGCATTTTGGGAAGCCGAAATGTCGGTTAATGTAATCTCTACTCCTATTCGTATGGGATACATTCAGTTAGGTTTTGGTAAAATGCTGTTAAAGCAGCAACAATTTTTACTCGCATACCAAAAACTCAAACTCGCTGAAAATCTTTTTATCGGCAAAAACCAAATCAAGCCATATTTAAGTACACTCATCTCTCTAGCTAAAGCAGCAAAAGCGATTGGTAAAAATGCAGAAGAGCGAAGAGCTTTGCTAACAGCTGAGCAACTTACAACTGGCAACGAATTGTCTGAGCCTCAGATAGACCTCTACCAACAATTACATTTAATGTACGCTCAAGAAAATAAACTAGATAAAGCTCTTTTCTTTTTGAATAAGTACATTACAGAATACCAAAGGTTTCATCCGTCTAATAAAATAAACAAAGCCAGATCGCCATCACATAAAAATACCAAAGAGCAGAGTAAAAAGTTAGCAGGTAAGCTTGGTGATGAAGCAAAAATACAAGCAAGAGGTAGTCAAAACAAACCACAACAGCAACAATTCACAACATTGCTTGCCTTTTCAATACTAATACTTATTTTGCTGTGCATCGTTTTATGGCTTCGCAGAAAGACATTATTATTAACAAAAGCATACAATGACAATGAAAAGCCCTCACATTTTTTGTATAATTCGAGCCAGATTAAGCACCTATATCAACTAAATTATAAAAAATCTCGAAAGTATGAATACCCAATTTCTTTCGCTTTCATTACAATTACTAACTGGCGAGAATTAGTTGCACGTGTCAATAAAAGAGTATGTAATGAAGTTACCAAAGAAATTGCGATATTAATAAACAATACCATTGGTGAGTTTGATGAGGTGGGACAATTGAGCGAAGGCCAATATTTACTTATTTGCCCTCATCAAACAAAAAAAAGCTTATTAAAAAAGCTCAATAAATTGGAAGAAGCTTTTGCAGTAAGCTTTTTTGCTAATTTAGGTGACTTTAGCATTGCTCTTGACTACGCATACGATACACCGTCAATACAAGACATTGATCCGTATATATTTTTATCAAGGCTAAGCGAACAAGTTAACGCAAAGTATTTAAACGAATAAGGTTAATTATTTCATGATTTTTGCTGTATCAATTATCGCCATATTTGCTGGCGTAAGCATTTACTTTTTTTTTAGAGCTGAGCGTCTTCAACGTGAAATCCTAATTATAAAACGCGAAGAAAAGCTAACTATAAAAGAAAATAAAGCACTTCATAATGCATTGGCTATTACCTTAAGCCAATATGAAGAAACGGTTAAGGAACGTTATTTCCTACTTAAAAACTCCATGGCTTCAAGTAGTAAAAAACTAGAAAGCTTAGCGGTTGTTTTTCCATTAGTAAATAATTTCAGCAACATTGCCCAAGAAGCACTTAAAGGCAAAAAGCAATTATCTATTATTGTAAAAAAATGCTACCTAACGATTGATGCAAATGCTTATGTTGAATTTAGTAATCATATGAAATTACAAGATAAAAGAGTTCAACGTTTTTGGTCAAACAATAATTTGAAGGGTTTTTTAATGCTAGTCGATGCGTTGTTAGGCGAATATGAAAAAAGTGAATTTAATGAAGTTTCAAAGAAAGCTAGTTAGCCACCACTGCCTCGGTAATGCTGGCTAATTACGAATGGTAATACTTGGTGCTGTATCAATTTCACCATCACTTGAGATTGTCGCGCTATTACCGTCACATAGCAAAATAGCAACATTACCATTTGAGCTGCTTCTTATGAACGCCAAATCATAACCAAATTGGGTCAAGCTACTTGCTGCAAACTTTTGGGCCAGAGATAATTTGTCCCACAAAGCGGTTTGCTCAGGAGAATAGTACCTACGCTCTAATAGCACTTCCCTCTCTAATACTGCTTGCATCAAATTCTCTCATTAATAAAATATTTAAGTTGGTTGAGATTATCGTCTTTTGCTGAAAAATTCAACACCCATAATTATGTTTTTATTTAACCGTTTTATTAATAAATAAAACTTAAATAATATACCTTATAATCAACAAGTTACTTATCCTCATATTCACTCGGCAATTAAGTTTATCATGCAGAGCTATTTAATTTAGTTGTATAATATAGCTCAGGTCAGCATCAATTAGAGATATAACTAGCAATGAGTTTAGTATTAGATAATTTATTAGCACTACTTAAGCTTGAAGTAATTGAACAAGGCATCTATAGAGGTGAAAGCCAAGATTTAGGTTTTAGAGCCCTATTTGGTGGTCAAGTCATGGGGCAAGCGGTTTCTGCTGCACAAGAGACTATAGAGCCACAAAGGCATGTTCACTCACTCCATTCTTACTTCCTCCGTCCAGGTGATGCTTCTAAACCCGTGGTATATGAAGTGGAAAATATTCGTGACGGAAAAAGTTTTAGCACACGTCGCGTTCAAGCAATCCAAAATGGAAAAGCTATTGTGTAAAAAACCGATCGAAATAAGACCTGTTCAAGCATATGATTGGACCAACCCAAAAAAGTCACCGGCAAAATGTCATTTGTGGATCAAAGCAAATGGTAACCTTCCAACCGACTTTCGTATTCACACCTATATGTTGGCTTATACCTCTGATTTTCATTTTTTACCAACGGCTTTATTTCCACATGGTGCTTCCCATTGGCAACCAAACTTACAAATAGCGACTATTGACCATGCCATGTGGTTTCATCGTCCGTTCAAGTTTGATGACTGGTTACTTTATTGCATAGATAGCCCAACGGCTACAGGCGGTAGAGGCTTTGTTAAAGGACAAATATTTAATCGCCAAGGGGAGCTAGTAGCCTCAACAGCACAAGAAGGCGTGATCAGACAACACGGTAGCCAATAACAGGTCGATTATTGGCTAATATGCATTTTAACTGTGATTTTGCCAATCATATCCAGAAGGCTGTTGAAATATACGAATATCAAAATAAGAAGCAATTGCGAAGAGATGATCAAAGATATCTGCCTGAATAGCCTCATAAGTAAACCAGTTTTGATCAGCGCTAAAAAAATATAACTCTAGTGGCAAGCCATGCTCGGTTGCCGCTAGTTGCCTCACCATACATGTCATCTGCTTATTCACTTTCTCATGACTTTTTAAATAAGCTTCAATATATGCTCTATAAGTACCAACATTGGTAAGCTGTCTTACTTTTCTCGCTTTAACAACATCTTCATCTGTCGCAATGGACCGCTCTTTTTCTGTTAAATAGTCTTCAATCAAAGACATTGATTTCAAGGTCGAGATTTTATCTTCTGAAAGAAAATCAATACTGGCAATATCAATCAAGATTGATCGTTTAATACGCCTGCCGCCCGAATTGAACATATCACGCCAATTTTTAAACGAGCCACTTGTTAGCGCATATGTTGGAACGGTAGTGACCGTTCTATCAAAATTTTGCACTTTTACGGTATTTAGTCCTATCTCTAGTACATCACCATCGGCGCCATATTTAGGTAACTCAATCCAGTCTCCTGGTGCTACCATTTTATTAGCTGATATCTGAATACTTGCGACCAACCCTTTAATGGTATCTTGGAAAATCAACAATAAAACAGCGGTTAATGCACCTAAGCCACTTAATAAATAAACCGGTGAGCGATCTAAAATAAAGGAAACCGATAAAATAGTAGCAATTAAATAGACAACTAATTTTACCCCCTGAATAGAAGCATTTAGAGGCAAATAACGTTCTCGTGCTTTTTGTCGGTATAGGCTCTTAATCACGTTTAATGACGCACTTACCGCACGCGCCACTTGAAAGCTAATAGCGACTTTAGCCAAGACAATTAATGTATAGCTTAATAAACCTTCTTTACCGATGATAATTGGCGCAAGAAACAGCAATAAAATAAAAGGAATTAACGAGGCAATACGAGAAAAAACTTTGTGTTCAATAAATAGATCGTCCCAAGTATTTCGCGAGGTTACCACTATTTTATGCACAACCACTAAAACTTGGTGTTTAGCGATGTAATAACTGATAAGTAAAATAAATGATATGACAAGTAAACCAAAAAATTGACTAAACAAGAGCAAATAGTTTTGCGGAACGCCTTGTTCTGATAGCCAAGATATAAACAATTCTTTCATAAAACCCCCTTACTTTTGCTTTCGCATTTGAGCCAATGTTTCATCTTTGCTTAGCCAAAGATCATTTACCCAACGCTGAAACTTCAGCTTATAAACTTTATCATTAAAATAATCACCAGTGAGCGATTCATCAATATCAATGGTATTTATATTTACACATACTCGTTTAACCCGCCCACAAATGAGATCTGAAAAATCAGGAATGCCATCAGGATAATATATAGTAACATCAACAATTTTAGACAAATTACTGCCCATGGCTTCCAAAACAAAAGCAATGCCGCCAGCTTTAGGACGCAACAAATAGTTAAATTTAGGCTGCTGCTTTTTATATTTCTCCGGCGTAAGGCGCGTACCTTCTATAAAGTTCATTACGCTAACCGGTTTATATTTAAACTTCTCACAAGCCTTTTTTGTTGTTGCCAAATCTTTGCCCATAAGATGTGGGTTTTTACGTAAAAAGGCTTGGCTATAACGTTTCATAAATGGAAAGTCTAATGCCCACCAAGCTAAACCAAGCAGTGGCACGTAGATCAGTTCTTTTTTTAAAAAGAATTTAAGGAATGGAATTTGACCATGCAATACTCGCTGCAATACGAGAATATCGACCCAGCTCTGATGATTACTTAATACCAAATACCAATCGTTAATATTAAGTTTATCTAACCCTGTCACTTCTATTGAACATTTGGTAAATAATTTTTGGTTGAGGGTATTCACAGCAACCCAATTACTGGCCATTTGGTCCAGTAAATAGCTAAAAAACTTGACTGAAAAAGCAAGTGGAATGATCGCTTTAAGTAGGGAAAACAACAAAATAGGAATCAGCCAAAATATTGTATTTAATAAATACGATATAAAAGACAAAGTACCAATAATTTTGGCGGGTAAAAAATTCAGCATAAACCAACTCTTTCATTAAATTTCAATTTTGCCTAACTTAACTAATTAAGAGTTAAGTTAGCGCAACCAGTATAAAGGATGAAAAGGTAAATAAAACCTCTAATTCGTTAAAAAACGCACTGATAATTTCAATTTTCATATTGAAATTATCGCTCCTTTTTAAATAAACAAATAAAAGCACTCTCAACAACTTACCAAAGTAACGCTATAGAGAATAGCTCCTCGCTTTAGCTGAACAATTATGTAATGAGATAAATATCACAACTTCTTAGTAATAAAATTCACCTCATCAATAAAAGGGTGAAAAACAAACAAAAAAATATACAGAGGCAATTTTCAGGTGATATCTGTCACACTTTAGTCATCATAATAGACGTTTACCTCAATATCAGATGCAAAAGCTATATAAGTAGCACTATTATTCTAAATAAACTGTAAAAGATGTTTGCAAATACCCTGTGATTTACGTCATCCTTAATACTCAAAGACAATGAGGGAAAATGATGGATTTTAAACGCGCAGTCATCAAAGTAGGTAGTGCATTAGTCGCACCTGATGCTAGCGGATGCAGTGGAAAATACTTGCTCGCAATTGCACGCTTTATTACTGAATGCCAAAAAGCTGGAAAAGAAATAATTTTAGTTTCTTCCGGTAGTGTCGCTGCTGGTCGCAGCTTAATAAAACATGGCTCGCCCATCCCCTCTATTCCCACAAAACAAGCCATGGCCGCGGTTGGTCAAATGAAAATGATGGCTAATTGGCAGCGTTTTTTTGATGTTCCTTGTAGCCAATTATTGATAACGCATGGTGATCTAAAAGATCGTGAACGCTATATTAATATTAAAAATACCTTACGAATTTTATTAGATAACAACGTTATCCCTATCGTGAATGAAAACGATACCGTTGCTACCGATGAATTAAAAGTCGGAGACAATGACAATCTTGCGGCGCTTGTTGCACTTGTTAGTGAGGCTGACGCACTATTTATTTTGAGTGATATCGACGGTGTTTATGACCAAGATCCCCGTGAAAACCCCAATGCGACTATGTTGCCAAATATTGAAAAAATAACTGAAGAAATTTATGCCATGGCAGGCACTACCACTAATCATATTGCCACAGGCGGAATGCGCACAAAAATTCAAGCGGCAGAGAAAGCAGTCGAAAATGGCATTACAACCTACATAGTTAATGGCAGTAAAAGCGAAGTTTTTGATCAGCTAATTAATGGTGTAAATCCAGGTACTTGTTTTCATGCCAGCCAAGGCGCAGTAAAAGCACGTAAACATTGGCTAAAACATACGTTAAAGAGCAATGGCCAAGTAATATTAGATAGCGGCGCTATCAATGCTGTGGTCAATAATGGTGCATCTTTGTTGCCTTCTGGCATCAAAGGTCTTAATGGTAAGTTTTCCAGCGGAGACTCCATCAACATTGTTGATGATGTCAGTGGAGCTATCGTTGCCAAAGGTATTTGCCAATATGGTCATCAAGACTTAAAGCGTATTAAAGGCCACAAGAGTGACCAAATACACGCACTATTAGGCTATTGCCCAAGTAAAGTTATTATTCACCGCGATGATATGGTGATTATCTCAAGTCACGCCCACACAAAAAATTAAGAATTATGAGTAACATTATGCAAGATACAAAGTTTGATATGGTTGAAAGTGCCAAGGGCGCTAGAGTGGCATCACGTCTTATCGCTCAATTAACAACCTTGCAAAAAAATAAACTGTTAAATCAAATGGCCGACACCATTGAACAACAAACTAAAGCCATTATTCAAGAAAATATAAAAGATATCGAAGCAGGTAAAGCCAAAGGTTTAACTGAAGCGATGCTCGACCGTCTTTTATTAACACCTGAACGCATTGAAGAAATTGCTAATGCAATTCGAGAAATTGTTAACTTGGCCGACCCTGTAGGTGACATTGCGCAGCTTGCCCTTAGACCAAATGGCATGCAAGTAGGTAAAATGCGCATCCCATTAGGGGTGGTTGCTATGATTTATGAAGCCCGCCCAAATGTTACAGCTGAAGCCGCTGCACTTTGTCTAAAATCAGGCAATGCCGTTATTTTACGTGGTGGTTCAGAGGCTATACACAGCAATATTGCATTAGCGAACTGTTTGCACCAAGTGCTTGAGCAAAATGGCATCGATAAAAATATCATTACCGTGATCCCAGATACCAGTCGCTCTGTTATTGAAGTACTACTAAAACAGCGTGAAAGTATAGACTTGGTAATACCACGCGGTGGTGAAGGTTTGATTCATTATGTTACTGAGAATAGTCAAATTCCAGTGATCCAGCATTTCAAAGGCGTTTGCCATTTATTTGTTGATAAATATGCTGACCTAACCAAAGCAACTAACATTTTGGTTAATGGTAAAACTCAACGTCCAAGTGCGTGTAATTCTTTAGAAACATTATTAGTACATCAAGACATTGCCAAACAATTTCTTCCATTGGCAGCAAAAGCACTATTACCCGCCAAAGTAAAAGTACATGCTTGCCAAGCCAGTATGCCTTATTTTGAAGATGCTACTTTGGCAACAGAGGATGATTACCATGCGGAATATTTGGCACAAGAAATAGCGATTAAGGTTGTTGATGGCTTTTATGATGCGATTGACCATATTAATGAATTCAGCTCAGACCACACAGAAGTAATTGTTAGCCAAGATACCAGCCGGACTCAGCAATTTATTCGCGCAATCAATTCATCAGTTGTCATGGTAAATGCTTCTTCACGATTTTCTGACGGGGGACAACTTGGTTTAGGCTCAGAAATAGGTATTTCTACCAGTAAACTGCATGCTTATGGGCCAATGGGCTTAGCCTCTTTAACTACAGAGAAGTTTGTTGTCTTAGGGGATGGTCAAGTAAGAAGTTAAGGGGTATGGGCATTGTGCTTGCTGATTAGAATTTACCTATCAGCAAGTCAATGTATATAGAACTTTCGATTACCAGCAATTTTATTTAGCCTAAGCTTATTTAGCAAGCTCATTCATCATTTTATCTAAACTACGCTCTATGTCTTTTTCCAAGCTAGCTTCAATAGCATCTTCAGAGATCACTATTTCTGAGACCACTAATTTTTCAATCGAACTTTGCTTCATATCTATGGTTGGATTTGTTGCTTGCTCGTTTGCCAATGAGCCAAAAGACAAGGCAGTTAACACTAATGCAAAAACAGTTTTGTTCATCACGGCACCCTCAAATAACTATATACAATAAAATAACTTCATTTGAATACTCAATTGAAGTATTCAGTTAATAGAATACATCTTGTGCAAATTATATCTGTTAAGGATGTTAATAGAGCTGTTAACAATTGTACGACTTTAGTAACAACAAAAACTAGGCCCGCTTAGTTTATCTATCAATAACGGAGTGTCTTTATATTGCTTTAAAAATAAGAACAACAATAATCAATAATCGTTTTGGCTTTGATCTCAAATTTGGCATGGGCTGGCACATAAAAAGATTCGCCGCCTTTAATACTTTGCCACTCGGTGGTTTCAGGCAATAAAATATCACATTCACCCGAAGCAATTTCCATCAACTCTTTTTCTGCCGTAGCAAATTTATAATCTCCCGGCATCATAATGCCTAAGGTTTTAAAGCTACCGTCAGCAAAGGTAATTTTTCTACTGGTAACTTTACCGTCAAAATATATATTAGCCGCTTTGGTTATTGTTATATTGTGAAATTCAGTCATCTTATTTCTCTCGATTAGTGGCGTATGTCGCTCTCTCATTGTAGTCATAAAAAAGCGGCATTGGTGATTAAACCAATACCGCCATTTGCAGCGAGCAAATTTATCTAAGTAAAACCTTATAAATTAGATTCAACTATGCGTTTCATATCAGTCATATAACCGCGTAATTCTTTACCTACAACTTCAACTTTATGATTACGAATCGCGTCATTCACTTCAATTAAACGTACGTTATCAACACCGTTTGAGCTTTCTTTTAGGCCTTCACCTAACTGCTCTAATGTTAACTTACTTGCATAATCAGCAAGCAAAGGTTGAGCTGCGTGAGTAAATAGGTAGTTACCATATTCAGCAGTATCAGAAATAACTACATTCATTTCATAAAGCTTGTTACGAGCAATACAGTTGGCAATTAATGGCGTTTCATGTAGAGATTCATAATAAGCTGACTCTTCAATAATACCGGCAGCAACCATAGATTCGAATGCTAATTCAACACCCGCTTTGATCATAGCTACAACAAATATGCCTTTGTCATAATATTCTTGCTCAGTGATTTCTGTCTCACTATCTGCAGCTAATTCAAATGAAGTTTCAGCTGTTTCAGCACGCCACTTTAAAAGGTTAGCATCGTCATTTGCCCAGTCAGCCATCATAGTGCGAGAGAATTCACCTTCAATGATGTCATCCATATGCTTTTCAAATAATGGACGAAGAATCACTTTAAGCTCTTCAGCCATATCAAACGCTTTAATTTTCGCAGGGTTTGATAAACGGTCCATCATGTTGGTAATGCCGCCGTGCTTTAAACCTTCAGTGGTTGTTTCGATACCAAATTGTAATAATTTACGAGCGTAAGCCGCGTCCATACCTTGAGCAACTAATTGCTTATGGCCAAGTACCGCTGCAGTTTGCAACATACCGCAAAGAATTGTTTGCTCACCCATTAAGTCAGACTTAACTTCAGCGATGAAAGAAGACTCTAAAACACCAGCACGGTCACCGCCTGTTGCTGAAGCATAAGCTTTTGCAATCGCTAACCCGTTGCCTTGAGGATCATTTTCAGGATGAACAGCAATCAGCGTTGGTACACCAAAACCACGTTTGTATTCTTCACGTACTTCAGTACCCGGGCACTTAGGTGCAACCATAACTACGGTGATATCAGGGCGAACTTGCATACCTTCTTCAACGATATTAAAACCGTGAGAATAAGAAAGTGTTGCACCTTGTTTCATCAACGGCATTACCGCAGTTACTGCTGAAGTATGTTGCTTATCAGGCGTTAAGTTCAATACTAAATCAGCCTGAGGAATTAATTCTTGGTAATTACCTACTTTGAAACCATTCTCTGTCGCCCACTGCCAAGATTGACGCTTTTCACTAATAGCAGCATCACGAAGTGCATAAGAAATATTCAAACCTGAGTCACGCATATTCAAACCTTGGTTCAAACCTTGTGCGCCACAACCAACAATGACAATGTTCCAGTCTTTGATGAAGTTACAACCGTCACTGAATTCTTCACGTTGCATAAAACGGCATTTGCCTAATTGTGATAATTTTTCGCGTAAGCTCAAAGTATTGAAATAATTGCTCATGGTGATCCTCGTATACTTTCAAAGTATGTTTATTCAAATAAGTGATCAGTAAATACTGACGATGATTGGAGCATAGCTAAAAGTTCTTGTTGCGTAAAATGATATATTTGCACTATTACGTTGCGTTTTATGCAAGAATGTATTTAGTTAGCAATATACTTAAAATTATTAAGCGGTGAACTATGGACTTCAAATCTCTATCTATGTTTCAGCATTTGGCTCAGAGCCTACATTTTGGCAAAACAGCAGCAGCATTTCATTTAAGCCCATCCACTTTGAGCCGTTCAATACAACGTCTTGAGCAACAGGTTGGCGTTAGTTTATTGCACCGCGATAATCGCACGGTTTTGTTAACTGACGCAGGAATTAAATTTAAAGCCTATGCAGAACAACAACTTGAGCAGTGGCAAATATTCAAACAGTCGGTTGATCAAAAACATCAGGCATTAACAGGGAAACTACGAATTTACTGCTCGGTTACCGCTGCCTATTCGCACTTACCGCCTTTGCTTGAGCGCTTCAGACAACAGCATCCATTAGTCGAAATAGTATTAACCACAGGCGATGCGTCAGATGCACTTGAGCAAGTACAGCAAAACTTAGTTGATTTTGCTATCGCCGCTAATCCTGAAAATTTACCACGAAGCGTATACTTTCAACATTTGGCGACCATTCCGTTATCAGTTATCGCACCAACCATGAATTGTGCAGTGCAACAGCTGTTGCAAAGTGACATTTTAGCTTGGGCTGATATTCCGATAATTTTGCCAGAGCATGGTCCGGCCCGTAAGCGTTTTGATTATTGGTTTAGAAAAAAGCAGCAAGGTAAAGCCAATATCTACGCCACCGTTTCAGGCCACGAAGCTTTAGTGAGCATGGTTGCGTTAGGTTGTGGTGTTGGCATTGTGCCACAGGTTGTCGTTGAGAATAGTCCGGTAAAAGATCGAGTGAAATATATCGAAGGTGTCGGTGAAATAGAGCCGTTTGAACTCGGAATTTGTTGCTTGAACCAATACCGCGAGCAGCCAATTACCCAAGCGTTTTTTGATTCAATTACCTAAAGTTATTCGTAGGTATAAAACTGAAAATGAAGATAAAACTAAAATAAATAACCATATATCTTGGTAGCGAAGCTACTGCCCTATACACAAATTGCTTCCGTTAAATGGCGCAAAATTCTATCCATAGCCCGATAGGATAGTGCCTCAATTAAATGCTCATGAAGAATTTTTTCACAACCTTGCATATCAGCTAAGGTGCGAGAAATTTTCAGTATTTTGTGATGCGCACGTGTTGATAATCCAAGTTTTTCCACCGCCAATTCCAAAAACTCATTGTCATCAGCAGACAATGCACAATGCACTCGAATCTCACTGCTAAAAAGGTGCGCGTTGGCTTTTCCTTGTCTTGATAACTGCACTTGACGACAATTCCCCACACGTTTTTGGATCTCATTGCTCGACTCATTTATCGAACTTTGTTCAGACCACATACCTTTTGGCAGCCTTGTTACTTCAATTTGAATATCAATACGGTCTAAAAAAGGCCCAGACAAGCGGTTTAAATATCGAAGTACTTGCTCTGGCGTACTGCGTTTATCATTATAAAAACCTGTTGGACTAGGATTCATCGCCGCGACCAATTGAAAACAGGCGGGGAAAGTTTGCTTATGCATCGCTCTTGAAATAGTGACTTGCCCCGACTCCATCGGCTCTCTTAGCACATCAAGAACCTTACGCTCATATTCAGGTAACTCATCTAAAAATAAAACACCATTGTGTGCCAGTGAAATTTCTCCCGGTTGCGGTTGTCCGCCACCACCAACTAAAGCTGCAGCACTGGCAGTATGATGAGGCGATCTAAACGGCCTTCTTAACCATGTTTCTTTATTAATTTTGTGATGGCTAATCGATTGAATAGCCGCACTAGCCAAAGCCTCTTCCTCTGTCATCAGCGGTAAAATTCCACTAAGGCGGCTTGCCAACATAGTTTTTCCCGTACCGGGCGGGCCAATAAGTAATAAGTTATGCCCACCACTAGCCGCAATTTCCAAAGCACGTTTAGCCAGTGGCTGCCCAATAACATCAGCCATATCTGCATGATTTTCTGAATAAGTTATTTCACTCTTATTTTCTTCGATGAACGGCAATTTATTTTGACCAGCAAAATGTGGATATAACTGACATAAGTGTTCAATAGCATGTATTTTTGCTTCCTTAACCCAGCTAGCCTGCTCGGCATTTTCTCGGGGTAGAATCAGCGTTCTTTTATTTTGAGAACACGCCATCGCAACGGGGATCTCACCAACAATTGGACGTAACTCGCCAGAGAGCGCAAGTTCACCAACAAATTCATAATTGCTGACATCAGTTTGAGGTAATTGGTCTGAGGCAATGAGAATGCCTACGGCAATTGGTAAATCGAATCGCCCACCTTCTTTTGGCAAATCAGCTGGAGCGAGATTAATAATAATTTTTTTAGCTGGAAACTCGTAACCACAATTAATAATGGCGCTGCGTACGCGCTCTTTTGATTCTCGAACTGATGTTTCAGGCAAACCAACAATGTGAAAGGCAGGAAGTCCATTTGATATGTGCACCTCCACCGTAACAAGGGGGGATTCTAATCCGATGCGGGCACGACTATAAACACTTGCAAGTGACATGAAATTCCATTTCCAACAGTCTATTTTATTTCAGTGTAGATGTCTTTCATCAAAATGCTAACTCAGCCACGCGATCAAGTGATTCATTTAAACCTTATTCATCAATAATTTAATTTTACTAGTACAGTTAACATATGAATGCCCCCATGACTTAACCTCTGATTAAACAAGTTAAAAAGGGTCGTTTATAACAAGAGCGTAAATAAACAATTAAAAAACTATAATAAAAAAGCTTGCTCTCAATATTAGAGCTATGGTACTAATTTAAATAAGCTCGGTAGAGCACCTAACAATTTATAAAAATAGCAAATAGATACAAATACTATGTACAACTTTAGTTCAGTGATTATTAACATTCTCGTCGTGGTGATTATTAAATCGTCGCGGGGGTATTCGTTGAGCTAGAAAAAGCAAATAATCGAATTCCAACCCCCGCACCGAAAGGTCCGGGGGTTTTTTATTTTTAACCTAAGCAATTAAATTTTTACTTTAAAAGGTGCTAAGTGTTCAACAAGGAAAAACTTTTGTTGAACATAAAGTAAACACAACATGGCAAGCGACAAAACCCAAACTGGTGGTTCATTACTTTTTTCCATTTTGCAACAACATGGTGTAACCGATGTATTTGGTTACCCTGGTGGAGCAATTATGCCAATTTACGACGCACTCTATGATAGCGACGTAAACCATTTTTTGTGCCGACATGAACAAGGCGCTGCCTTTTCAGCTGTCGGATACGCTCGAGCATCAGGTAAAGTAGGCGTTTGTCTCGCCACTTCAGGACCTGGGGCAACGAATCTAATTACCGGTTTAGCCGACGCCATGTCTGATTCTATTCCTATTGTTGCAATAACAGGTCAAGTAGCAATGGCAGCTATGGGATCTGACGCATTTCAAGAAGTTGATATTTTTGGTTTGTCACTCGCTTGTACCAAGCACTCTTTTCAAGTAACAAATATTGATGATTTAGCAAATGTACTTCATCAAGCTTTTGCTATCGCACTTGAAGGAAGGCAGGGGCCAGTACTGGTAGATATTCCTAAAGACATTCAGCTGGCACAAGTAACAAATAACGTTGGCATAGATTCAAGCTTAATCAATAAAGTAAAACTTCCACCAGCCAATGTTGGCAAAGCTATTGCCTTGCTAAGCCAAGCTAAAAAGCCGGTATTATATGTAGGTGGTGGAGTCGGCATGGCCAATGCAGTTGATGAAGTTCGCGAATTTGTTAATGTAACGGGTATTCCAAGTGTCTCAACACTGAAAGGCTTAGGTGCCATAGACCCTGAAGACGAAAGTTATTTGGGCATGCTTGGTATGCATGGCACAAAGGCCGCCAATTTAGCCGTGCAAGAGTGTGATTTACTCATTGCCGTCGGCGCTCGTTTTGATGACCGTGTAACGGGCAAGTTAGGTGAATTTGCCCCGCACGCAAAAGTCATTCACTTTGACATTGATACGGCTGAAATTAACAAGCGTCGTTTTGCTGATGCTAATATTCTAGGTGACTTAAAAGTAAATGTACCGGCACTAGCGATACCTATTTCGATTCAGCCGTGGCAAGAGCAGTGCCAAGCAATGAAGCGTGATTTCACTTGGCAATATGACCACCCCAATACGACTATTTTTGCACCTGCTGTTTTAAAAGAACTAAGTGAAAAAGTCCCCGAAAGAACTGTAGTAACTACCGATGTTGGCCAGCATCAAATGTGGTCAGCTCAACATATGTCATTTAATGATCCGAGCGACTTTTTAACCAGCGGTGGTATGGGCACAATGGGCTTTGGTTTACCTGCCGCAATTGGCGCACAAATTAGCCGGCCCAATGATATGGTGATCACTATAACGGGTGACGGTTCAATCATGATGAACGTGCAAGAATTAGCAACTATTAAGCGTTTTCAATTACCGGTAAAAATCGTTTTAATTGACAATTCAAAACTGGGCATGGTTCGTCAATGGCAAGACCTATTTTTCAATGGCCGTTTAAGTGAAACTGATTTATCTGACAATCCGGACTTTGTCATGTTAGCGAATGCCTTTGATATTAAGTCACGGATGATCAGCAATAAATCAGAAGTATCTGACGCTATAGAAGAAATGCTTTCTCATCAGGGAGCTTACTTATTACAAATTAAAATTAATGCACAAGACAATGTATGGCCATTAGTGCCGCCAGAAACAGCCAACGATAAAATGATGGAGAGCACTTAAAATGACATCTTATCAACTCATTATCACCGCAGATGATAAACAAGTAGTGCTTGAGCGTATTTTACAAGTAACTCGCTATCGCGGTTTCCTAATTGACGGTATGGAAGCTAAAGTAAATACAGGCAATAACGTAGCAACTATTATTTTAGCAGTGAGTAGTGACCGCCCTATCGGGTTATTACTCGATCAAATAAATAAATTAATCGACATAAAAAGTGTCGCTTTTGGTGATACCGTTGCACCAACTTGCGCTTAAAAAACACTTAAGGTAATTAACTTTAAGATAATAATCACTTAAAGGAATAAAGGCAGGAAAATCATGGCAAAAGTAAATGCAGAACTTATCTGGTTTAATGGCGAATTAATGCCATGGCAAAACGCTACTGTCCATGTCATGAGCCACGCATTACATTATGGTTCTTCTGTCTTTGAAGGGATCCGTGCTTATGAAACACACCAAGGCACCTGCATATTCAGGTTAGAAGACCATATAAAACGTCTTTTTGACTCAGCAAAAATTTATCGTATGCATATTCCTTTTTCTCATGAGGAATTAGTTAAAGCATGTAAACAAGCAGTGGTAGAAAACAAGCTCAGTGCTGCTTATCTAAGGCCTTTAGTTTTTTTAGGCGATGTCGGCATGGGCCTACGCCCACCGATTGATGCTGATGCCGATGTCATGATCGCAGCATTTAGCTGGCAAGCCTATCTTGGCGCCGATGCTTTTGAAGCTGGTGTAGATGTGGGCGTATCAAGTTGGAACCGCTTGGCACCAAATACAATGCCAACAGCAGCTAAAGCGGGTGGCAATTATTTGTCTTCGCAATTAATTTCAATGGAAGCAAGACGGCATGGTTATACCGAGGGCATTGCCCTTGATAACAATAATCAAGTAAGTGAAGGCGCTGGGCAAAACCTCTTTTTAGTACGAAATGGCATCATATTTACGCCACCAGCTAGTGCCTCTATTTTACAAGGCATAACTCGCGATACAGTGTTTATTTTAGCGAAAGAGTTAGGTTTTGAAGTACGAGAAGAAACCATTTCTCGAGAAGCTCTTTACCTGTGCGATGAATTTTTTATGACTGGCACAGCGACAGAAATAGTGCCGGTAAGAACGGTAGACAAACTACCTGTTGGCGACGGTAA
>PJEL010001644.1_pt1 | contig 22039 bp, 18 predicted proteins | sample 1853271 | NCBI WGS metagenome assembly PJEL01 (sample SAMN08108733, study PRJNA415343) | Invertebrate metagenome, whole genome shotgun sequencing project. | host: Globobulimina | place: Sweden: Gullmar Fjord | collected 2015-08
TTGGTGGAGCGGGGGGGAATCGAACCCCCGTCCAAAAAGCCTACATCCTCGGTACTACATGCTTAGTCGCTTATTTATTTAACCAATTAGACGCCAAGCGACAGGCTTCGTCATGGTGAGCTTGATACTATTTCGCGGTTCAGCCTCAAGCATGCTTCCCTCGCTAACCTATTTGGGGTGACCATCAATCCTCTAACCAATAGGTGAGATTTCAAGGTGATGGCTAGCCTAAGCGGCTAGTGCGAACGTTTCGTCGTTAGCAATTATAGTTTTGCGGCTTTTTACCAGGCCAACCGCCCCTGGGCATGCACCTTGGGTTTCGTGAATCTTGTCGAATCCTAGATCCGCCCCAAAGTTTGACTATTAAAAATAGTCTACAAAGCGCATTGTACCGCGCTTTATTCGATTAAACAACGTGGTAATTTTTAACCAGTTATCTATCCAAATTCTTGTTTTTCATTAATCGACCTTTATCAACCTGCCATTCACGGTCTTTTATGTCGGCTCGTTTGTCGTGGTCTTTCTTACCTTTACCAAGATAAAATTCTAATTTAACCCAACAAGCTTTCCAATACATTGCGGTTGCAATGATTGAATACCCGTCACGTTCAACTGCGCCAATAAGCTGGTCGAGTTCACGTCGGTTTAATAATAATTTACGTGGGCGCACAGGGTCACATACTACATGACTTGATGCGGCATTAAGTGGCATTATTTCACTACCTACTAAATATGCTTCACGGTCTTTGATCGTGACGAAACATTCAGAGATATTTACTTTACCGCTACGAATACTTTTAATCTCCCAACCTTGCAAGCTCATACCACCTTCAAACTTATCAGTAAGATTGTAGTTGTGACGTGCTTTTTTGTTGAGAGCAATTGTATTGCTATTTGATGATTTTGATTTTTTCTTTGCCATAATGGCCGACATTATACGGAGAAAAATTTGCTTTTAAATAGAAATTTATCTTTTCGTATAATAATGCGCTTTTTGTTGGGCTTTGGTATCATGTAGGCGTTAATTATTGAGGGAAATAAATGCCATCTATAAGCCGTAGTGCCTTGATTATGCACAGTGTTGATGAAATGTATAAACTGATCAATGATGTTAAATGTTATCCAAGCTTTGTACCTGATTGCAGTGACAGTAAGATAATTTCCCAAGACGAAACATCGATGACAGCCGCTTTGTTGGTTTCAAAGGGTGGTTTGAAGAAATGGTTTACCACTAAAAATGAATTAGTTGAGAATCATAAAGTGATTATGCACTTAGTTGACGGCCCTTTTAAAAAATTGACGGGGGGTTGGACATTAACGGCGTTGTCAGACGAAGCCAGTAAAATTAGCTTAGATTTAGAGTACGAGTTTTCAAATAAAATGTTTGATATTGCCTTTGGCAGAGTCTTTAACCATATGGCGAATAATATGGTGCAAGCATTTACTCAAAGAGCAAAAGAGGTATACGGTTAACATGTCTAATAATGATGAAAATGAAATGGTTGCTGTTGATACACAATTGCAGATTGAGGTTGTTTACGGTACACCAACTAAACAAAAGATTTTGGTTGTTTCAGTCGATAAGGGTTGCACTATTGAACAAGCAATAGAGCAATCAGGTATTCAATCTCTATTTGCTGATATTGACCTGAACAAGAATAAGGTGGGTATTTGGAATCGTAGCGCAAAACTTTCTGATGTATTAAATGATCTCGACCGTATTGAAATATATCGTCCTTTAATTGCAGACCCGAAAGAAGTGAGAAAGCGTCGAGCTGAAAAGGCAAAGGAAGAAGGGCGTGCGGATAAAACTACCGGTGGTCGAGTTAATCCATTACGTGCTAGCTAGTAAAGTTGCTTGGCTTTTTCCTGTTTAGGTAAGCAACAAAAAAGCTTATTAAATCACCTGATTTAATAAGCTTTTTTTATATTAAATTTACTAAAAGTTAAGCCAGCGTTAACTTAATTTAACTTTACAGTAAAGTTAGTTAACCATCGGTGTATAAAAACTTTCAGGTATTTTGAAGTCACCTTCAGCAGATAATAATTTATTATCTTCAAATTTGATGACAAATTGTTTCTTTTGATTGAATGCTTCATTACGACCAGATTTAAATCGGTAAACATAATGCCATGTATTATCTTCGAAAGAGTCAATGATAACCGGGCTTCCTAATACAAACTTTACTTGTTCTTTGGTCATTTCTATTTGTAGTTTGTCGATATCTTTTTGCTCAAGGAAGTTGCCTTGAGGAATATCTCTGCGAAATACCCAACTTGAACATGCTGAGGTTGTAATTATAAGTAATGCAACAATTAGGGTTCTAAACAACATTTAACTCTATATATCCAATAATGTGTGAATGGGAATAATAACTAAGCATGGCTTTAGTTTCAAAGCGTTTTTAAACATATTCGAAAATTGTCTTTAACTTGCGAGCAGTTCTTGGGCATTTGCCATACTATTATTCGTGATTTTATCGCCCGCTAGTAGACGAGCTATTTCTTTGACGCGACTTTGCTTACTAAGTTCCGTTACCGTGGTTTCTGTATGTTCACCGTCGGTAAGTTTTGCGACAAATAACTGCTGATGTCCTTTACAAGCAACTTGTGGAAGATGCGTTACACATATTACTTGTGTATTTTGCGCTAGTTGTTGCAGCTTTGCACCAACCATTGCAGCGGTTGGGCCACTAATTCCAACGTCAACCTCATCAAAAATAAGTGAAGGTGTGATCACTTTTCCGGCAAGTATTACTTGCATTGCTAAACTAATACGAGAAAGTTCACCACCTGAAGCGACTTTGTGCATAGCTTCAAGTGCTTGCCCTGGGTTTAGGCTAACTAAAAATTCTACATAGTCAGTTCCATTTGATGAAATTAATTTACTTTCATTTTTTTGTACTATCACCTCAAATTTACCATGTGCCATATTTAGGTCATGTAAACTTTCACTGATCAGGCTACTTAGTTTTTTTGCTGCTTTACTACGTGACTTTGATAGTTTTAATGCTGCTTGATGATAAGCCTGCTCAGCTTTTTCTATTTCATCAATAACCGTTGAAAGCCTAGTTTCATCAGAGCATATAAGGGCTAGTTCTTTAGACAAGTTAGCATGAAAATCAGGTAAGTTTTCAGGCGTCACACTATGTTTTTTAGCAAGAATAATGGCTTGAGAATAACGAGTTTCGATAACTGAGTATGCTTCAGGATCGAGTTCTACTTTGTCGTGGTAATGCCTAAGGTCAGTGGTTGCATCTTCTATTTGTATCAGTGATTCGTTAAGCGTTGTTGTAATATCATTTAATGTTTCATCAATATTTTTATATATAGATAAGCTATCGATTGCTTTTCGAAGGCTGTCAGTAATATTGAATTGTTCATTTTCTGCCATTAACTGCAGTGAAAATAATGTTTCATTTAATATGCTTTGCGCACTGCTATGGCGTTTATAATCATTTTCTAAGGTTTGAAATTCATCAGTTTGTAATGAAAACTCATCAAGCTCTGTTACTTGATACTGCAACAGTTGTTGTTTGGCGTCTCGTTGCATTTTGCTTTCCTGCAGTGCAGTTAATTCGGCAGAAAAACTGTGCCATTGTTGATAATAATATTTTACGTCGTCGAGTAAATCTTGATGTGTAGCATAATCATCGATTATCCGTCGTTGTTCATTTGCTTTGGTGATGAGTTGATGGTCGTGTTGACCATGAATATTGATAAGTAATTGTCCAAGCTCTTTTAGCTGCGTTAAAGGCACTTGGCTACCATTAATATAAGATTTAGAGCGACCCTCAGCGGAGATAATACGGCGTAATATACAGTCGTCGTCACAGAGTAAATCTCGCTCGGTTAGCCATTTAGCAGCAATAGGGTTTTGTTTTACATCAAAAGTAGCGGCAAGCTCTGCTTTAGTTGTATTGGGCCGTACAACATTTGTATTAGCGCGTTCACCTAAACATAGCCCTAATGCGTCAATAGCAATAGATTTACCAGCACCTGTTTCACCGGTGATGGTGGTCATTCCTTTTTGCCAATCTAGGTCGAGCGAACGAACAATAGCGAAATTTTGAATGTTTAGGTGCAGTAACATGACGGTCTCTTATATAACTTGCGATTACAGGTATTCAGAAAAATTTAATTTTAAGAACAGCTAAAACTCTATACTGGTAATTTATACAGTGTTTTGTTTTTATGCAAGTGTCATGGTGCAATTAATGGTCAGGTTTTGATTAATCTATTGAATTAGTAGAGTTTATTACCCCAACTTAATTTACTTCTCAAAACATTAAAATAATCGTGGTCGAGTGGGTGAATTAAGCGAATAGCATTTTCGCTTTTTCTAATGATAACTTCATCGCCGGGCATTACCGCTAAAATAACGTGGCCATCACAACTTACTTGTAAGTTTTCATAATTTTCATTAGCAAGTACCAATTTTATTTCGCTATTACCATCAACAACAATGGGTCGACTAGTGAGTGTATGTGGAAACATTGGCACCAAAGATAATGCATTTAAGTTTGGTGTTAAAATTGGGCCACCCGCAGACATGGAATAAGCAGTAGAGCCAGTAGGGGTTGATATAATCAGGCCGTCTGAACGCTGACTAAACATAAATGAACCGTCGATATAAACTTCAAATTCGATCATGTTGGCTACTTTGCCTGCATGCAGCACTGCTTCATTTACTGCGCTATTTGCACTTTTAAGTTTTCCGTGGCGATAAACTTCTGCTTCTATTATAAAGCGCTGCTCAGAGCGTGATTCGCCTTGAAGAATTTTTTCTAAGGGCTCAATGGCATCGGTTGGTGAAAGGTCGGTTAAAAAACCTAAGTTGCCGCGGTTAACGCCGATCACACCTATGTCATAACAAGAAAGCACACGTGCAGCGCCAAGCATATAGCCGTCGCCACCAACAACAATGGCAAGATCTGCCATCTCGCCTATTTCAGTGAGCGAGTGTTTATTTATATTCTCAATAGATAATGACGGCGCAACAGAATGCTCAACGAGCACTTTGTATTTTTGGCTTGTTAAATATTGGTGCAAATTTTCGATGGTGAGTGATGCACCTTCATGATGTGGTTTGCCAATTAGACCGATTGTTTTATATAGCTTTGTCATAAGTTTAGGGAGAAAATACAGTATATGGTGTTAAGTTTCGCTGTTAATTGAACCGTTGTAAAGTTCACTTTTTTCAATTGTTTTGCTTTTCATGCTTGAATCAAAAAAACAAAGCCCCATAATTAGCATTATTGAGTTTTAATAGACATTTTATCTTGGAGCTTTTCATGGCTAATGAGTCAACTGAAAATAGTAGTACAGAAGATCTTTCCCCTGAACAATTGGCTGACGAAATTGTTCAACAAGCTGAAGAACAAGTTGAAGAGCAGCATGAGCATGCTCATGAAGTTATCAGCGACGAACAAGAAAAAATTAATGAATTAGAATTAGCACTTGTTGCAGCAAAATCAACAGTCGCCGATCAAAAAGATTCAGTAATTCGAGCAAAAGCAGAAGTTGATAATATGCGTCGTCGTGCTGCACAAGACGTTGAGAAAGCGCGTAAGTTTGCACTTGAAAAGTTCGCCGGTGAAATGCTGGTAACGGTTGATAACTTAGAAAGAGCATTACAAAACATTGATAAAGAAGATGAAAGCAATAAAGGTATCATTGAAGGTATTGAGCTTACCTACCAAGGTTTAATTGCGTCTTTAGAGAAATTTGGTGTTAAAGCGGTTGATCCTCAAGACCAACCATTTAACCCTGAGCTTCATCAAGCAATGTCTATGCAAGAAGTTGAAGGTGTTGCGCCAAACACTGTTATAGCGGTAATGCAAAAAGGCTATGAACTAAACGGTCGACTAGTTCGTCCGGCAATGGTTATGGTTTCAAAAGCTGCACCAAGTGTAGATACATCTGCTTAATTACAGCAGTAAAAAACTAAAGCCAAGCATTTTGCTTGGCTTTTTTATTTTAACTTTTTAGATAACATTTAGTTTTCAAAGCAATAATAGAGCCGCATTGTTTAAATGGAAGAAAGTGATTGTAAAAAAAAATACATTTTTTTACTTTTTTCTATTGAAACCCTATTTAGCGCCCCCATTAATTGTTCATCTAAAGAATTTATTTGTTTAACGTATTTCGGAGATCCTAAAGATGGGCAAAATAATTGGTATTGACCTAGGGACAACTAACTCATGTGTAGCTGTTCTTGATGGCGACAGTGTTCGCGTAATTGAAAATGCAGAGGGTGATCGTACAACACCTTCAATTATTGCATACACAGAAGAAGGTGAAACGTTAGTAGGACAGCCTGCTAAACGTCAATCAGTAACAAACCCTAAAAATACACTATTTGCTATCAAACGTTTAATTGGTCGTCGTTTTGAAGACAAAGAAGTACAACGTGATATCAGCATTATGCCTTTTGGCATTGTAAAAGCTGATAACGGCGATGCTTGGGTTACTGCACGTGATAAAAACGTTGCTCCACCACAAGTTTCTGCTGAAGTTTTAGCAAAAATGAAAAAGACTGCTGAAGATTACCTAGGTGAAACTGTCACTGAAGCGGTAATCACGGTTCCTGCGTACTTTAACGATTCTCAACGTCAAGCAACGAAAGATGCTGGCCGTATTGCTGGTCTTGAAGTTAAGCGTATTATCAACGAACCAACTGCAGCGGCACTTGCTTACGGCATGGATAAGCAAGAAGGCGATAAAGTTGTAGCGGTATACGATTTAGGTGGTGGTACATTTGATATCTCAATTATTGAAATTGATGAAGTTGAAGGCGAGCACACTTTTGAAGTACTAGCGACTAACGGTGATACTCACTTAGGTGGTGAAGATTTTGATAACCGTTTGATCAACTACCTAGTAGCTGAATTCAAAAAAGACCAAGGCATGGATCTAACAACTGATCCTCTTGCGATGCAGCGTTTGAAAGAAGCCGCTGAAAAAGCAAAATGTGAGCTTTCTTCTGCACAACAAACTGATGTTAACTTACCTTACATCACTGCCGATGGTTCTGGCCCTAAGCACATGAACATTAAAGTTACACGTGCAAAACTTGAGTCACTAGTAGAAGACATGGTTCAGGCAACATTAGTGCCATTAAAGCAAGCGCTTAAAGATGCAGACTTATCAACTGGCGACATCAACGATGTTATCTTAGTTGGCGGTCAATCTCGTATGCCAATGGTACAAAAAGCGGTTACAGACTTCTTTGGTAAAGAGCCACGTAAAGATGTTAACCCTGATGAAGCGGTAGCTTCTGGTGCAGCAATTCAAGCGGGTGTTCTTTCTGGTGATGTAACAGACGTTCTTTTATTAGATGTTACACCACTATCATTAGGTATTGAGACTATGGGCGGCGTGATGACGAAAGTTATCGATAAAAACACCACCATTCCTACAAAACAGTCGCAAACATTCTCAACTGCTGACGATAACCAAGCAGCGGTAACTGTGCATGTTTGTCAAGGTGAGCGTAAGCAAGCAAGCGCTAACAAATCTCTTGGTCAATTTAATCTTGAAGGTATTGACCCTGCACCACGTGGTACACCGCAAATCGAAGTTACTTTCGATATTGATGCCGATGGTATCTTGCATGTTACTGCAAAAGATAAGAATACAGGTAAAGAACAGAAAATTACCATTAAAGCGTCTTCTGGTTTGTCTGATGATGAAGTAGAGCAAATGGTACGTGATGCAGAAGCTAATGCTGATGAAGATGCGAAGTTTGAAGAGTTAGTGCAAACTCGCAACCAAGCTGATGGCATGGTTCACGCAACTCGCAAGCAAGTTGAAGAAGCGGGCGATGAGTTACCAAGTGAAGAAAAAGAGAAAATCGAAGCGGCTATTTCTGAGCTTGAAGAAGCAATTAAAGGTGATGATAAAGAAGCGATTGATGCTAAATCTCAAGCGTTGATGGAAGCATCTGCTAAGTTAATGGAAATTTCTCAAGCAAAAGCTCAAGCACAAGGGGCACCTGAAGGTGGAGCACCTGAAGCTGACAACGCAGCACCAGCTGACGATGTTGTTGATGCAGAGTTTGAAGAAGTTAAAGAAGATAACAAGTAATAATTATTGTAGTTACTGCGGTGTTTAATAACGCTTCAGTAACTTAATACTTTACATGTTAATGCTTTTGTAGACAAAGCGCCGATAGTCTCGGCGCTTTTGTCTGTTAAGAGAAACAGGTTTGATATCAATTTGTTTGGCTGTTTAGTTATTACTTAATACGGCAAATAACCAAGTAATCAACCAAATGTGTATCCCAAATTTTAGCAGTATTTTTGAGTAAAAAGTAACTATGTCAAAACGTGATTATTATGAAACATTAGGTGTTTCAAAAGATGCCTCTGAGCGCGATATTAAGAAAGCCTACAAACGTTTAGCGATGAAACTTCATCCTGATCGTAACGAAGGTGACAAAGCAAAAGAAGAGCAATTTAAAGAAGTTAAAGAAGCTTACGAAATTCTTAATGATGATCAAAAACGTGCTGCTTACGATCAATATGGTCATGCTGCATTTGAACAAGGTGGTCATGGCGGCGGCGGGTTTGGCGGCGGTGGTGGCGGTTTTGGTCAAGACTTCGGTGATATTTTCGGTGATATTTTTGGCGGAGGTGGTGGCCGTGGCCGTCAACAGCGTCAGCAACGTGGTTCTGATCTTCGTTATAATCTTGACCTGACACTTGAAGAAGCGGTTAAAGGCAAAACCTTAGAAATTAAAGTACCAACAATGGTGAGTTGTGAGCCATGTGATGGTAGTGGTGCTAAAAAAGGCAGCAGTGCTAAAACATGTTCAACCTGTCATGGCCATGGTCAAGTGCAAATGCGCCAAGGCTTATTTGCTGTTCAACAGACATGTCCAACGTGTAGCGGTCAAGGTAAAACAATTGCTAACCCGTGTAACTCTTGTCACGGCAAAGGCCGTGTAGAGAAAACGAAGACACTTTCTGTGAAAATTCCACCAGGTGTTGATACCGGTGATCGCATTCGTTTATCAGGTGAAGGTGAAGCCGGTGAACAAGGTGCACCTGCAGGCGACTTGTATGTTCAAGCGAATGTTAGAGACCACAATATTTTTGTTCGTGACGAAAATAACCTTTACTGTGAAGTGCCAATTAGTTTTACTACAGCAGCACTCGGTGGCGATATTGAAGTACCAACGCTTGAAGGTAAAGTGAAGTTAAAAGTGCCAAAAGAAACGCAAACAGGCAAGATGTTCCGTTTACGTGGTAAAGGTGTTAAGTCAGTACGTAGCCACTCAACGGGCGACTTAATGTGTAAAGTGGTTATTGAAACGCCAGTAAGTTTGTCGGGCGACCAAGCTGATTTATTACGACAATTAGAAGAGAAAATGGGCAAGAGTACAAGTAAGCACAGCCCGAAAGAAACAGGTTTCTTTGATGGCGTTAAAAAGTTCTTTGATGACTTGAAAAGTTAATTTATCTTAGACAAAGTGAAAGCTATAAAACAAAAATCCCGCTATTAAGCGGGATTTTTGTTGGTCAGTATAAAAAGGCTTTATTGCTTACTCGTCAAAATTTGGTAATACGCCGCTGCGGCTATGTTCGAATATTAGCGATGTTTCAACAGTAGTAACTGCTTCGCGAGAAGTAATGGCATTAAAAACGAACTGTCGTAAATGCTCACTGTCTTTAACCGACATATGAATAAAGTAATCATAGCTGCCACCCATATGGTACAAGCTGATAATTTCTGGCAATTTAAGTAAATCGTCTCTTAATTCATTCACAATAACTTCAGAGTAGGGTTGTAATTTTATTGCGGCTATTGCTTCAATATTGCCGCCAATTGAATTGAAGTTAATATCAATAAATGCATTTTTGATAACACCACTTTGCTTCATACGTTTTACACGCTCTAAACAAGTTGATGGTGCAATACCAATCTGAGCGGCAAGTTCTTTATTTGTTATATCCGCATTTTTATATAAGATAGTTAAAATACGTAAATCTATATCATCTAACTTTTTCATCAATTACACTCGTGAAATAACATGCTTAATCATTTGATTAACAATTCTATTTTAAGATACTACACTTATTAAATGCTGAAAAACTACTAAAAAATAAGTAAATCTGAATTTTTTTTCGAGTATGAAACATTTTACCGAATATATTTCTGTTAAATGGCGATAAAATTTACCTGGCATTAGATAAATTATAACAATATGTAACAGAGAACTTCTTTGCATTATTTGCTATACTTTGACATATTATGTCTAGTCGTATTTGACGATGACATATTGAAAATTAATAAGGAAGCGTATGCCAATAACCTCGATTCAAACCTTTTTAAAGAAAGAAGCATCAGCAGGCATTATTCTAATGTTTGCCGCTTTATTTGCCATGATCCTTGCTAACTCACCTTGGTCACACTGGTATGATTTACTTTTAGATGTGCCTGTTGTTGTTGCAGTAGGAAGTTTTGAAATAGCTAAACCATTATTATTATGGATTAATGATGGCTTGATGGCGTTGTTTTTTTTCTTGGTTGGACTTGAACTTAAACGTGAATTTATGGAAGGCAATCTATCTCAACCAGGGCAGGTTACGCTTCCTGCAGTTGGCGCTGTAGGTGGTATGTTAATTCCTGCACTTTGTTATGCTTTTTTTAATTATGATGATCCTGGAGCGCTAAATGGTTGGGCTATTCCAACAGCTACCGATATTGCCTTTGCTTTAGGCATATTAGCGATTATTGGCAGTAAAGTGCCTTTACAGTTAAAAGTCTTTTTAACGTCATTAGCTATTTTTGATGATTTAGGCGCCATTATAATAATTGCCTTATTTTATACCGAACAGCTTTCAGTATTATCATTAGTTGTATCTGCCACTATTTTAGTTATTTTGTTTTCATTGAACCGCCAAGAAGTTAGAAGCACCTCTCCGTATATTTTCTTTGGTTTAATTTTGTGGGTTGCTGTTTTAAAATCTGGCGTTCACGCAACTTTAGCCGGAGTGGTATTAGCCTTTTTTATTCCAATGAAAGGAAATCCCGGCGATCCATCACCGCTTAAATCGTTAGAGCATAATTTACACCCAACGGTAGCGTTTATTGTTTTGCCTATTTTTGCTTTTGCAAACGCAGGTATTAGTTTTGCTGGTATTGGTATTGAACAAGTAATGTCGCCTGTACCTTTAGGTATTATTGTTGGTTTAGTTGTTGGTAAGCAATTAGGTGTTTTTGTTTTTTGTTTTACCGCGGTTAAGTTAGGTTTTGCCAAGTTGCCTGAAAATGTTAACTGGCAATTACTTTACGGTGTTGCACTATTGTGTGGTGTCGGCTTTACCATGAGTTTGTTTATTGGTTCATTAGCATTTGAGCAAAGTAGTGCGTCACCCGTTTATCAAGATAGATTAGGTATAGTTATTGGCTCATTAATATCAGGTGTTTTAGGGTATTTTGTTATTAAGTCTGCCGTTAATAAACCAAGTGACAATACCCATATAGAAACAAAATAAAGACTTAAAAATAAAGCGACAATTCAGCGGTAGATAAATAAAAATCGGCGATGCAACCATCGCCGATTTTTGTTAGAGTGGCGCCAACTTTTTCAATTACTCAACTGTTTATGCAACATCATTATCAAGACCTGATTAAACTCTTCGATGAAACCTTTTTTGAACAATATAATACCCGTTTAATTAAGGGCGGTGACGAGCCGATTTATTTACCAGTCGATGATAATTACTCTTATCACCAAATTGTATTTGCCCGAGGTTTTTATGCCAGTGCATTTCATGAAATAGCACATTGGTGTATTGCTGGAAAAGAAAGGCGATTAAAAGAAGATTTTGGTTATTGGTACATTCCTGATGGCCGAAATGAAAAGCAACAAAAAAGGTTTGAGCAAGTAGAAATTGTGCCACAAGCGGTTGAGTGGGCCTTCAACGTTGCCGCAAATAAAAAATTTCATGTGTCTTCAGATAATATTGAAGGCTTTGAAGCCGATACCACAACGTTTAAGAAAAACGTCCATCAGCAAGTTTTAACCTACTTAGAAATAGGTTTTCCAGCACGAGCACAAATATTCATTGATGCCTTAGCAAAGTTTTATAAAACGACTGTTCCATTGAATGCTAAGCAATTTACTTTAGATTAGGTAATTAAGCCATGAGTCAATTTAAACTAGGTTTTATCATCAACCCAATTGCGGGCATTGGTGGCAGTGTTGCCTTAAAAGGTAGCGACGGTGAAGGCATTGCAGAAAAAGCCTTAGCACTTGGCGCTACGGCAAAATCTAATTTACGTGCTCAGTTGGCTCTTGAAATACTTAAACCTAACCAAGAGAAACTTAGCATTTTCACTGTAAACGGTGAAATGGGAGAGCGCTGTGCCACTGAGCTAGGATTTGATGTGCAAGTAGTTTATCAAACAGCCAAAGATAAGACGACTGCTGATGATACTGAAAACGCAGTAAAGGCACTTATAGATGAAGGGGTAGATATACTGCTTTTTGCTGGCGGAGACGGCACCGCGCGTAACGTTTGCCATGCGGTAGGCGATAGTTTTCCTGTTTTGGGTATTCCGGCAGGCTGTAAAATTCATTCAGGTGTTTATGCCGTTACGCCGAAAGCGGCTGGTCGTGTTATTGAAATGATGGTAACTAATCAACTTGTCTCATTAACCGAAGCTGACGTGATGGATATTGACGAAAGTCTTTTTCGAGCAGGAATAGTAAAAGCCAAGCGGTTTGGTGAGATGCAGATACCTAGTGAATTACGGTACGTACAGGCAGTTAAATCTGGTGGTAAAGAATCAGATGAATTGGTATTACAAGACATAGCGGCAAGTGTAATTGACCAGATGGAAGACGAGTTGTTTATTATCGGCTCAGGCTCCACTACTGCATTTGTTATGGAAGAACTTAGCCTCGAAAACACCTTGTTAGGTGTTGATGTTATTCATGAGCAAGCATTGGTGGCAAGTGATGTTACTGAAGCGCAGCTCTGGCAACTTCTAATGGAAAACAGTCAATTATCACCTAAGTTAGTGATAACGCTTATTGGTGGGCAAGGACATATATTTGGCCGAGGAAATCAACAGTTAAGCCCAAGAATAATACGAGCTGTTGGTAAAGAAAATATCATCATCATTGCTACTAAAAGTAAGTTAGCCGCTTTAAATCAAAGACCGTTAATTTGTGATACGGGTGATAGCGAATTAGATCAATTTCTTTCGGGCTATTTGCCAATAACTACGGGATATAATGACCAAGTTTTGTATCCGGTTGCCAGTCCACAATAAACTGAAATTTTATTAACAATCATTTTATTATCAATCATTTCATTAACAATAATATCAGTACCAATAAATTAAGTTAGTTATTTAACAAAAGCCAATAGAGAGTTTAACCGATGAAGAGCGTTGCCCAGTTATACCAAATTTTAGATGAGTTAGTTTGCCAAGATACTAGCGCAGATGACTTATTTGCCAGTAGTTATATACGTGGTTTTTTAGCGTTGTCAGCCGCGGAGTTTGGTGATGAAACGCAAAGTCTGAGTAAAAATTTAGCCGATAGCATTGAAATGAAAATTCTTGCAGCGAAAATGGAATTAACGCCACAAGACCAATTAATTGTGAATCAATATTGGTTAGATCTAAAAACAAATTTTATTGGTTAAGTTATCCTAAGATCCCAAGGGTCGTAAATTCAAATGTATTGAATTTCAACTTCTTCAACAAGGCGTTTACAACCATCACCATTTTTAAGAGATACTTTGCATAGGCAGAAATTAACTAATTAAATTTTCTTCGAACGATATCGCGAATAACAAAGCGATTAGGTGATAAAGAGAATAAACGATTATTGTCTACGGGATATGGTGTGCCGCATAAATCTGCTAAAAGTATATCCGCGGCTAATGGTGCAGAGCACAAACCTCTAGCGCCAAACCCTGTCATTATATAGAGATTATCAACAACTTTAGGGGCTTGATGATAACGCCAGTTTTTATCTTTACTAAGATGACTATAACTTTCTTTATGGTCGTTAATATCAGGCATAGGGCCAACTAAAGGTAAATGATCGGGGGTCATGCAGCGCAGTCTCGCTTTACTTGAAACTATATCCTTTTCTTGCCAATTAACTAAATCTGGCAGGCATTTTTCTAACATCGCAAGGTTATACCTATCATCAACAATATTCGCCTCTTGATTGTGACTGTTTTTTTCAAAGGTAGCGCCAATGCAATGCACATTATTATTTTTAGGCGTTAAGTAGCCTTTATGGCATATAACCGTTGATAAGTTACTAATTGTGTTATTGGTTTTCATGCTGGTAACTTGGCCACGAGTAGATGTTAGTGGTAGTGATTTAGCCATTTCCAGATCAATAGATTCAGCTCCGCCACAATAAATAACAATACTTTCGATAAAGTCACCTTTGTTGGAAGAAAGCTGCCATTGTGTATTTTCGCCCTTATCTAAAAAGGTTAGTTTATTTATTTTTGTTTGATTCTTTAATCGAAATCTACCTGTTGTTTTAGCAGCATTAAAAAGCTGTTTAACTAACTCTTGAGGAGCTATCCAACCTGCTTTTGGCATAAATAAGCCGCCATGAGGCAGCGTAATGCCAGCGAGCTTAGAGGCTTGTTCATTATCAATACTATGAATTAATTTATCTGGCCAGACATTGTTTTCAGCAAAAAATTGTTGACGCTTCTCAAGGGGCATTTTATACGATATTTCGAGTAACCCGCACCAGTCATGGTCATAATGAAAACCTTGTTGGTAAACTTCTTTATAGAGTGAAATAGCTCGCCAAAAAGCTTGTTCATAAAAGTTACTAATTTCATCTTTTTTCTGATGAATTAAAGGGTAGAGCGCACCAATGGCGTTACTAGATGCTCCTTGTGCAAGCGATTCGTCTTTACAATACAAAGTGACTTTAATGCCGTTTTTTGTCAGTAAATAAGCCGCGCAGGCAGAAGCTATGCCACCGCCGATAATAGCAACATGCTGAGGTTTTGTGATGATTGGCCTAAGTTGATAACCTTTTCCTGATTGTAACGGTGCTTGGTATTTTCCAATGAGGCACTCTGCTTTTTTACAGTCAATAGTCTTTTTTTCTAACCGAAAGCCTACCTCAGATAAACCACGTTTTACAAAACCTGCAACAGTAAAAGTACTGACTGTCGCTTGGATCTTCGATAGTCGAGCAATTTGTAAAAATAAAGCATTACTCCACATATCAGGATTTTTAGTTGGTGAAAAGCCATCTAAAAACCAAGCGTCAACTAAACCTAACTTAGGTGAAATTAACTGACTAAAAGCAGTGGTAGCATCATTAAAATGCAGTTCTAGCTTTACTTTTTCATCAAAAAAATTCAGCGACGCAGTGTTCACTGTTTCATCTGGATACTGCTCAATTAACGGTTTCGCCCAAATTGCGAGTTTAGGTAATATAGCTAAAGACTTTACCAGTTGTGCTTTAGTTAAAGGATACTTTTCAGTACTGATAAAAGTAACAACTGGCCAATCTTTTATAGCTCTACCTGCCATGGCTTCTTGGTAATACTTAAGCGTGAGCAAAAAGTTGAGGCCCGTGCCAAAGCCTGTTTCGGCAATGGTTAGCTCTATTTTTGCCGCTAATTTTTCAAAACGTTCTTTAAGCCCGCTTCCTTGAATGAATACGGCTTCACTTTGCTGATAACCGTCAAAGGTATCAAAGTAAATATCATTAAATTTATTGGAGAAAGGAGAGCCATCTTCTTGAAAAGAAATCGAAAATTGATCGGTCACAATGTATTACTTCGCTATTATGGTTTAAACTACGGCTTACAATCGAGGGATAGAATGTATATTACTATTTTTTTGCCTAAATGTCATAGGGTTACAAAAATCAGCGTACAAGTGTACACTGGATAGACCAGTATAAGGCAGAAAAGTCGTTATCATACGCCCGAATTTTCAAATTTAATATGGTTAATATAAATGAAACGTGTCGTGATCACCGGATTAGGAATTGTATCGAGTATCGGTAACAATGCTGAAGAAGTTCTTGCTTCATTGAAAACAGGCCGCTCAGGTATCTCTAAATCAGAGAGCTTTGCGGAAAATGGTTTGCGTAGCCAAGTTTGGGGCAAACCAGACATCGAAATTAAAGATCATATTGACCGTAAAGCATTGCGCTTTATGGGCGATGCTGCTGGTTATGCATACATCGCAATGGAACAAGCTATTGAAGATGCAAAATTAACCCAAGAGCAAGTTTCAAGTTTCCGTACTGGTATTGTTGCTGGTTCTGGTGGAGCTTCTTCATTAAACGTAGTGAACTCAGCAGATACTTTACGTGCTAAAGGCGTTAAACGTGTTGGTCCTTACGCGGTGCCAAAAACAATGTCGAGTACTTGTTCAGCATGTCTTGCTACTCCGTTTAAAATTAAAGGCGTTAACTACTCAATTAGTTCAGCTTGTGCAACAAGTGCACACTGTATTGGCCACGCGATGGAGCTTATCCAACTAGGCAAACAAGATATTGTTTTTGCTGGTGGTGGCGAGGAAGTTGATTGGTCATTAGCTATGATGTTTGATGGCATGGGCGCGTTATCAACAAAATACAATGAAACCCCCGATATTGCATCACGTACTTATGATGCAGATCGTGACGGTTTTGTTATCTCTGGTGGCGGCGGTATGGTTGTTGTTGAAGAGCTAGAGCATGCGCTTGCTCGTGGCGCACATATTTATGCTGAAATCGTAGGTTATGGCGCGACTTCTGATGGTTACGATATGGTAGCTCCAAGTGGTGAAGGTGCTGTGCGTTGTATGGCTCAAGCGATGGAAGGTGTTGAAGGTAAAATTGATTACTTAAATACACATGGCACATCAACTCCTGTTGGTGATGTTAAAGAACTTGGTGCAATCCAAGAAGTATTTGGTAAAGACTCTCCTGCAATTAGTGCGACTAAAGCAATGACGGGTCATGCGTTAGGTGCCGCTGGTGTTCATGAAGCAATTTTCTCTATTCTTATGATGGAAAATGACTTCGTAGCGCCATCAGTTAATATTTCAACATTGGATGAAAAAGCTGAAGGTTTGGATATTGTCACTGAAAAACGCGATATGAAGTTAGACTTGGTTATGTCTAACAGCTTCGGTTTTGGTGGAACAAACGCTACCTTAGTCATGAGAAAGTATAAATAAACTCAACTCAGGATAAGTAAAGTTTCTCAACAAGCTGTTTTTTCGTCTATCTACGTTGGATTTATTACCAATAGCTAGCTATTGGATAGATAAATCCGCCTTGATAGTCAAAAAACTAGCAATGCTGAGCGGTAAAACAAGTGTCTTTATTTATCTAAATAATTAGTTTATTGATATTTATGGCTTTCTATAAAATAGTAAACACTCTTTAACCCGAGCTGAAGTTAAATAGAGAAAATCAAGCTTTAACGATTTAATACTTGTTAACGCTGCTAGTTATTTTTTATTAAAACCGCTGATGTACATTAGCGGTTTTTTTGTGGCTAAAGAAAAAGTGAAAATGACAATGTAAAAGAACAATGCAATAGTGCTTCTGTAAAGTGTAAGCCTTAGATACAATGCCGCTATTGTTGTTTTACTAATTACTTTACTCGCCCTTTTATTTGTTCCTTGATTTGTTGATACTGATAGCTTTATGAAAATTTTTTATGACGAAAATATGCCCTTTGCCAAAGAGTTTTTTGGTGACTTTGGCCAATTGATGCCGTTTTCGGGTCGATCTTTATCTTCCGAGCAAGCAAAGGAAGCTGATGTTTTACTTGTGCGCTCGATAACTCAAGTTAATGAAGACCTGCTTGATAAAAACAACGATTTAAAGTTTGTTGGTACGGCAACTATTGGCGTTGATCATATTGACCAAGGCTACTTGGAGCGAAAAAATGTCCCCTTTTATTCAGCGCCTGGTTGTAATGCGGTTTCGGTTGCAGAATATGTTATTAGCGCTTTGGTTGTGCTAGCTGAACGGTACTTGTTGAAACTTAAAGACTTAACTGTTGGCATTGTTGGTGCTGGAAATACAGGGACTCGGTTAAGTGAAAAGCTAACAGCTTTAGGCATAAATTATGTTTTATGCGATCCCATTTTAGCCAATTCAAATGATCCACGTGCTTTTGTTTCACTTGAACAAGCGCTAAGTTGTGATGTTATTTCTTTGCATGTGCCCTTGGTAAAAGAAGGAGATTTTCCAAGCTATCATTTAATCAATGAAGATAACCTGAAACAGCTAACGGATAAGCAAATTCTTATTAGTGCTTGTCGAGGAGCCGTTATTGATAATCAAGCATTACTTGAGCTTAAAGAGTCTGGGCACCTATTAAAGCTGGCGCTTGATGTTTGGGAGGGGGAACCTGACGTACTTAAACCATTAATAAAGCATGTCGATATAGCGACGGCACACATCGCGGGTTATAGCTTAGAAGGAAAAGCACGTGGTACAGAAATGCTCTATCAGGCATTATGCAAACAGCTGAATATAACGCCAAAATATCAACTAGATTCATTCTTGCCAATTGCTGATATCGACTATGTTGAAATAAAGCAAGAATATAATGAAATACTACTAAAACCATTAGTGAAAATGGTTTACGATGTCAGGCGAGACGATGCTATTTTTCGTCAACAGTTATCTAGCCAAGGTTTTGACACCATTCGTAAAACTTACCCAACTCGCAGGGAGTTTTCCTCGTTGCGTGTAGCCTTGTCTAATAAAAGCGCTAGTGATGAATTGCATCAACTAGGGTTTAGTCAACCATAAAAGAGTTTATAGAAGAGAGTTTGGAGCATGGCACAAAAATTTGATGTTTGCGTTCTTGGCGCAACAGGTTTAGTTGGTAAAACAATTATTGAAATATTGGAACAACGTGACTTTCCAATTAACAAACTTTACCCATTGGCGAGTGCTCGCTCAGCTGGTGAGTTTATTGAGTTTAAAGGCGAAAGTATTGAAGTTATTGACGCAGATCATTTTGACTGGGGCCAAGCTCAAATTGGTTTCTTTTCTGCGGGCGGTAATATTTCAGCAAAATATGCACCCTTAGCTGGCGATGCGGGGTGTATCGTTATCGATAATACTTCAGAATTTCGTTATGAAGAAGATGTGCCGTTAGTAATACCAGAGGTAAATCCGGGGGCACTTGCTGACTATCGTAATCGAAATATTATTGCTAACCCAAATTGTTCAACCATTCAAATGCTTGTAGCATTAAAGCCTATTCACGATGCTGTAGGTATCTCGCGTGTTAACGTATGTACTTATCAATCAGTCTCTGGTGGCGGTAAAGAGTCAATGGATGAATTGGCAAAACAAACGGCTGATTTACTTTGTGGCAAACCCGTTGAGAGCAAAAATTTCTCAAGACAAATTGCCTTTAACGTGATCCCACAAATTGATGTATTTCTTGATAATGGTTACACCAAAGAAGAAATGAAAATGGTTTGGGAAACTAAGAAAATACTTGGTGATGAAAACGTGCTTGTTAACCCAACTGCCGTTCGAGTGCCTGTATTTTTTGGTCATGGTGAATCATTGCATATTGAAACCAATGCGCCAATTTCAGCGGAAGAAGTTAAAGACTTATTAAGCCGAGCACCTGGTATTGTTGTTTGTCATAATGATGAAGACTTCCCAACCCAAATTGGCGACGCAAGTGGCAAGGATGATACTTTTGTTGGCCGTATTCGTGAAGATATTAGCCATAACAGTGGTATCAACATGTGGATAGTTGCAGACAACGTTCGCAAAGGAGCGGCAACCAATAGTATTCAAATCGCTGAACTATTGATCAAAGATCACCTTTCATGATCGATTCCTACCTCATAATAAGGTAGGATTTCCTAAAGAAAATCAGAAACTAGTCGTTAATTAAAGATAACTTAACTTTAAGACTGGTTTCTGACTTTATCAAAAATATAAAATTATTAAAAAAATAATGCGTTGGTAATTGCTATGATGCTCTTGTTTTCGTGTTTGGAACAAAAATTGCTTTGATTTTATGGTCTTGGATACGCCAAACATTTGGCGATGATAATAATTATTAGGATAGCTTAAATGCAAAGATATATTCGCCTGTGCCTGTGGCAGGTTATTTTTATCAGCATGATCTCTTTTCAATTGCCTGTTTACAGCGCTGAAGAGGGCGGTATACGTATTCGTGGACCAAAATCAACTGATGTATTTCCCTACGACAAATATGGCCCAATTACACCGAGTGATACGCTTTGGAAAATAGCGTTGCGAATTCGTCCAGAGCCAAGCTTATCTGTTTATCAGGTAATGCAAGCGCTGTATTTACATAACCCTCAAGCGTTCAAAGATAATAACCTTAACCATTTGGTTGAAGGCCAATACTTAAAAATTCCAGCCGTTGAAGAAATGCGTCGAATTAGTCCTCAGGCAGCGCAAAGTAAATCTGAGCAAGATGATAAAAAGTGGCAAAGCAAAGTTGTAAAACCTAAAGCGACAGCAAAAGTTGTTAAGTTGCCAGTAAATGTTGTTAACAAAAAAGATTTAGAAAAAGCAAAATCTGAAATTAATGTACAACTGAAAAGCTTTGATGATACCCAACAAGAACGCTTGCAAACCATTCATAACGACGTGCTTGATTCCATCGATGGTTTACAAGCTATTCTCAAAGAAAATGAACAATTACGTGACCGATTATCATCGTTTAACGATCAGCTTGGTGTTATGCAAAGTGAAGTGGCAAAAGGCAAAGAAATTAAGCTACAAATGGATGACATGATAGCTTTGCAACAAGCACTACTCGCTAAGGCTGAAGCGCGCGAACAGCAACTATTAGCAGAAAAAGAACTAGCAGAGCAAGAAGGCCAAAACTTTACATCCACTATTTGGTTTATGGTGTTAATGGGTAGCTTACCTGCAATCTTAATCTTGTCTATTGTAGGCTTTATTTTAAAACGTCGTAAAAAGGCTGATAATAGTGAGCAAAAATCACCTAAGAAAAGAGTTGAAGCCGTAGAACCAAATGCCGAAACAGAGCCTGAGCTTACCTTAGATAATGAAATGTCATTAGATGAGGAGTTATCCCTTGATGATGAATTATCTTTAGATGACGAGCTATTACTTGATGATGAGCTTTCTATTGATATCGGTGAAGATGAAAATATAGATGATGATTTATTTTCGGACGATCTTGATGATTTAGATGATCTTGATGATTTAGGTGATTTAGATAGTTTAGATAAAGAGTTGTTGGATGATGATGTTATTCATTTAGATGATGATCTTGATAGTAGCGATGAATCAGAAGAGCTTTCAAGTGACGATGAAGAGATTGAATTACTTGATGGTGGTGAGCTAGGGCAAAGTGACCTAGATGCACTACTCTCAGATCTTGAAGATGACAATGAGCCGTTAGAAGAAGTTGAAGAACTTGAAGGTGGCGTTTTAGATCAAGATATTTTAAATGATTTATTAGGTGGTGATGATGAGGTTGACGTTAATGAAACTGAAATATCTAACCCTGATGATATTGATGCAATTTTAAGTGAAGCATCGGGAGTTAAATCGACAGCAGAGATTGCTGATGGTGCAGATGTTACCGATCCCGATGATATTGATGCTTTACTTGACTCTATAGGCGGTGATTCAATAGGCGATACGCCTGCTACACCAGAGATTGCCGATGGTGCAGATGTTACCGACCCAGATGATATTGATGCTTTACTTGACTCTATAGGTGGAGATACGCCTGCTACAGCAGAGATTGCTGATGGTGCAGATGTTACCGATCCAGATGATATTGATGCTTTACTTGACTCTATAGGTGGAGATTCTAAAGGCGGTGATACGCCTGCTACACCAGAAATTGCCGATGGCGCAGATGTTACCGATCCAGATGATATTGATGCTTTACTTGACTCTATAGGTGGAGATTCTATAGGCGGTGATACGCCTGCTACACCAGAAATTGCCGATGGCGCAGATGTTACCGATCCAGACGATATTGATGCTTTACTTGACTCTATAGGCGGCGATACGCCTGCTACA